>Ga0209417_1001994_pt1 | contig 34137 bp, 30 predicted proteins | sample RifGroF2_FD_184002 | JGI IMG/M metagenome (GOLD analysis project Ga0209417, IMG submission 184002) | Groundwater microbial communities from Rifle, Colorado, USA - Groundwater F2 (SPAdes) (version 2) | ecosystem: Environmental > Aquatic > Deep subsurface > Groundwater | place: Rifle, Colorado... | reverse complement strand
CCCGGCATTATGTCGCTCTAATCTCCACTCAACATCATAAGTTGACCCAACATAATATTTGTTGAGGCTCTTTGAAAATAATATGTATACAAACCATCGTTCCATAAAAACACAAAACCCTTATAAGTTATTACCTTATAAGGGTTTGTAAGTGCGGGGTCAACGAGGCTCGAACTCGCGACCTCCTGCGTGACAGAAATGCCCTCTTACCCATTTATTGCTGTTTTTGCAAGAAAACGCAACTTTTCCACCTGAAAAATCTCTATTTTTGCCTATATTTTTGCTGTTTATGTTGCAAATATGTTGCAGTTTTTTCTTGCTAATTCCTTCCATTTAACTGCTCTCGTATCCTGTTAATATTAGCCTTCGTATAATGCTTCAAAGTTGTCTTTATGCTCTTGTGATCTGCTAGGACAGCCACATCATAGAGTGAATAATTCTCATTCACTAATCGTGAGATAAATGTTTTTCTTATTTGATGTAGTCCATAAGTTTTAGGAAATTCTAAGAGTCGCTGATACCGGTACCAAAATTTCAACCCTCCTTTTTTATAATTAAAGACATTTCCTTCTTTTTTTATTCCCATTTCTTTCAAAAGATTGATCAGATCATCGGTTAAAGGGAATTCAAAGACCCTATCCTTTTTTACATTATCCGCAGCGATAAATTTTTCATCGAAATTTATCTGTTCCCATTTTAGCTCTAATGCCGTTGATCTTCTGAATCCTGTCATCTCCAAAAACTTCATAAAATAATAGGCATGCTTATTCCTGCTCTTTGCATACTCTAATAATTTTTCAAACTCCGGTTTAGGTATTATCTCTACCGGTTTTGATTCCTCTTTGATATGTTCAATTGGATTTTCACTAATTATTTTCTTTCTTACACACCAGTTAAAAAAACTTTTTATTGCTCTGGTTCTTATCGATTGGGTATTTTGAGAATGGTTCTTTTTTTTGTAATAAGCACGTAAGAGAAGATTATCCTCTTCGCTATACTCTGTTATTGCTCTATCCCCTAACGCTTCTAGAATTACTCTTTCTGATTCCCGGTAAATTACACTTGTGCTTTTTTTATAATCTTTTTCGGCAAGATATTTTTCAAATAATTCAGAAAATTTGGGAGTATTAATTTTTTTATTCTGTAGTTTATACGCGGGTATTGCATCAGTCTCAAATTTCTTTTTAATAACATTCGCTATTTTTCTGTTTTCCCGGTTATCCCTCAACTTTAACGATATCATTTTACCCGCTCTTATTGCTTTATCGTAATACTCAATATAAAGCATTCCGTTTCTTTCAAATATTGATGCCATCTTGAACCTCCCCTTTTCTTAATTTTTAATTCTTCATTCCTTGTTCATTATTCATTATTTGTCTTTTGGAATTTGTATTTTATTTTTTCTTCTTCCTTCTGTTCCCAAAGTCCCAAAGTCCCAAAGTCTTTCTGCCACTGCCTACTGCCAACTTTCCCCTTGCTTACTCTTTCCTCCACGTCCCAACCACCCGGTACAATGCTGCTACGTCATTGTTATCCAAGATTATTGGCGCGGATGTCATGTTATCGGAGTACAATATTACCGTTTCCTCATTCAATTTCTTGTAACGCCTGATATGCTGTTCTCCACTTTTAGTAAGACAAACCACTTTACAGCCCGGACTTACCTCTGCATCCATGTCAAATAATGCTAACTCAACATTGGGGATACCACTGCCCATGCCTTCGTCGACAACGCGCATGGCAAAACAATTTTCTTCTTTCATATATGGTAAATTTATGTAATATTCAATATTCTGAGCATTCAATAAGCCTTCACCAACTATTACTTTTCCTATTACCGGGAACTTCCTCTTCACTGCCTCTGCACCGTGTATTCCTGTCAATATATAATTGACTTCACCGCCTAATTCAGCAACTTTCCTTAATACATCACTCCCTGGAAGAACTTTGTCATTCATGTATTGGCTTAATACGGACTGATGTATTCCTAACTTTTCCGCAAATTCCCTATACTGACCAAAATTCTTATCAATAAACTCCCTTAGTCGAGACCCTATTGTATTCATTTTGTTTATTTCTAAAATTGTAGCTTGTTTTTATTTATTATTTATCCTAAATTGACAACACAAAATTATAATAATATTATTTAATATCCAAACCATTTTTTAGTATATGAACAAAAAATCTATCTTCCTCGAAATTGAAATTCATAGAAAGCTCAAAATCGTTACCGCTATTTCCGGTGAGCAGCTAAATGTATTTGTCAATCAAGCTGTGCAGATCCATTTAGAGAAAGAAATAAAGAAAAGAAATATTATTATTAAAGACGGGTTGCTCAATGAAAAAAGTTCCCAAGCTGTTAATTAGTAAGAACCAGGCTGCTTTCATGCTCGATTGTGCTTATGAGAAGATCGATTCCCTCATTCGCAATAACGAACTCCGTTTATTCAGCGATAGAAACAACGGACTCAACCGCGATAAGATCTATCTTGGTGATATTGAAAACTATATCGAGAGAAAACTTCAAGAGTACCAGGACAAACAAGTCCCCCTCTCCCCCAATATCCAATCCAGCACTGAATTAATGAAATCGATAATCAGATCCACCCTTGGAAATTCTGCTCATAAGCAGACATACAAAAATTACAAAAACCACTGACAACACCGCCATCGCTAAGGCAATTATCAAACCTTTTCTTCCTAATTCCTAATTCGGAACCTGTCCGCCTCTGGCGCGATTCCTAATTAACGAAGTTCCTAATTCTTCTAGTTCCCTTGACTATGATTTCCCTTAGTCTTGTTTAATTCGTTTCCCTTGACTATCTCATTTCTTTAGTCTAACTTACACTTGGAATTTGATACTCTTTCAACTTGTTACTTTTTACTTTTTACTTTCAACTATTACTAAGCTATCACAATGGATATTAAAAATTTCAAAGCCGGTACTTTTATCTCGCAATTTAAATATAAAAGTTTCCTCCCAGAAAAAATTAACAAGGAATGGATTGTCAGTGATCCTGTTATTAACAAACTTCTCGAAGAAGCTAATCTCAAATTAGGTGAACTGAATGCCTTCTCATTGTTCGTTCCCGACGTTGACCTTTTCATCAAAATGCACGTTATAAAGGAAGCTACTACTTCCAGCCGTATTGAAGGAACACAGACTCAAATTGATGAAGTCCTTTTGAATGAAAAAGATATTACTCCCGAAAAGAAAAATGATTGGATTGAGGTCCAAAATTACATAACAGCTATGAACACTGCTGTTGCAAAACTTACTAAATTACCTCTCTCTTCCCGCTTGATTAAACAAGCTCATAAGATTCTTCTGGAGAATACTCGAGGTAAAAATAAACTTCCCGGCGAATTCCGTTCTAGTCAAAATTGGATTGGCGGTGCTTCTCTTAATGATGCCGTTTTCATCCCGCCGCATCATAATGATCTCCCCTCACTGCTCAGCGATTTGGAATTTTTCCTTAACGATCACCAGATGAACATTCCTCACTTGATCAAAATTGCTATTGCTCACTATCAGTTTGAAACTATCCATCCCTTTCTCGATGGCAACGGACGTGTAGGTCGTTTACTCATTACCCTTTATTTGGTCGCTAATAATTTATTGGCAAAACCAACGCTCTATTTATCCGATTTTTTTGAGAAGAACCGGCAGCTTTATTATGACAACCTCAATAATGTTCGGGTGGCTAATAATTTGACTCAATGGATCAAGTTTTTCCTCAATGCCGTAATCCGGACAGCAACAACCGGGATAAATACTTTTCATGCAATTGTGAAATTGAAGAGTAAGATTGAGGATAAAAAGATTATTACTCTTGGCAAAAAACTTCCTTTAGCTAAAACTTTTATTGATTTCCTCTTCACCTCCCCCATCGTTTCTCTTCCAGGTCTTGTTGATGAACTTGGGGTAAGTAAACAAACAGCAAATCTTCTTATTAAAGATTTTGTCAATCTCGGTATTCTCAAAGAGATCACCGGACTTAAACGCAACAGACTTTTTGTTTTCGGAGAATACCTCGACCTCTTTAAAAAATAAAAAAACACTTCTGTCGGCTGCCTACTTCCTACTGCCTATTGCCTACTGCCCATTGCCCATTGCCCACTGCCCACTGCCTTCTGCCCACTCCCCTCCCTTTCCACTTTCTCAGCCGAAGGCTGATCCACCAATTACTTTTTCAAAAGTTTAAATGCGTGTGACCAGCTGTTCGATCTGAAGCCGGGAATGCACCATAGTATACACAGCGGTTCTATCGCACGTGCCGCAACGGCGGTTCCCATGTCTTCCGTTTCCCAGCCAAATGCGTCCAATATCTTAGCAACCTCTACCTTTGCCTTTTCGTTATTTCCGGCTATGCACATTGTCGGTTTAATACCTCCAAATTCCGGGTTCACCATCAAGGCAGAGCCTACTGAATTAAAAGCTTTAACAAAATTAGCTTCAGGAAACTTTGCTTGTAGCGTTTCCATTAATGATCCATTTTGTTCAGTAAAGTATTGTAACACTCCGTCTATCGGTGGTAATTCAGCAATTGGATTTGTTGCATCAATAATGGTCTTTCCGGAAAGATTTTCTGCACCGGCTGATTCAAGTGCCGATTCAGCTACCACCCCTTTTACTGCAAGGACAACTAATTCCCCAAATTTAGCTGCTTCTGTAAAAGATGAGACCAAGGCTTTCTCTCCTTCTGATGATTTCCACTCTTCAAGTTTCTGTGTGTTACGCGTCCCGAGCATTACTTCATGACCATATTTTATAAATCCTGATCCCAATGTTTTGGCCACTACGCCTGATCCCAATATCCCAATTTTCATTTTAGTCAACCTTTCATTAAAGTTATTGTTTTGAATTATTTTTATGCATTACTCATGTTCTTTATTTTAAATGAATTCGAAAACTCATCACATGGAAATATCTCGGTAATTTCCTTTCCATTCAAGTACGTGAGAAAGACTTAATCTTTAAACACTTATTCCCCTGATTTGGTTCTTTCGGAAGCACTATTTTTACATGGTGAGATCCAATAGCGGGGTTACATTTAGACTGATCTATTTTTATTTACAAAAAATTGGTGTTTAGCCCGAGATTTTATTGTACAAACCGAGACAGAATTTAGCATAGAAGTTCTAAAATATTTTATATTTTTCCCTTCAATAATTCAATAATAGACAAAGATCATGGCAACTTTAAGAATCGGAACCTGCAGCTGGAAATATCCTTCCTGGAAAGGAATTATTTATTCAGATAAAGCCGAACCAAATTACCTCGAAGAATATTCACACCATTATAAGACCGTTGAAATTGATCAATGGTTCTGGTCTCTCATTACTCAAAATAAAATACTACTGCCTAAAGAGGACGATGTCAAATCCTATGTTGATTCCGTCCCGGATGATTTTAAATTCACTGTCAAAATTCCGAACAGTATTTCCCTCACTCATTTTTATAATATTGATAGAACAAAATTACTCAAACCCAACCCTCACTTTCTTAGCGCTGAATTGTTTAACAAGTTTTTAGAAACACTTGAACCTTTAAGCAATAAAATTGGGGTTCTCATGTTCCAGTTTGAATATCTGAATAAACAAAAGATGAGCGGTCTCGATGAGTTCTTAAATAAATTCGGATCATTCGTTCATAAGTTGGACAAACGCTACACTTATGGAGTAGAACTTCGTAATCCCAATTATTTGAGAAAGCCCTTCTTTGAATTCCTCGAGAGGAACGATCTTGCAATGGTTTTTTTACAAGGTTATTTCATGCCTCATATTTGGAATACTTTTTTTGAATTCAAAGATCATATCAACTCTACGGCAGTAATAAGACTACATGGTCCCGATCGTACCGGTATGGAAGAAAAAACTAATAACATCTGGAATAAAATTGTAGAACCGAAAGATGATGAGATAAACCTAGTTGCGGAAATGATTCACTCCCTAACCCAAAAAGATGTTGACCTCTACCTTAACATCAACAACCACTACGAAGGCAGCGCCCCGCTAACAATAGAAAAACTTAAACAGCAATTAATACACCTCCCCTCTCCTTACTAAGGAGAGGGGTCGGGGGTGAGGTCACTTCTCTGATAGGAACAACGGACTCTACCGCGATAAGATCTATCTCGGTGATATCGAAAACTACATCGAAAGAAAACTCCAAGAATACCAAGACAAATAAGTCCCCCTAACAACAGGTCTTAAATCAAATACCGAAATTGCTAAGGCAGTAATCAAATCATTTCTAGGCTAACCCCAACTTTCCACTCTTTACTATTGCCTATTTCTCCCTCTTGTCCTAATTTAATAATTGGATCACTTTTCGGTGATTAGGCTAATAATTCCATTTATTAAAACCAAATTTGTTTAACAACAAATCTCCCATTTTGGTTTATTATCGCTTTGTTCTTCAGAGCACAATTAATCCCAAGTTTCATTGCTTCTTCCACGTTTGTCCCAATTCGATTATAACCAAATAAACGCGCAACTTCTCGAATCAAATCTTCTTTTGGGAGACTAATTTGTGTAGCCAAAACTTCCTTAATTCCATTTACGATTTCTTCTTTCGCAATATCCTCTACATTACGCTTTTGATCATCTTGTCCAGCTATGCGAAATATTTCATAATTATTTGGGTCTTGATTACTTCGCCAATAAAAATAAGATCCGTTTTGCTTTGTTTTACTAAATTTCAATTGGTGATAAATACTTGATAAATAATCATTTAGCCTAACACCCAAACGGGAAATGCCCCATGCATTTAATATTTTTCTTGATAAAAGTTCATGACTAATTGGCGCCTCAATTTCCATAACTTTTTGTATTTGGTGTTTTAATTTAGTTTCCATATTTGGGGCAAAAAACTCATCGGAATTATTGAGAATATTATTTTCAAGAACACAAGATTCGTAAATTATATAATCTTGAGCTTTCTGAATTACAAACTGCGTAATACCTTGAGTTCCCATATTTGTTAGTTCAGCTTCTCTTGCATTCTCAATACTAATAGTTTCTATTCTATCTTGATGATCTTTTATATTGTCCGTATTGTTCAGTAGCCTAATAATCGTGTCGTCGATGTCTCGAATTATTTTTTGCGAATTATCCCACCAATCTGGTGACCAGAGTTTATAAATATTCCATCCTAACATTTTTAGAACATTAGGTTGAACAACTTCTCGATCTCCTGCTGTTTTTGAAGAATTATAATTTTCACCATCTGTAAGAACTCCTAGAATATATTCGGATTGCTTATGAGGGTTGACTATACCAATATCAATACGAAAACCAGAGCAGCCGATATTTGTATGAACTTGATATCCAAGTTTTTCAATTTCTTCTGCAACTTTTTTTTCAAAATATTTAGGATTAGTTTTTTTAACATTGCTTTTTTTAGGTAAAGCCCTTATGCCCTTCTCTGTATATGCTAGAAATGCCTTAAACCCAAGTATCTCTTCAGATGCTGATCTTGATATATCAATTTGATCTGAACGAAGCGTTGAAAAAACTTTCATCTCATACCTTGCTCTCGAAATAGCTACATTTAACCTTCTCCATCCACCTTTTCTGATTATCGGTCCGAAACTTAAATATACCTTCCCCTCTTTATCTGGGCCATAACCCACCGAGAAAAGAATTACATCTCTTTCGTCACCTTGAACATTTTCCAAATTTTTAATAAAAATTGGTTCGTATGATTCTATTGCAATTTTTTCTAATTCTGGATTATTCTTGTATTCTTCATTGAGTAAATCCTCAATTAAATTTTGTTGTACTGAACTAAATGTAACAATTCCAATGCTCCGTTTAGATAATTCTGGATCTAATAAACGTTTCTTAACTTCTTCAATAATTGCTTTTGCTTCAAAAATATTCACTCTTGTTTTCCCTCGATCATAAAATCCTTGAACAAATACATTTGTCACTTTTGTACTTATGTCATCGGGTGAAGGGAATGTCATTAATTTGTTGTCATAAAAATTCGAGTTGCTAAATGCAATAAGACTTTCATGTTTACTCCGATAATGCCATAACAGGTGTTTAGATGGCATGGATAAGGCTAAACAATCATCCAGGATGCTCTCCAAATCTTCCTTATCTGCGTTGTCTTCATCAAAGCGATTTGTAGAGAAAAAATTCGTTGGTGGCATTTGTTTTGGATCGCCAACGACAATAACATTTTCTCCTCTCGCAATAGCTCCAATGGCTTCACAAGTGGGCATCTGTGAGGCTTCATCAAAAATGATTAGGTCAAATTTTGACTTATCCACTTCAAAATATTGTGCCACGGATATGGGACTCATTAACATACAAGGGCACATCCTTGGCAGCAAATTTGGAATTGAATCAAATAGTCTGCGAATCGAAATCCCTCTTCCACCGCTTCGAATAGTTTTCTGAAGAATTCCTATTTCGGAATTATTGGACGCTTCGCTAGTAAATGACGGAATTTTTGATGCAAGCTTTGCAAAAAGTTCAGCTTTTGTAAGTTCTTCAAAATATTTGCTTTGTTTTTTAAATTTATTAATCTTTCCGTCAAACATTTTGCCGTTGAATATTGACAATGCTGGATCATTGGAAATAATATAATCGGCGAAAAGTCGGTACAAAGATTTTTTGAATGATAACAACACTTCTTCGTTTTTGAGAATACCGCCTTCATATGCATTTACAAGCGGTAGAAGCCCTGCATTAATTGCAATCTGTTTAATCCTAGTCCAAGTTGTCCAATCTTTTAAAGATTCAAGATTTTTTAACCATTTATCAGCTCTTTGTTTCCATACCTCCGTCCAGTTAACTAATGTATCTTGTTCGTATGTAAAATCAATTTTTAGTGAATTAGTCAACTCAATTTCTAATTCTTTCTGTTTATTCTCATTCTCAATTAAGGTTAGTAGTATTTTCCCTTTACCGTTTAGAAAAGTGTTATTTCCTTCAGATAGTAAATCTGCTAACCGATTCTTTATTTCTTTAACTTTTAGCACATCGTTAGTTAATGATAGTAAAACATGATGAATTTGAAGAATTGTTTCACAGATTTGAATTATTGTTTTCCATTCTGCATTTCCGTCATTCCACAAAAAATCTAAGTCCTTAGAACTTGGTGATGAAGCAACATGTTTTTGTTCAGTTTGATACAGAATAATCTTTTCTAAATGATTTTCAACAACTGCATTACTGATTTTAATTCCTTTTGATAAGCTTTGGAGTGACTTTATTATTCTTCTTTGCGATAAATATTTGGGAACAGCCCATTTTTTAGATGCTACTTTCCATTCCCCCAATTTAATTTCGCTTTTGTAATCTAAAATATTTATTACAAAAGTATTTAATAATTCTTCTCTATAACTATCCCGGATGATACCATGCTTAGCTAATTGTATAATATTAGCAAGGTTCCTATCAGGGTAATCAATCTTGACTAATTTACCAGGCGTATCTGGCAAGGATATTAAGAGCTCTACAACTTTCTTTAGGGCGCCTGTTTTTTCTTTGTTCAAGACGGGTTCATTAATTTCAACCAAGTCACAAAATCCCTTAATTGAAGATATCTTTTCACTTAACAATCCAACATAACTTCTAATAGTTTCAAGACTGCTGACTTTTATTTGTTGAGTATATGCAGTTGTGCTTATTTCTTTTAGAGGATGATTATATGGGTGCCCACATAGCCTTCCTGCATTTTGCAATTCTTCAACAATATCACTAAGCTCAATAAATTTATCCTTTGTTAATTCTTCAATAAAATTATTTTCAAATTGAATGTTATCATTTGCATTTTTAATGTTCGCGACTTCTGCAAAAGAATCAAATAGTGAAAAACCAAATGAATGTTTTTTATGTAATGCTTTAACATATTCATTTAATTCTGTTTTTTGGTTTTTAAGACGTTCTGCTTCTGATGCAAATTCTTGAGGGGAGGATTTTCTTAATACTTCAGTTGTTTTTTGGAGCTGTTCTAATATGGATGATTTTTTAGATTTATTGGAATGTAGTTCTAAGCAAAACGGATCAAGTCCTATATCAGTTAGTCTTTTTTGGACGACAGAAAGTGCCGCCATTTTTTCCGCTACGAACAATACCTTTTTCCCCTTATATAGTGCATTTGCTATAATGTTAGTGATTGTCTGAGACTTGCCGGTTCCAGGGGGTCCATGGAGGATAAAACTAGTATCTTCTGCAGCAGCGCAAATTGCTTCGAGTTGCGTCGAATCAGCACTTATGGGTAATGCAATCTCAGAAGGATGGTATTTACCATCCAATTCAATTTCTGTGTCGATCCCTCTGTCATTCCATTCCAATTTTCCTGAAATTAAACTTGCAACAACTTTACTCTCTTTAAGTTTCTCTGCGTTCTTATTTAAATCGTTCCACATAATAAACTTGCTAAAAGAGAATATTCCAATAAAAGCATGTTCCTCCAAATCCCATCTGGATTGAGACATTATCGCCCTTCTGATAATGTTGAATATTTTTACCACGTCAACACCACTTGCATCACGTGGGAGTTCATCTAGTCCTTTGATCGTTATTCCAAAATCTTGCTTGAGCATTTCCAATAAAGTTATGTTCATTATAGTATCTTCTTCACGACTCCTAATTACATAACCTATCTGAGCAGATTTACGGATTATTTCAATTGGTAAAAGTAATATTGGAGCATAACGAGCTAATTCACTTTGGGGAGACTCATACCACTTTAAGAATCCCAATGCCAAATACAATGTGTTCGCGCCGTTTTCTTCTAGCGATAAACGAGAAGATCTATAAAGCTTAATTAATCCAGATTTTAATTCTGATTCAGTTAAATATGTACGAAGACGCTTGTGTGCAAGATCATATTTTAATAGATCTACAATCGGATCGGACATATTCATCGTCTGATATACTCCCGATTTTATATTTGGATTAACCCATTCTACAGGTTTTGCTAATACTTGGAATTCGTCTCCGTTTGCAAGTGCATCCTCAAATGTATTTAGATTTATCGATAATAATTGAATTGTACTTTGTGTTGTTCTGAGATTCAAAAGATTATTTCTAAGGCTTAAATCAAGCAATTTACGTTCCCATAATTTCTGTTTTGTAAATTGATTATTCTCGGATAATTTTGTCGTTCCAACATCAATAATATTTTCCGGAATAAGATTTTCTCTGATCTCAGTAACTTCTTCCTCAATAATCTTCCACCCACTTACTGTTTTTACTCTTTGTGGAAGTGGTTTTATCCCGCTGAATCTCGATCTTTTAACATCGACGAATAAAATAAATTCTTCTTCATTTACTAATCTATAATTTGCTCGATTTATTGATTCGTCAAAAGCTTGCATCATCCCGGCATTCATACAAGTAGCTTCAACCAGTACAATTTCATTGATTCCTTGAGCAGTCCGTTTTTTTAGTAGAGAAACATCGTAGTTAATACTATCAGCAAATGTTTCATTAATTAGCCAAGCCCCTACAAATGCATGTCCATTAATTATTATTAGCAATGGATTTAATCCTACCGCCTCAATACAACTTGCATATAAAATTGATATGTCAACACATGTTGCAAGTTTTTGTGAAAACATTGTATCGCACATTCTAATTCGTTGTCCAAACTTTTCAAAACTCGCTGGAGGTGAACAGTAGACTATTTCTAGATTGGCAATAGCTTCATAGATTGCGCCTAATTGTTTTTTAACTCGGTCAACACTTAAGCTTTGATAGGCATCAAACGAGGGATTCCCCGTCCATTTTTCAAGTATTATCGAAGCATTATGCAGAACTTTAGATATTTCAGGATGATTTGGAGTTACAAAAGCCGACAACATTTCCGGTAAAATTCCACTTCCATTCCATTGATCATAGGCTAAAACTTCAACGCTGTATATTTCGCTAAATATTTCCACCCCATTTGACAAAACCGAAAGCAGTAGTTCACCTGCTAGTTTTTCTGTAAGTTCCGATAGAAAACTAGACGAAAGGTTTAATCCCTTAACTTCAATTTCAAAACTCTGTTCTTTGGGAAGTATTTCAATTCTATGCTTCCAGTCGTTTGAAAATTCAGGCATGCTTGATATAACAATTTCCAAATCGGAAAAATCATTGTCAGAAATATTTTCAATAATAAGTTTTCTAACGATAGGAATTCTATTCTGTTGGATTGCAAAGTTTGCAACCGTGGTATAAATAAATTCGATTTTTAATGTTTTACTTTTGTCTATCATCTTTTAACTTTTTAAGTTATTAAATACTTTTTTCAGCCAAGATTATTTGTATAAACAATAGCCGATGAATTGTGATATATGACAATCATTTGATGATGAAAAAACGACGTCCGGTAGATTTGCTTGTTATCTACGTTTTTAGGATTAAACATTTTTTACATCAGTCGTCATAATTTTATTTAGTATTATCAGAAAGTTCTGCAAACTTTGCTGTCATAGTGGGATTCCCATGTATTAATTTTTTTATAGTTAGATCTTCCGTCTTATTATTAGCCAATCGTAGATTATTTTCTGAAGATATCAATGCTTCTTTAGTTTTTTGAAGATGATCAATGGTTTTATCAATTTCGTCAATCGCAGTTTTAAATTTACGGCTCGCTAGTTCATAGTTTCTTGCAAATCCCTCCTTAAACGAGTTTATATTTTCTTCAAAATTTGTAATATCAATATTTTGATTTCTCACAAAAGCTAATTCGGCTTTATACTTCATTGAATTCATTGCAGCATTGCGTAGGAGCGTGATAATTGGTATGAAAAATTGGGGTCGAACAACATACATTTTGGTGTATTTGTGAGAGACATCAACAATCCCAACATTATAAAGTTCGCTTTCCGCTTCCAAAAGCGTAACGAGAACTGCGTATTCACAATTCTTTTCTGTACGATCTTTGTCCAATTCTTTAAGAAAATCTTCATTTCTTTTTTTTGTAGCAGTCTCGTCTCCCTCATTTTTCATTTCAAACATAATTGAAATGATTTCATTGCCTGTTTCATCTGTTTCCTTGTATATATAATCACCTTTACTTCCAGACTTAGAATCGTTGTCTTTTTCAAAATAAGCTTTTTGAAAAGCTGTTGCACGAATCTTGTTGAATTCGGTCTCGCAATGTTGTTCAAGTGTTTCACCAATCATTTTAGTCGATAGTTTTAGCTTCATGTCTTTACGAAAAGCAATTTCATCATCTTTCATCTTGATGATATCGTCCTTCGTCTTTAGCTGAGATGAAAAATTTTCTTTTAAAGATTTTTCGAGTAATTGTGTTTCTGTTTCTTTATTTTTTAGTTCACTTGCCAAATCGTCACGTTCTTTTTCAATTTTTTTAATTGCTTCTGCTACGCTAAGTTTTTGCTCAATATTTGCGTTATCATTTTTTGCTTTCAGTATAGTTAATTCTTGTTCCTTTTTTGAAAGTTCTTCTTGAAATGAATTTTTTAGATTTGCTTCAGCTAGCTTAACAGCGTTTTCCTTCTCCTTATCCGCAAGGTTTAATCGCTTTTGCAATTCTTCTTCAAATTGATGATCTCGAACTTGCTTTAGAATATCAGCGAAACCAGCCTCATCGACTTTAAAAGCCTTTTTACAATTTGGACAAATTATTTCGTTCATATAGATTCCATCATTTTTATTTGATTATAGCATATTCATAAAATTTCTTTTATAGTAGTGGATAACATTCTCAATAAACGTACTATCATCAAGACATAAAGACACTATTAACATTCATATCATTTGTTATGATGTTAATCATTTGGCTCATTTTTGGCAAAGTAGCTAACGACGTGTTATTTTAAAATCCAACACCGCCGTATTAATTATTTATAGTTTTCCATTTATTTTTCTCTTGCCTACCCGCCTCTGGCGGGACTCTTTACTTATTAAAGAGGTTATATTCTTACCATACTTGGCTTCACATATTCTAATTTTACATCGTAAATAGAACTCATAAAAATTGATTGAAATTTAAGCTGACATTCAACATTACCTTCACCGTTGTGAAATCCTTTCCCAAGATTATTGGGGAAACCAGTTTCAAACCTAAAACTTGTTGACGCCCAACTTGATGGGAATATTTCAAATACATCAGGGAAATAATGAATATACGTTTCGTCGGGTTGTTTTATTGTCTGTAAGCTATCTTTACTTTTCGCAATATGCTTCGTAATTAATGATAATTCAAAAGATTTGCGCGCTGTCAATTTTGAAGTTGGGTTGTAAATGTCAATTTGAATATAAACATCTTTACCATTTAACATATCCTTTACATATAGAGTAGCACCGTTCTGAATTCTTTCACCATTTGAATAAAGGTGAAGTTCATTCTCCGGTTCAAAAACTCTTTTGTTATCTTCTTCCAAGTATTTTTTAACCCTCTTTGATAATTCTTCACGAAGTTCAACTATTTTACCTTGATAAACAATATGTGGATAGTGTTTTAAATCGAAAGGAATATCTTCAGAATTTTGTGTTAATAAAATACATTTTTTCCCTAAAGCGTGCGCATAACCAGTTTCATAAAAAACATTAGGATTTCTATCTGACATATCAGAGATTATTATATCTGCTTTGTAAATCTGATTATAGATACGATCTAGAATTGATCCATCAAATATTTGTTCATCAACTCTTTCACAATAAGCCCCAACTTTTTCACAAGCTTCTTTAATGCCAATCTTATAGATATCATTAAATTTGTTTTCAAATGGCATTAATACAAAGGCAAATGGTTTTGGTTTTTTTATGTCCATTGTTTTCCAAAGAATATAACGGCGTGTTATGTTAAAATCCAACACTGCCGTATTAATTATTATTTCTTTCAACTTTTTCTAAGCACCCACATTTGCTGATTGTCAGCGGAATTTATTTTTCTATTGTTTATCCGCCTAGCGGGACTCTTTACTTATTAAAGAGTTTATACACATTTACGATTTTGATTTATTTATTTCATCAAAACGCATTTCCAAATTCATAATTAAACTATCAATAATTGATTTACAACTTGCATTCAGAGCACAAGAAGGATCATGTTTAACAAATTCAGCAATTTTCATCTTTACTTCTTTTTCTGTCGTAGCATCCCAGTCTTTACCGTGTTGTTTAAATGTCTCCTTCATCCTTTCAGCCCATTTTTTATTACTACGAAATTTTGAAGATGTTAACATTACTCTATGTTGGTTTTTTAAATACTCTTCGTAAATATCTTTATTAAGAAGATCTTCAAACTCGGCTTCATTTTTCCCAGCACAAATTGTATAATTTATATCAGCACTGGTTATTAAACCAACTGCCTCAGCTTTCTTAAAACTTTCGCGTCCGGTTTTATCATAATCTAAAAAACAATGATAGGAACAAAGTGATTCTCGAATTATTCCAAGTTTATATGCTAGATTCGTTCCTCCACCAAGGAAATCAATTGCTAAAGTTCCTTGTTCTAACGCATTTTTCAAATTGTTTGAATAATGTTTCAATAATACCTCAATTGATATTTTATCATCTTCACCCTCAACTACCAATACTAACTCAGCATGACGTAAGTTATCGGATGCGCGAACTCCTAAAATATCACGAACATCTTTGATATTTTTTGCTGGATAAGCTTTTTTATTATTAACAATAATATTACTCTTAACTGATGTACGATTTACAAACAAAGGATTGTGTGTAGTAAGAACTATTTGGTGTTTTTCTTTTAGCTCATTCAATACTTCTTTTATTTCATGTATAGCCTTTGGATGAAGATGAGATTCCGGTTCCTCAATAGCGATGACAAGATTTTTCCCATGTGTACGCGTTTCTGAAGAGTGACGCATTAATCCAAGAGCAGCCAAACTTTGAACACCATCGCCCTTATATTTCAGTAGGGTTGGAACACCATCATTTACCAAAATAGAACATGAATGACGGAGCAATTCATATCTTTCTTCGCTGTCTATTTCAATGGTTACATCTTTTATTTTGGGAAGAAATGTTTTTAATGTTTTTTTTATGCTACTTGATAACTCTGATAAAACTGGTTTTTGTAATTCTTCTATTTTCTTTACGGCGGCGATATATTGTTCATTTTCTTCTAGCTGATATAATTCCCTTGCCACTAGAGCGTTTACAATTTTTTGTGCAGCTTCTGCCGTCCTCACAGCAGGTATATGTTCAATATCTAAGCGGTTTGCTACAAAAGTTGCAATACTTTTTGATTTTTTAGATAAAGTTGCTGCTCCTTTACCTCGTTTATGAACTTTTACAGTTGCTATCGCATTTCTATCAATTTCTATTATTAATGGAAGTGTCCCATTTATTCTGCTATTGATGATTTTTTTAAATTCGATAATTTCCTCCTCAGTGAATTCAAATTCCATCAACAAGACTGTTTTACCATTTGGTGAAGATGCTTGTAAGTTGATAGGAAAATCTACTTCCCAATCGTAAAAATGACGAGCTATAAATTGAGGTGAAGATGATTTGCTTTTATTGGATATGCTCAATCGATTTCCTTTTGTAAGTATATTCATCCCAGTCACTAATGCAAGTAAAATGTTTGATTTACCTTCGTTATTAGGACCAACCAAAGTGGTGGATTTATCCAATCCAATTTTCTTTGCATTCGTAATACTTCGATATTTTTCAACTGTAAAGGATACTAAACGCATAATATTATCTCTAAATTAATGTGTATAATGGCGTTGTGGCTTAGGTGCAGCCCAACACAACAATGCCGAACTTGTTAATAAATTTTATAATTACAAAGAACTTTAATAGCGCTATTACCTTGAACAAGAAACTTGAAACGGAACAGCTAAACACTAAATTTTCTAATATGCAACATGCAATCAAGCTGGGGCCTTGTGACACGGGTTATATGCGTTTATAAATTTTTCGACTTTATTTCTTTATATCATTGTCCCATCTAGGTTTATTTGTAGAATTAAAATATGTTACGTCTTGGATTTTGGAAGCATAAAAATTCAGAAACAAACCAACAAATAGAAGAAAAGTTAATATTTGCGCCAACACAATGATCTTACCAGTATCATTTGCAACAGTCACATCACCAAATCCTAAAGTAGATAAAGAAACGAAACTGAAATATATTATATCAATTGCAGAGTGAACTTCGCCTTTGAAAAATCCAATTGTATGACTATTGAAATAAGAATATAAAACTGCATAGTCTAATCCAATCTCAACAAAATTAATTAGTAAAAGTAGAAATGACCTTTTGTATGTTATTGGGCGAGCATAAATATCAGATAAGAATATTAGGCTTAGTAGATATATAAATGTTTCTACTAAAAAATATAATGTGACAAAATATATAACAATATTGTCCGTTAACTTAAAAGTAAACATTAAGATTGGGAACAATAATTTCATTATAACATATACCTCCACTCCAAGTTTTCGAGACAGCAATCCCATTCTGCCAGTCAAATCACGAATATAAAGTGCTGGGAAAAAGAATTGTATAGAAACCAAAAACAGTCGTGCGATTCTTTCTAAACCAAAATCCTTGTAGTTTGTATTATTCCAAACTCTTTTTACATTTTTAGCTTGATTTTTAACCGCAGGATTTAGTTTATACTCAAGTTTGTATGTTCCAATAAATATTTTTGCGATTAGGGTTTTCATACTCATATTATTAATGATTCCTAGCTAAGCATCTAACGATGTGTTATGTTAAAATCCAACACTGCCGTATTAATTATTATTAACTCTCTTTTATTCATGAAATATTTAAATAAACCTAAGTAGAATTCTTTTATTCGTTCTGTCTTTGTTGGGAATAAGCTAAGGAAAGGTAACGTATAATTTACCCCGTTTGGTAATTTTTCGGTATGTAAAACTATTTCAGAAATAAAGCAACCTCATCCTTCAATAATTATTATGGGTAAAACTAAATCAATTATTTCATTTAACCAAAAAAAATATTTATTCCGCTTTCTCCCCCTCTAAGAGTCTCAAAGTCCTACCGTCTCAAAGTCCTTCTCTCCTCCCGAGCGACCTGTGGTGAGCGAAGTCGAACCAGTCGAGGGACCCCATTCCCCCAAGAAAAAAATAAAGAAAATTTTAATCTCAACTATTACGCCATCCTCCCCTCTCCTTTCCCCTTCTTAATCATACCTGTCAGCCTTTGGCTGAATCATAATCTCTGCATCCCTAACGCCTCCGTTAGATACTGTCATTCTGAACCGAACGCAGTGAAGCGAAGAATCTAAATTTTGAGTTAAAACGTATTTTCAGATTCTTCTCCGCCTCCGGCTCATCAGAATGACAATTGCCAATACCATTGCGATAGGTGACTTAATAATTCTTAACCTCAACCTCAACCTCAACCTTGACCTTAACCTCAACCTTAACCTTGATCTTAATCCCTACACAAATTCGATTGAAATTTTCTCTATCGCCAATTCAGCCGGAATGATTACCGGCTCCGAGTTGCTCTTACATTCAAACGCCATTTCGCTTGGATGAAGTGTCAGCTTAAAGTTTTTCAGTTCTTCCTGACTAATCGAAAAACAATAAAGGAGTTTTTTAGTTGGTGTCGGAACAATTCTGCACAGAAACTCTTTTGTTTCCGAAAGAAAGGAAATTGCTGAATCGCTCTCCTCATTATTCTTTGTTCTTGCAGCTAAACGCATGCCGTTTGCCGTGTCGCTAACTGAAAAAGGGAGCAGCTCATACACACCGTTAAATTTATAAAAAGGAATTTTAGCGGCAAGACTTTTCTTCTCGCTTATGGTTAATTGCCGTACGCTTTCATTTTTTAACGAAGAATAAAATTCAATAGCGGCGGAAAAATGTTTCCCGGTAATAAGTTCATTGATCTTTCCATCAGAAACTTTAGCTCTGAAAAAAATATAGTTAAATATATCTTGCTCTGTAATCATTTCTATTCGTGTTGTCTTTCTTAATTATAGTTAGAACTTTTGTTCTCTCCGAAAAATCGGAGAAATTATTTCGATAATTCTTCCGGCGTTACATCGTTTGCTTTAATTCTTCCGCAATGTTTTGTTTAAATAACTTGGTCAAATACTCGTAGATGTTATGATATTTTGTTTGAAATTCTTCTTTTGAAAGTTCGTTTGATACTTGTTCAACATAGTAATAAAGATTCGGTTTTAAACCGCCGTCCTTCAAGTCTTCTCCCATTTCTGCAAACGAGCGTTTGAAAATCTCTGCAACTTCACGCGATACTTTTTTCTTCTCCACGTATGATTGCTCAAGCTTTTCAACCGTTTTCTGTAACGATGCCGTTATCAATTCATTCGCAGAAAAAGAAATTGTTTCCTCTTCGTATTCCTTAAATAAATATGGATTCAGATCAATGTGTTTTATTTTCTGAATAAGCGCGTGCAAAGGAATAGCGGCAAAAAATTCCGTCTCTTCATCTAAAAAAGTAAGAACATTTTCCAGCATCGTTTTTCTCTGTTTGAACAGTTGAACCGGAAGAGAGGCGAATGAATCTTCATCTATAAAAAGTCCGTGAATATTTTGAATTTTTTCTTTACAGATAAAACAACAGCCAAGATAAAAATCCTTTACCAAGTTTTCTTTTTTTATCAAGTGATCAACCGCGTGTAATATTTTTGCGTAAAACGGATCATATACAGAAAGAGCAACCTGGTACTGCTGGTTTACTTTCCGCATGACTAACGAATTAACAAAAAATGCGGCTTCATCTTCGGTGGTAATTTCAGGCTGCCAATTTTTATAGGATGAGAGTATTTGAGAAAATTGATTTCCACTTACCGCAGACAAAAGATCGGCGACCGCATCAACAGCTAAGTCCGCTGCTTTGATCTCGGAATTATAATAAATATGGGGATTTTTATTTAAGTGAAGTTTTGCGTATCCGAGCGCCAATTTGTAGCAATGCTCTACAAAAAAGTTGGTTTCTTTTTGCCCGATCCTTCCATGCAGTAGTAAATCGAATATTGGAAGCAATTCAGTAGTTATTTGATTTTGCATAGCGCAAATTAATTAAACATTTAAATATTTCAACATTTTTTTTGTAGAGACGGGGCATGCCCCGTCTTTAGGTGACAATTCAATTGTTTTAAGAAAGAATTTAGAGCGAGTGAATTTCCGTTAAGAAGGGATTAACAATGGTAAGTTTGTTTTCTATGCTTAAACCATTCTGCATATCTTCTGAATAAAGACTATCTGTGTTAGCTTCTAATGCAGAAGCCACGATCAATGCATCATAAAAAGAGATCGAGAACTTCGATTTTAGACGAAGTGCTTTAATCGTTTCTTGTTCGGTTAATAGTCTAATTTCTGTCATCGAGATTATGCTCTCAACATAACTACTAACTACTCCGGACGCTACTTTGTACTTAGACAACATGACATTGCTAAATTCATTTAACACTTGTGTTGAAATAACAATGTGCGGCTGCCGGGTGAGCAGATTTTTTACAGCCGTATGCTTTTTCTGATCATCTTTATCCTCTGACTTTAGAAAAAGATATATCCAAAGATTCGTATCAAAAAACGATTTAGCGGGCATTTCTTTCTTCTCTTAAAGGAATACTGATTTTCTTTACACGTTTTCTTTTGGGTTCAATCGATTTAAGAATATTTTTTATCTTATTTCTTTTATCGCTGATTTCAATTTCTTCCAATTGTAATAGCCGGTAAAGCCGCTGAACTCTTTTCTCGTCCTCTTTATTTTCTATTTCAAGGATCATCTTCATTTGTCTGTTCTCCTTTTTTTAGTTCTCATATGCAAGTTAATTAATTCCCAATTATTTATTCAAGGGTATTCCGTAGAGCCATGCCATGCCATGGCTCTACAAAAAAACAAAAAATATTTTATTAATTTTTTCGGAGAGAAGATTTTTTCAATCTATACAATACTAACGGCATGGGAAATTCTGTAACCGTAAAGAATGTCGTAACAAGAGATATAATTTCCAACGGCATCCGGTTCAGGTAGAAAAGAAATTGACATTAAAATAAGTATGTATCACACCGAGCGAAGTCGAGGTGTGAGTTCTTAACCACTCATGAGCGGTTCAGTAAAAATATCAACAAGTTCTCAACCGCTCTTGAGTTGGTAAAAGCCGGAAGTAAACGGGTTTTTACTGGTTACTTGTGTTGCGCTAAAGTTGTAATTGAATTGCCACGTCCTTCAGGACGTGGACTAATCTACACGATAAATATCGGCTTTAGCCACAAAAGTTAACCCGGTTTTGGCTAAAGCCCTGAGTTTTGTGGTTCATTCATTCCACATAAATATGTATAAGTCGGTAGTGAACAGTCGAGACTGTTCCGTTTTTAATTTACAAACCAGTGGTACAAATTATAAAATCTTGGTTATTCGACACGGAACGCTCGCGAGCGTTCCCTACAAAAAAAATAATTAATCTTTATTCAATAAATATGGAGTGTCTATGAAACGATCCTTTCTTTTTCTGCTCTTTCTCCTGCTTGCAAGGGGAAGCACTTTTGCACAATCTGATACAATAATTATTGAGTCTGGGGGAATTATCGTAAAACAATGTCCGGTTTCTGAAATTGATTGGATTTCTTTTAGCCGAACTTCGCCTTACGTAACAGGAACAATAGATGAGGGATTGAGCAAAAGCATCCCCTCTCAATTCACAGTCAGCCAGAACTATCCCAACCCTTTTAACCCGACAACTAAACTTCAATTTCAAATACCAAATTCCGGAAAAGTGAGGTTAAATATTTATGATATTAACGGCAGACTTGTAAAAGAAGTTTTCTCAGGCGAAAAAGATGCTGGCCTGCACACTCTTGATTGGAACGCTAAAGACCTCAACGGTAAGCAAGTAGCCTCCGGTGTATATTTCTATTCCGTGCAGTTTAACAATACACTTTTAACAAAAAAAATGATTTATTTAAAATAAAATTAAAGGATTATTACTATGAAAAAAATAATGTTCTCTCTCATTATCCTCTCAATGGCGTTTACTTTTGGACAGAATAAAATGTATATCTGGAAAAATAGTACAATTACGGATTCGATGGATATAACAAATGATTTGAAAATTTCGTTTAAGAGCGTAAGTCCCATCCCTCTGGAGGGATTAGTTGCTTATTACCCATTTAATGGTAATGCTAATGATGAAAGTGGGAATGGCAATAATGGCACACCTTATGGAGGAGCAACGCTGGTTACGGATAGAAATGGCCATCCCAATGAAGCGTATTCATTCGACGGAACAAGTGGTTATATAGAGACTAATCTTGATGTTCAACCAATTGCAATGCCCACAACAACTTGGTCTGCCTGGGTATATCCTAGGAGTACTAACATTTCTAAAAGACAACACTTTCTTAGTGGAGATGATGGTAATTATGATCGGGATTTTGGGATAGAATCTAATACCACACAATTTATGGTGTATACTGGATCAGTTTGGAAGCCAGCAGTCGTAGCAGTAAACCAATGGTCTCATGTTGTGATTATTTATACTCCAACCAAAGTATATTTTTATCTAAATGGGGTAAAATATACATATAGTGGTTCACCTTCAGGGCAAGCTTCAACAAAGAAATTAAGATTTGGAGCAAGTGGGACAGGAACTCCAGCTACTGAATATGTTAATGCAATGATAGATGACGTTCTTATCTATAATCGAGCATTAACTGATGCAGAAATCCAAGCACTTTATACTAACGGAAAATAAACGGATTTATTTCTGATGAACTCGAAGGGGTCATCTTTAGAACACCGAAAGTTTTTTTGATGCTTTAATAAAAAGAATTTTGATATTATAACCTTAGAGGAGACGGAATATACGCCGTCTCTTCGTTAAAAAATTAGTATTTGGTCGTCACAAACTCTTTCCCATTCCAAAACTGTATTTGGCTTTTAATTAATTCATGGTATTCTTTTGTATCAGAATAAGGAAGGGAGAGGATTTTTTTCTTCACCAATTTATCTCTTGGGTAAGCAAAACCCGAGCTGACCACGACATTAAAATCTTTCAAATTGTAATCAAGAAAGTAATAAAGACTTCCGGCACTGCTATCTACCGATTCAATACTGTTAAATACAATTTTACTGATGTCGTTTCTATCAAGAAGAGAGGAGGGTTCTATGTTGCTGTTTCTGTCTCCGAAATATGCACTTAGATCTGTTTGAGGAATTTTGAAATACGCTAACAGTTCTGCTTTTGGAAATTCGTAAAACCTATATTCTTCTGATGAAGGACCATGTCCATTCAATTTATCAACCGGTAAAACAAATAAAACTCCGGCTTGGTTAAAGCTATTACTACATCCAACCACAATTAGTTCTTGTTTCCCATCGTTATTCAAGTCTTTCACAAAACCGTTTCCTGTTTGTCCCGCATGCCAAAAAGTTCCGGGTAACCGCGCTCCATTTAATAAATCAAGTTTAAAAATTGCGGTTGCAAAAGAAGCATTATTTGAATTTGCACAGATCAATATTTTTCTTCCGTTTACAGAAGCGGTGTCAAACATTATTGGTTCGTTCCAATTAGTAGTAAAAATTTCCCTTTTAGTTTTCACCGTATCATGGAAAACATACTTCCATCTTAGTATTCCGTCATTCTTAAGACAGGTAATTCCCCCTTTTTCTTTACTATTCATCTCAGAAGAAACTCCTACGGCTACCATAAGAATTTCATTCTTCCCGTCGTTATCAACATCCAAAATACGGAAGAAATTCTTTGTAAAGTTTTCTTGATTTAAATAGGGTTTAAAGAAATTTTGTTTTTTTGTCCAAAGCACTTTTCCAGCTTTATTTTTTACGAAAAGAGTGGTGCCGTCGTGATCAAGCGAAGCAGGATTATCATCATACTGATAAAAATAAAAAAAGGAAAGAATACCGATGAGCGCAAAAACAAGTGCGGTAACTAATTTGTTTCCTATAACAGTTTTTCTCGTCCGTATTACTATAGAGAGTTTTTTAATATCAACAACATTGCGGCGGGTAAGCAAATCTTCAATATCGGTAACGGCAATAAGTTTTAAGTTCCGGCTGGAATATTCTTTTTTTAGTTCACGTAATTTCTTTTCGGCTTCGGGTTCATCTTCTTTCGGTAATACAAATGTTTTTACTTGGGAGTAAAAAATAAGTTCAACTTTCTTTTTAATGTTCTCTTCACCAATGGAAGGAATTTCTCCACTCTGTAAGAGACTTCCGGTAAAGCAGCTCCCCTCCTTTGCGGTAATGGTTAACGGCGCATTGTAATAAAGAAAAAGTTCATTTATGTAAGCGAGGGTTAAAGCAACTCCGAGAGAATCACCCACATAAAAACCAACCCGCTTATCAAAGGAAACAATTACTTCGTGGTGCGGAGAAATATGTTTGATATTTTTTCTTGCGTAAGCTACCGCCACATTCCATGAGGTTTCTATCTGTGTTTTTATTCTTGCTTCTATTTCCTTTTCACTTGGGATAAGATGGAACTTTTCTTCTTTCCCTTTTGTAATTTTAACGGTAATCGAATCAAGCATCCCGTAAAGATCACCGTTGTTGTTTGTAGTATCTAACAAAGGGAAAAGATATTTGTTCTTTCCCAAAACAAATCCATCTTCACCATTTAAAACTGCGGTAAGTTCTTTTACTTTTTCATTAAATGAAGTAAGCGATTGTTTTAAAGTATCCGCAGTATCGGGAAACGCTTGGGAGGCAATAATAGCTTCTGTTGTTGCAATTATCCGGTTATGTTTTCCCGGTGGAACGCAGGCAACATCGCACACAGTAAGATAATTTGAAAGTGGAGCTATCAAACCCGCGCTGAAAGCTTGCAGAAGATTCTTATTGTTGGCGGCGAGTAAAAGAGAAAAGAAATTGCTCAGCAGAGAGAGTTTTTTATAATCAGAAAGAGGTGAAGATAAAAAGTTTTCTATCTCTCTTCTCTTTTCCTCAATTATCAAAATAGATTCGCTCATAAGTTTTTCATATTTCTGTTTCTCTAAATTACAATTCTAAAGTCTCATTGCCATAATCCAATTCCAACAAAACTTAATTTTACTTTTCTTCCCTCTCAAGTCATACATGTCAGCCTTTGGCCGAATGTTATTCTTACTCCTCGCAAAGTCCCCAAGTCTCACAGTCCCCAAGTCTCACTCTCCCACCCTCCTCCCGAGCGAAGTCGAGGGACTACTTTCCACTTGCTATCACTATCAGCAGCACTAACGCCCCTCCAACAATTCCCCCAAACCAAAACTTTTCATAAAAAGGAATTTCCTCAACAATAATTTTCTCCGTCTCAATTTTCAAAGTATCAAGCTGTTTAATTTTAATCGTATCCACCCGCAAAAAACTTTTCTCAAAATAAGCCAGATTAAAAAACAATTCAACAGAATCCTCAGCAACCTTTTTTATTTCTCCAGTCAGAGTCAAAGTAGAATCTGCATAATTTATTTTAGCGACATAATCTTTATTAGATAATGGTGAGCGAAGTCGAACCATCATTCTCTTTTCTTCTTTTCTTTTTTCTTCTTTCCCTTTAACACAACTCACCTCCTCCCTCCCCTTCACCAACTCCGTTTTTGTTTTTATCACAACCGGCTTTTGCTGCTGATGATAAACCACATACACAACCACCACCCCGATTAATAAAAAAATAATTATTAGATTAATGTTTTTCATATTTCCACCTTTTGACTTTTGCCCTTTGACTTTTGAATTTTGTTCTCTCTCTCTGCCCTATTAACTTTTCCGAGTCCCCGCGCCTTAAAAGAATTGTACTATAAAATTTCTTTTCTTTCTTCGGCCTAAAAATTTTTGCGTTAAAAAGATGAATGAGTGAAGCGTTAAATGGAAATTACTGTTTGACCCGCCCACGGCGGGGAGTTTAATTTCCATAGCGTAACGAATGAATCTTTAGCAAAAATTTTTCAGCCTTGATTTTTTGGTTCTTTTGTATCAAGACAAAAGAACAAGCTTCCTTTTTTTTATTTCTTTTCTGGAGTTAATCCGACCAAGAAAAGAAAGAATTCATGCAATTTTTACCCCCTTTTAGTTTTCCCCTTGACACTCTTTTCCACAAAAATTATTTTTGATCCGTGTTTCTGCATCCCTATACAGAAACATTTCTAAGATGTAGCCCGCTTTAGCTTCGACCCCTAAAGCGGTTTTTATTTTAAACATATCTTTTCTACTTGCTACTTTCCACTCCCGAGCGCAGTCGAGGGACTACTTCTTAATTCTTAATTCTTACCATTCCGCAATAATGCAATTTTTCATCCCTTTTGTTTTTTCCCTTGACATTCTTTTTCCATCCAATTATGTTGCACCCAATATTTCTGTAGCCCCTCACAGAAATAGATGTACTTACAGTTCTTCCGCCTTAGGGTTCCCCTAAGGCGGCTTTATTTTAAATCACCAACTCCCTTTCCCTCTCCTTCACAAGGAGAGGGCGGGGTGAGGTTTTTACTTTCCACTCCCGAGCGAAGTCGAGGGACTACTGCCTAGCGCCTACTGTCCACTCTTTCTCACAAACTCCCTCTCCAGCATAATCCTTATCTCCGCTATGCTTTTTAATATTTCCTCTTTGTGCTCATTCGCCTGCTCGTGGACTTTCTCAAACCGCTCCAAATAATTTTCCTTTATCTCCTTCGACTCATCCTCATTTTTTTTAATACGCGCAAAAATAATCTTCACGATCAACCCCACCATCCCGCTAACCGCCAGCGCTGCAACCGGAATCAAAACCTGATGAATTTGTGCTACACTCATTTTTACCTCATTTAACATTTGTCATTATTTTTTCTTTTTATTTTCTTATCATCTTCCTCTCCTTACCAAGGAGAGGTTAGGTGAGGTTTCTTTTTTATAATTCTTCTCTTCAATCCTCAATCTTGAAATCTTGTAATTTTTTCTTCTTCCTTGATCTTCATTCCTTGTTCGATATTCAATATTAATTTTTTCTTCAACCATGCATTCAACCTTGCATTCATTCAATCTTGCAATTTTGGATTTTGGAATTTTATATTCTTCTCACCTTCCTACAGTCTTACAGTCTAATTGCCTACTTCCTCCCCCTCATCACCTCCCTCATATTCACCGTTGTAATCTCAAACGAAACATTCCCATCCGTCTTAAACTCATTCAAGAACTGAGTAGTAGAATCAACAATATCATCAAACTCACCATTCGGGAATTCCTCCATCTCATTAATAAAAAAAGGAACCCATGGTTCACGTTCAGGTAGTTCCACCTTACCTGATTCAATCAAGGGAGTAACAGAAATAAACCTCGCGTACTTATCCTTATCGACTTTTATTTTCCTTATCGGTATCCGCGTTTCCCTTTCCAATTCTTGTATCAGACTTTGTCCCGATGCTTTATCCTCAATCAATACAACAGAAGGTTTGAACATGAGAAACAATTCTGCCGCTTTTCTTTTTAATTCCGGAAATTCCATTCGCTCCCGGAAAAGATGAAGCAGTAAAAATTTATTTTTCGTTATTCCCCAAGTAGTACATACAGAAAAATCATTTTCCTCCTTAGTCTTGAACGCCGTATCCCACGACTGCACAATTCTTTCAATCCCGAGCGAAGTCGAGGCACCCCTTCCATCAACCATCAACCCTAAACCCTCAACCATCCTAAAGTACTTCCACCACTCATGCTTTATTATCTGCGCTTCATTCTCCTCAATAAACTTTCCATAGATTTCTTGTTGCCTTAAAAAATATGGTATCTCATTTTCTACTTCCTTTATTTCCGCTTCATCTAAAAGAGGATTCTCATAAGTAGAATAATTAAAACTCTTCCATTTGTCTTTTGTCATCCCGAGCGAAGTCGAGGGACTGCCAACTGAAGACTGCCTACTGCCAACTGCTGACTGCCCACTGCCTACTTCCCCCTTCTGGTACAATTCATAAAACAAATGCTTTTCATTTTTTTTAGTCCATTTCCCCTTTGGCGTTCCGCCGATCAACACATTTGCCTTATGGTCCATTACCATCGGTAATATTGATTCCGTCCAAAGCCTTCTGTCTTTTAATATGATCCCCGCCTCATTAATGATAATCGTTTTATAACTTTGTCCTTCGATATTTTCCGGCCTGTCAGCAGAACGAAAATCAATGTAACTTTCATTAATTTTTAAAATGTTATCTTGTTTTTTATAAGCGCATAAATGTTTTATTTTTTTTAACTCCGGTAAAAAATATCTTTCGTAATAACGATTAATATTCCCGTAGATCGTATCAACCCAAAGCATACTATAATCAACTTCGCTTAGACATTTGCTGATCGCGTATAAGGAAAATCCCTTTGTCAAACCAAAACGCCTTCCTTTGGCAATTACTTTAAACCTAGCATCATCATTAAACAACTCCCATTGCTTCGGAAGAAATTCCAACTCAACATTTACAGTTTCATCTTTCAACTTTCAACTTTCTACTAAAAAAACTTCTTGTTTTTTTTAATTCCGTCTATTAATTTTACACCATGAATTCATTATGCTTACCCCCCATAGTGAATTTACTTCGCCCGGTAGCCCTCCACCGGGCATTTTTATTTTAAATATTCCCCATGACTTATTCCTCCCCTTTTTCTAAAGGGGAGGTTAGGTGGGGTTTGTTTTCTACTTTCCACTCCCGAGCGAAGTCGAGGGACTACTGCCTACCGCCCATTGCCTTCTGCTGACTGATCTCAAAGTCGTCCTCATTCAAATTATACTTCCTCTGGAAATACTCTTTCTTAAATTCGATCCCCAGATTTTTAAGTTTGATATCCCGGTCAATACTTTCAGCTTCGACCGCTTCCTTCTTCGTTAACCTAAATCGGATTGTTTTCTGTTCACCATAATTTAATTTTGAGTATATCCGTAACAGTTCATTCATCGAATTCTCAATTAACTTCTTATCCTTCATCGCCACAGTAGTAGCGGTTTCCCTGTGGACTTGCGCCGCCGCGTAAGACCCAATTCCCTTTATTTCCGTAGTTAATGTTTCGGTCAATATCGCCTTTGATATTTCTTGATTGTAAAACTCCGCCAAGTACTGGTAGAGCTGTCCAATATCAAACTTCGGATGTTCCTTTAATTCTATTCCAACCGTATCAAGAAAAATTGCGATGTTATCCTTCACCATATTTTGCAACCCGGTTAACAGATCGGATTTTTCCTTTTCCGTAGCTGTTGATGGATACCTTCCGATAAGAAAAGGCATCCCATACCGTTCAACCATGATCTGCCAGAAGTCTAAACCACTCCGCTTCAGTTGTACCGGCCAATAACATTTCGAAATTATTTTTTCACCATAAGGATTAATATATTCAGCATTATGCTGAATAATTAAAAATTTATTTCTTGGTAATTCTTCTCCAACACAAAAAGTATAACCCGATTCATTTTTTTGCCGTAACCTTAATTGATTTTCTTTATCGAAAATAAACCACTCATGCGGTTTGGAATTTATTTGCCGTGGAAAAATCTCGTTCCCTTTAATTCCCCAATTAATTTCAAGCACAGAAAACCCGAATAAAACTGCGTCCAACATTTTCCCGATAATCCCATCAACATCAAGCTGCTGCATCCATTGTACAACTTTCCTTTCACTCTCCTTATCCCCCTCACAAGATATTTCCCACCCCAACTGCTGCACAAGTGATTTTCTCTGTTGCACCACAGCAGAAAGATGAGGATCATTCAACAGATCGCGGAGTATCGAATAATCATAATTATTATCCGCCAATATTTTATCCGGGTCCGGCAGACTCGAATAAAGCTGAAAAGTAGAATTCACCTTCTCTGCTTTCGCAAAATCTCTTTTCATTTCTTTCGTTAATTTTATTTCAAACGCTTTCATAAATTATCCTTCATAATTTTTAATTAATCCCGAGCGAAGTCGAGGGACTTTCTACTTTTAACTTTTTACTTGCTACTTTCCACTTGCTACTTCCTACTCCCTAATTCCTAATTTTATTAACTACATTAATAACCGTTGCTCTTTGCTCCGATTCTTTGAATATCCCTAAATATTTCCCAAGCATTTCCAACGCTTTTAATCTGTCACTCGTTTTCTCAAACACGCTGAATGCAATATCCTTGAACCCATCTATTATGTCTGAGACTTTCAATTCAGATTTTTCAACTTGCTTTTTTTTTAACCTTTCAATCTCTTTTTTAATGTCAAGTTTTGACAAGTTCTCCGATCCGATACGATTTGCGGTTTTTTTTGAATATCCTGCTCTTTCCGCAGCTTTTGTAGCATTAAAATCCTTTAAATATTCCAAACAAAACCTTTTTTGTCGATCATTCATCTCTTTTTATCCTTTTATTTTTAGTTTTAATCGCAAAAATAGGGTAATAATTTGTCTATATATTGAAATTACCTCTTTTTTATTTGCATATATAAAAAATAATCCTTTTGTTTGCCAAAGATATTTTATTTATTTATAAAATAAGGTGCAAAAATAGATGGATTTTGAAATATTAAAAACCGGTTCGTTTACTAACTCTCAAGGTAAAGAAGTTAATTTCTCTCAGTCTGATCTTGAAAAGATTGCCTCTTCTTACGATCCAACAATTTCAGAAGCTCCTATCGTAATCGGTCACCCCAAATCAAATGATCCCGCGTATGGATGGATTGATTCCCTCAAAGTCAACGGCGATAAACTCATTGCTTCAGCTTCAAAGATTGTCCCGGAATTTCTTAATGCGGTTAAAGAAGGTCTTTTCAAGAAAAGATCGGTTTCTCTTAACCCCGATAATTCCCTTCGTCACGTTGGTTTTCTTGGTGCAGCTCTCCCCGCAGTCAAAGGTTTAGCAGACCTCCAATTTGAAGATGCAACTGATGAAAATATTATTGAATTTTCTGAACCCGGCATCCACAGCTCCGAAAAGAAAAATGATGATGAAGAATTTCGTCTTCCCGATATTCTTCTTCAAATAACTAATCTCTCCGAAGAAGTGAATAAACTCACCAACGAATTTTATGAGTGGAAAGAACTCCGCATCAATCTTGATAGATCAGAAAACAATTCAGAACCTAATCTTGGAGTAGTATATACTTTTTCTTCCAACTTCAAAGATCAAGTTGAACAAGCTTTCTCCGATGGTAAACTAACCGTCCCCATGAAAGAAAAATTACTTTCACTTCTCACAATGGATTTTTCGGAAAGTGCGAATGAGAAATTTTCCTTGGAAAATTTTCTTTCTGAATTTGTTTCATTTTTCCCCGTCATCATCAGCAAAGAAGATTTCGCTACTCCACCCGAAAAACAAAATAGTGAAGTTCCCAAACCTTTTGATTTCTCTGAATTTATTCTTGATGAAGATGCGGCTCAAGTTCATAAAAAAATTGTCGCAGTCGTTATGGATAAGAAAATTTCTTACCAGGACGCCGCCCAAATCGTTTTTAATTCCTAACACTGATAACTATTTATTGAGGTAACTATGTCCTTATCAAACAAACGTATCGTCGACCCCGTCCTAACCTCGTTAGCTCGTGGTTTTTCCCAACCTAACCTCGTTGCATCGCAACTCTTCCCTGATGTTTCTGTTGAAAAAGAAGGAGGCAAAGTCCCCCTGTTCAACAAAGAAGCTTTCAGAATTTATAATACAGAAAGAGCAATCAGAGCAAATTCAAATGTCATAAGTCCGGAAGGTATTAATACTGTTAGCTATTCACTTACAGAACATGACATTGCTTATCCAATGGATTACCGCGAAGTAAGTGAAGACATCCGGAACTTAAAAGTTTACGCAACTCACGTAACAACAGAAACGATCAAACTTCGCCTTGAAAAGAAAGTTGCCGACTTAGTTCAGAATCTCGCTTCCTTCCCTTCCGGAAACAAAGTCACTCTTGCTGCTGGTGATAAATTTAATAACTCCGCAAGTGACCCGATAGCAATCTTTGAGACTGCAAAAGAAGCCGTGAGAAAGAAAATCGCAAAACGTCCTAACGTTGCAATCCTTGGCGCAAGTGCTTATTCAGCATTAAAGAACCATCCAGCGATTTTGGATAAGATCCGTTACACCCAACACGCCGTTATTACTCCCCAATTATTGTCTGCGCTGTTGGACATTCCCAATCTCTTTGTTGGCGAAGCGGTTTATTCAGATGACGCTGATGTTTTCAATGATGTTTGGTCTGATAACGTAATTCTTGCTTATGTCCCAATTAAATCACCAAATGCAGAACGGAGTTTGTACGAACCTTCATTCGGATACACATTCAAAAAGAAAAATTTCCCGATCGTGGATGTTTATTCCGGTGAAGGAAATAAAGTTGAGTTCATTCGTAACACCGACATTTTCCAGCCTCTAATCTTAGGCTCCGATGCCGGTTACTTAATCAACGACACAAATTCATAACAAATTAAAATCCCCTCTCCTTACCAAGGAGAGGGCTAGGGTGAGGTTTGTTTTCAGAAACCTTGCATTCACTCAATCTTGCAACCATTAACAAAGGACTTTTATGTCAGACCAAGAAACACTTAACAACCAGGATCATCCGCAGCCAATTAAGAAAAAATACTACGAGGTCGTCGACTCCGATATTTTCCTGAATAAAAAATTAATTCCCGAAGGAACAATAATCGACACCTTCGATGCTTCGCTTTCAAATCATCTTCGCGAATTATCGGAATCAGAAATTGCAGCGATCCCAAACTTTTATTCAACCGTTAACCAAAGCGCCTCGCGCAAACGCGGACGCCCAAGAAAAATTTAATTCACTGACTTTATACTTTCAACTTTCTACTGGAAAAAAAATGAAAACCGAACAACCCACATTAATCACCACCGCAACCATTCCGGAGAACTCGTTCGATCCTAACTTCACCATTCCTAAAAATGTATTCGTGGGACTCGACGGCTATCCCGTCTCTTCCGGCGATCAGCATCTCGGAGTCTCTGCCGATGAACTTCTTTTCCCACTTGGTACCGAATCCCAACTAATGCCCGTTATCGTTAGTGGTATTGCGCTTGTCAGAACTGGTGCAGCAATTACAAAAGGTGCAAAAGTAATTTCTGATGATGACGGCAAAGCTATTCCTTTTGAAGAAGGCATTGATGTACTCGGTATCGCTCTCGATACCGCATCTGCAGTTGATCAACTTATCCGTATCCTCTTGAAATAAGGAGAAATCATCATGCGCTCAATTAATAATTTGTTAAAAGCTCTTGGTATCACCCGCGAAGAATTTGCTTCTCTCGCAAATATTTCTGCAGATATTCAAGCTCAACTCGATAGCAAAGCCGACCTTTCTGCTATTCCTTCCGCACCTAAAGTTTATCGTGCCGGGTTAACCTATACTGATCTTAATTCAATTGTTCAAGGTCCCTTAGTGATCGGTCGTAGGTATGTTATTACTGAGGATTATATGGCTGGTGATGACTTTACTAATGTCGGTGCTGCAAATAATAACCCTTTTACCGTTTTCATTGCTACCGGTACAACTCCTGCTGTCTGGACAAACGGCTCTGTTTTGTACACCGACTTTTGGCTTACTCCTACGGTTCTTGAAAATACTCTTGGCTTTGATCTGCTCTTTCAAAGGGATTTTGAAAATCCCGGTTCGTTCAAAATAATTCCTTCGGTGGCTCATTCTTTTACCTATGAGCATACTTATTCGCCTTATCAAGGTCATGCATTTCCAATTTATGACATTGATGTTAATCCTAACACAGTAACCGTATCTATTTGGAATGGTAATGCTGTCTTACGGTTCGGTACTCTTCCGGATATAAATGAACTTGAACATTTTCCTTTTGAGCTGCACATTTATTAATTAGTTCTCTTGTTCCCTTGCCTTCATTGCGGGTTGTTCGCTCTAAGCAACCCGCAACATCTTCATACGCAGAATGTAAAAAAATAAGGGTTGTTATGTAGGTGTATTTTCTTTGTTGATTAATAACCCCTATTTTTTGACTGAAAGACAAATGCAACCTTTTTATTCCTCTTCCACACAACAAAAAAAATCCCCCATCTCTGAGGGATTTTTTCTATCCACTGAAAACTAAATACTGATAACTACTTGAGAAGTATCATCTTCTTTATCTCCGCATACTTCTGTTTCCCATCAACCGATTCCGCATTTAACCGATAAAAATAAATCCCACTTGGTAGACTCGAAGAATTAAACTGTACCTCATAATTTCCCGCAGAACTAATTTCATCTTTTAGCGAAGCAACTTCTTGTCCTAATGTGTTATAAATTCTTATTATTAC
>Ga0209417_1001993_pt1 | contig 34138 bp, 30 predicted proteins | sample RifGroF2_FD_184002 | JGI IMG/M metagenome (GOLD analysis project Ga0209417, IMG submission 184002) | Groundwater microbial communities from Rifle, Colorado, USA - Groundwater F2 (SPAdes) (version 2) | ecosystem: Environmental > Aquatic > Deep subsurface > Groundwater | place: Rifle, Colorado... | reverse complement strand
TTTTATTTATCGTATCTTTTATAAGATTCAATAAATTTATATTTAATTTTATCATATAAATTTATGATATAAAATAAAAAAAATTAAAATTATACAAAGGACATATAGTTCCAAATTAAACACTACTTTTATATAAAACTTTGGTTAATATTATATTAATTTTTGGATCGTTTGGATCTGTAAATTGTGATTCAACTAATTGTCGTAATAATGGTAAATTGCAACCAAAATTTTCAATCAAGAAATTTTTATCAATATTATCTTCAATCATTTTAATCGATTGAATAGTTTATAAATTATTAAATAATTCAATGAATAAAAATTTCAATTTTTTTTATAAATATAAAATAAATTATTGGTCTTAAATTTTTTTATGTTTTATTTTCATAATTGATTTTTTTCGCATTTAAAATTTAAACGATTATCTCCATATTTTGGTATTTTGATAAATCGTTGTCGTTTTCCATTAATATATTAGTATATATTGTTTTTATATAATATTAATTCGTGAATCTTAAACAATCCATTTCCTTTATAATAAAGTAATTCATTAAAAAATTAAATTAGTTATATGATTATTTTTATTAAAATTTAAATATTTAATATTTTATCATTTGGATTAATTTCGTTTTTAATTTATGAGTTATAACAATTTTTTATAAAATTATCATTTGTATTATATAAATAAATTATTTATTCATTTGTAAATCGTAATTCAATATATGACGAATCACATAATGTGTCATTATCATTCGTCCAATGAAATAATGATGAACCGGCAGCATAATCTTTTCCAAATGAATTTGTTTCTATAAAATAAGGTTCGTTATCAATAATTGCTAAATCTATTGTATAATTATTTATATTTATTTTTCTTTTATGTTTTCATTAAAATAATTATTGATGTTATTAACTAATTTAATTATTTCATCATCATTCATATTTTTTAACCATTCATTAATATCATATAAATGTTGTGTTGATATACATGTTATTTCATTATTGAAAACAAATATTCTAAATTCTTTATTAAAATCAATATTTTTCCAAGGTAAAAAATATATATCACATATATTATCATTTATTTCAAAACATCTATGATTATTTATTGTTGTTACCATTGATTTTATAATTTTTTCAAAATTATCATATGGTCCAATTCCATAAATTCCATGTTTCAAAGAAACAGAATCTGTTCTTATGAACCATTCTCCTTTTGGTATTAAATTGTTATATTTTTTACACATAAATTCTAAATCATCATCAAATAAATGTGAAAATTTATTTGTAATAGAACCAATCTTGAACGCTTCTTTCATCCATCGTAAATCAAATTCATCTAATGTTATTTTATGATATAACGTGTGAAATTTATTAATCCAATTACAAGTATGCGTTTGTTTTATAATTTCCTCGTAATCATGTGGTTTTTCTCTATTTTCATAAATCCATGCATTATTGACGTTAAATAATATTTTATTATTTGTAATAACATCATTTTGATTATATTTTTTAATAAGCACACTTTTCATTTAAATATATATAAATTCTACAAATATTCCATATTTCAATTTTTTTATTAACTATTGTACAATCAATAAAAAAATTATAAAATTTTTGATTGAAAAAATAGAAGAAAAGAATATTCAAAAAGGAGGCAAGTATATAAATAATAATATTTTGTATGAAAATATAAATATATTTAATAAAAAAAATGAAAATTTTAATATAAATAATATAGTAGATATTAATAATAATATGGTTAAAAATAAAAAATTCACAATAAATAAATTGTGTAAATTAATCAAAAATATGATAAAAGATGATTTATCTTATTTGATATATAAACAACATATAAGTGACGTTAAAAAAATATTAGGCGACAATTTTGATGAAATAAATAGAATTATTGTCCAATTAAGTCATATTGGAAAATTTTTAGGAAAAGAAAAATCTGATGATTATCACAAATATGTTCGTCGAGTATATAAACATATGAGCGAATTATATAAAATTATTAATAATAATGATTATTTTAATGAATACGATAAATTATATATAAATTCTATAAAAAAAATTTATGATGAATTACCCGAAGAAAAATATAAAGAAGGACAATTTGCATTACAAGATTTTATAATTTGTTTTGAATACTATGAAAATTTAAATCTAAATGATAATATAAATAATTTTTACAATAATATTTACAATTCATATGATATTCGAGATATTGATCTTGATTATATTGATGAACCATTAATGTCCAAAGATGAAAAAAAAGATAGAAAGATGATGAACGATTGTAAAAATAAAAAAATATTATTAACAAAAAAAGAAAAACATGAACTAATGGATAAAATTAGTGAATGGAAAATTATTGATGAAAAAACAAGAGAAAAATTATGGGAAGAATTAGAAAAAAAAAGAGAGGAACGATATAGACTAAGAAAACAGCAAGAAATACAAAAAGGAGGTCAATTAAAAAGAATTAAAAATTTTTTTGGGAAATATATCAAATACAAATGTAAATATATAGATTTAAAAAAATATGTTTATCCAAATACAAATCAATAAAATATTATTTTAACAATTCTAATCATTAAATATATCATAATATTACAAATAAAAAATAATATTTTTAATTTAAATGTTTTTTGTAATACTTTTATAAAATTTTTCCATTTTTTTTTAATTTTAATATTCTTAATTATTTATCTTGTTTTGTAGTATATAAATAAAATTTGTAAAAATATATTAATTATGTATATTTGTTATTTAATCAAATAATTTAATACACATATAAATAATTTACTTATATTTAATATGAATTATAAAGATTTAATAATTAAAAATAATAATATAACTAATAATAAAACTAAATGTATTCAAAATTTTGAAAAAAATAACAACGAATTATATAAATGTGAAATTCCGTTAGATTATGATATTATTAGAAATTTTTATATAATAATGGATAATATTTCATTTAATAAATTGAAAAATATTAATATTTCAATTAATATCGGAGGTTCCGTAATATATAAATGTTGTTTGTTTAATAATTTAATAGTATGTTCAAGTATAAATAAATACGAAAAAATTATTGATAATAAACTACATATTCCGATTTTTCTGTTCAAAAATCAAAATTTTTTAAATTTATTTAGATATTATCATACATTCCATATATATATAGATATTAAAAATATAGAATTTTCATTATTTGATTTCAAAATTAAATATACAAAAGCAATGTTTAATGATAATATAATTGAAAATTGCAAATTTGACAATATATATAAATTCCAAAATGTTATAATCCCCAAACAATATAATATCAAAAATACTTTTTTTTATAGTATCAAAAGAAATCTACGTTATATGTTTCTTAAAATTAAAAATATTAGTAATTTTATAATTAATTTTAATGTTCCATTTTTTAAAATAGTATCATTTGATAGTAAAGATATAAAATGGTGTAAAAATATTTACATTATTGATATATATAAAATATTTGATTATTATATTAATAGAAAATTATTGGACAAAATTAAAAATGTAAATATACAAAAAAAAATACATAACAAGATTAAAAAAAATATTTATGATGCCAAATTAGATGATGATAACAAAATTGACAATTTTTATAATACATTAATTAAAAATCTTTTAAACAAAAATATAAAAGAACTAATAAATTATTCACATTTATTATATAATGATTTAAATGTTTTATTGGAAAATAAAATTCCAATGAATAACGAGTTTGATCTTGATGTTTATAAAATTGATTTTTCTATCACATTAGATAATGGAAATAAATTTTATGAAAATATTAAAATTATTGTATTAGAATCAAACGAATTAATATATAAAAAGGGAATGTGTGTTTTAAGATGTAGTAATTAAAATTTTAATTTTTCAAAAAAATTATATATAATAGTATTCAATTTGGAACGATTTAATAAAAAAAACCATTAGCATATTTTATTTTTTTTCCCATAATATAATAAAATTTTATTTTATAATCGACAATGCTTATCATATTATTAAAAATGCAATGAAGTTCCGCCATATTTGTTTCTTTATATATTATTATGTTTTTATTTTTTTTAACTTTATTTGTGGCAACAATTAATTTGTTAATTTTATGTAAATTATTATATTTTTTTTGTAATGGAATTATAAAACATTTTGTGTTGAATTTGTCAAATTTAATAATATCTATATCATTTTTATAAAATTTTTTAATTTTGTTATTTTTAATTATTTCTATATATTTTAATTTTAATTTTGTATTTTTTATATTATTTTGAATCTTTGATAAAAATAACAATGCGAATAAGTCCTGTTTTATAAAAAATTGTGAACTCAAACTATTATATTCACGTGTCGACAAAAAAGTAAAATTTAAAACAGGATTAAAATTCAATTTATCAATTATATTAAGTCCCATAAATTTTAATTCTACATTTTTAATAAAATTAAGTTTTGATTTATGTGATATATAAATATAATTACTATATATTTTTTCTAAAAAACATGGAAATTTAAAATTTCTCATAAAATATAATGGAATAATTATTTTATTATATTTAATTTTTGTTTTTGATTTTGTTAATTTACAAAAAAATAAATTTGTTAGCATATCTATAGTAGTGTGATAATGATATCCTAACATTAATTTTATATTAAGTGTAATAATTTTTTTAATAAATTTTTTTGTTGCATTTTCATCAATATGAAATATCAAATATGGATTGAAAATAAATGCATTACAATTATTAAATTTAAAAATTTTTCTAAATTTATACCTATTATCGTAAAAATTTATTCCATAAATTTTAGATTCATCACATATATTTTTGGCGTTATATTTAATTGCATTATCAATATTGTCATTAGATATATTATTTATATTTTTTAATAATTTTATTGTATCATTGTTATTATTATTTGAATTCATAATATTTATAATCACATTATATATTCATATAAATTATATTTCAATTTTTAAAAATAAAATATTTTTGTATAATCAACATAAATAAAAATTGAAAATTATATATTGTATGAATACTAATATTTAATTATAACATAATGTAATATTTTTTCGAAAAAAATCCAAATTATTATTTAACCTTAATTTAAAATAATACATTTGATATTGAAAATAAATACAACATATTGCGATATGCATATAAAAAATTATGTAAATATTATAATTTATGAGAAACCAATGAATTGTTTTATGTCGTGTACCTTATGGCTAAATTTTTAATTTTTTTTTATTATCATTGCTTTATTAATTTCTTCCAATAAAGGTTTAATATTTTTTGTTTGTTGTATTGTATTATTTATAGATGAAGAAAGGTAACACGTTGAATCATATAATTCAATATAATTATTTTTTAATTCTTCTGTTGATCACTATATATTATATGAAATAACTTGTTGAAATCCATTTATTTAAAGTTATATTTGCATTAGTTTAAAAATTCATTTTTTTTATAAAAAAATAATATATATAAAATAAAATAGTAAAAGAAACAAAGAATAAAAAAAAGCATCCAATAAATCATATGTTTTCGAACCAGAAGGTAAAAATCAAATATACCATTTTTTTATGTATAACTAAATCATATAAAATAATTTAGTTATATTTTCATTAAAATTAATGTTTTATTTTTTTGTAGTTATAAAATAATACTTGTAATATTTATTTGAAATAAAATTTAACGCATGTACTGATAATTTTTTCGTAAATTTCACGTCAATAAAAAATGCCTTTATAACATATAAAATTAATTTACATTATCATTTTTTTATATCCACCCATATTATTTTTTAATGTTAAATATTTAGTTTTATATTTATTATATTTATATTTAAAATTAATATTTCCGCCACTTTGTTGCAAATTTTTCATATATACATTTCGCAATATTGGAATTATATCATATAATTCATTAGTTATTATAATATTTGGATTAATGCTATCGGATAATTCTATAATATATACTAAAAAAAGTCTATTACCAATATAAGCAAATTTTATATTATTTATTGGAAGAATATTTTTTCCTTTGTTTTGTAATTGTTCATTACAATATGATATATATCCCCTAAATACTTCTTTTTCATTATCAACTTTTTTAAGCCAATATTCTGTATTTTCAGTTTCGATACTTCGATATAATAAATTATATGATATTTTTAAATCATACAATAAATAAATATTTGTCAACTTAATAATAGGATGACAATTTGTTTCATTATCATATAATTTTTTTGTTATTTTAATATAAGGTATTGTTGAAAATGACATAACAGATGCGATATCATATAATTTATCCCATTTTTTGTCATATCTATTTCCTCCAATTACTTTAATAATATTAAGATTATCAATATAATTTTCATTTAATTTGAATTCAAATAGTGTAATATATTTAGCCATATCACTATTATCTAATCCCGATATTAATTTTCGTTTATTAAATTCTTCACCAAAACCAATAGCAGAATCAATATTCAATGATAAATAAACTCCTTCAATTCCTAATTTATTTGCTGCCGCAGAATTACCGGTCACATTTGGATCAGAAAAATCATATTTTTCATTTACTTTTAAATTATTATTAAACTCGAACCAATCAAATACATCAAATGATTGTCCATTATAAAAATAAATATTTGATAAATCTTGTATATAATCATATTTGTATTCTTTAGATTCATAATAATCTATTATATCTTCATAAAATTCATTTATTGTAATATTATAAAATGGTCGCAATATCCGTTTTTGCATTATATTTAATTCTTGTTTCTCTCTATTAAAATTCATTTTTATATCACATACGATTGGTAAATGATCCGTAGAATTAGTAAAATATACAAAAGTATCAATTATTTCATCACGCGTCCATTCATTAGTGAAAAAAATAAAATCTGTTCTTGTTTGTGACCAAACACTAAAATTTATCGGATTTTTATTACATATTTCAAATGAATCTTTCCAGCCAAATTCTTTAATTTTATTTATTTCTTCATTTGTGAGCCTAAATTTAGATGACATATTTTCTCTCATTTTTAAATAATTAACACCAAAATTTCCTGCATTTTCTAATGAAAAATCATTTTTATCTACTAAATTAAAATCTCCTAATATTATTGTTTTTTTTCTTATATATTTATTTAATTCTATTAATTGATATATTCTTATACGATGTGATTCAACATCTAAATGTGTACATATAATATCAAATTCAGGTAATTCTATTTTTATAAAACATCTTGTTTCAAAATTATATGCTCCGCATGTATATTTGTTTTTAATTTCTGGATTACTTATTTCATTCTCAACACATGGAATATTATATATTTTATTCATTTGTCTCATATAACAATATGTATCATATTGGCACAAATGTAAATAATCTCCTCCAAAATGGTGTAAAAAATTTATTAATTCATGTTTAACTAATATCATATTTCCATAAGGAACATTAAACCAGGAAGGCACAATATTACAAAAAGAAACTAATTTATATTTATCGGAAAATTCATCGTTAATGTCTTTTGAATTAAAAGTTGTGACACCATATGTTGTTTCCTGTAAACATAATATATCCGGATTTATAGTATATATATCATTTTTTATCTAGACCATAAAACCATATAAAACTATATAAAACAATATAGAGTTTATACATGAGAAACTGGTCTATTTAGTTTTTGCCGACTGGTCCGAAGACTTCATCGGGTGGTTTATTGGATGCGTCACTTTACTCTTTTTTTTATTCTTTGTTCCTATTTTTATTATTTCTGGATTACATAAGTTCTTTCCTTTTATTTCTTTTAGATTCTTATTTATTTTTCTCATTATATTTATTGCTCCATTTAAGTCTGCATTTATTAATGTTCCTTTTTTCTCTATTTTCCCTTTCTTTATTGTTTTTCCCTTTGCTGAACTAAATAATCCTCTCTTTATTCTTTCTCCTAAATATTTTTCATGCTTACATATTGTCTCTAAACTTAACGCATCACATTTCGATGTATATGACTCCTCCGTTATTTTAATTTCTATTCCTAATTCTTTTCCTTTATCTTTTATTTTATTTATTAATTTAAAATATGGTATCTTATAAAATTTACCATTATTCTTTTTCCCCATATTTACTCCTTGTTTCCATCCTTCATTGTATCCTATTATTATTCTTTCTTTTCGTTCGTAAATTCCGAATAATGTTTTTGTTATTAAATTGAATTCATTATTTAATCTATTCTCTCTTTTTATATATAATTCGTTTTTCTTCTTTTTTAATTTTTCGATTATTTCTTTATTTTTACTTTTATCTATTTCCGATTGCATATTACCCATTTTATATGTAAATTTATTATTTATCCATATCAATTTTCCTCCTTTTATTATTTTTTGTTTTCCTTCTGGATCATATATCGTCATTAAATTTTTCATTCCTAAATCTATAGAAATATCTCCTTTTTTGTTTTTTACATTATTTTTTTTATTTTTTTCATAAGAATAATTGATTTTAAATTTATTCCCGTGATATTGCGAACTTATTTCAACTAATTTTATTCTTTTATAATCAATTTTATTTTCTTCCGTGATTAATTTATTTTTGAAATTATCACAAATATTAAATCTTAAATAATCCGAATCATATAATTTATTTTTATTATTTTTCTCATAAAATTTATTTTTATCAATAATAATATTTTTCCCTAATATGTCTTTAATGTTTTTTTTGAAATAAGAACCAATCGATAATCTCATAAATATTTTTCCTTTATTATTTTTATTGTTTTTATTTTTATTTTTATTGTTTTTTTTATTTTTATTTTTATTATCACCGTTATCTTCTATTTTAAATGATCTAATATAAAAAGGTAATATAAACTTTGCTTCCTTTTCTAAATATTTAGGAAAATTAGCGGTTATTCCTTTTTCTTTTAATTTATAGAAAGAAAGTATAGAATTATATGCTCTATCCATTATATTAATAGTTAAATCACTGGATAAAGTTAAATTTTTTTTTATTATATTATATGCGAATCTTCTTATTAAATTTTGTTTAGTTTTTAATTTGGAAAAATTTTTCTTAAAATTAACAAATTCTATTATATCTAATTCTAATGGATTATTATTTTTTACATGTTCTATAAATTTTTTAGTATATTTTTTATTGTCATAAGGTTTATTATGTATTAAACAATCTTTTACAACATAAAAATTTTTTTTATAAAATGAAAAAATAATGTCTCTGATTATATCTGTGAAAAAAACAGGATTATTATTTAATTTTATTTCTTTGTATTTTTTTAATTCATTTTTTATTTCCTTATATATTTTTTTAATATTTTCATTATCTACAATATATTTTTTTGATTTAATATAAGAATAAATAATTTCATTGTTTTTTTCATAAATAATTTTATTATCACAATGAAATTTATAATATTTTTCTGTTATTGCAATAAAATTTTCATTTATAGATTTATCATTTTTAAATTTTTGTAAATCTTGAAATATTAATTTTTTATATTTGGTAAAAATATTATAACAATATATATAATGATTATATATGTTTTTAGATTGAGTAGTTAAAAAATCTAGTGTTTTATGTAAAATTTCATTTTTAGAAGTAATATAACTTGAAAAACAACGAATCAATTTATTTCTTTTTTTTTTCATAACAATATATATAATTTATTATTTATATATAAAATTTAAAAAAGAAAAAACCGCACCAAATTATTTCATAATTTTTCTATGGGAAGAATAAGTTTTAGTAGAAAAATAATGCATGAGAGAAGTTAAATCATCAAATAAATCATCGACATCAGATTTATGTTTAAGAATATCAGAAATAACGACAATATTGGTTCCAAATTTTTTAAATAATTGTTTAAATAAAGAAAAAGATAAACGGGATAAACGATCCTTAAAAGAAATATAAATATTATTAATTTATTTAGAGAAAACCATATCTAATAATTTAGAGAAATATTTGCGTTCTAAATTAATACCCGAATTAATATCTTTAAAGATATAATTAATTTTAATATTATTTTTAGAACAAAAAGATTTAATATAAGAAGTTTGAGTTATTAAATCATTCCTTTGTTTAGAAGTGGATACTCTAGAATAAATAACATTAAAACGTTTCCTAGAACCAGCAATAAAATTAACAGATATATCGTCATAATCATAATAACAACTTTTAATGGTGTATTACACCATTAAAAGTTCTTAGGCTTAATAATTTTGCGTTGCAAAATTATTAAGCCTAACCATTATGTAACTTAGTAACTCTTATTTTTTCTTGTTTGACATAATGGTAAAGTGTAATTCTAGAAACTCCAAGTAATTTAAGCACTTCTTTCACTTTCATTATTTATTATTAATTTATATACTTTTATATACTTTTATGGGTGTGATCAAATGTTGGATTTTCACGTACGTCTGTCCAATAATGAACATTATATGTCATTATTCTTAATACACCATTCGGAAGTTCATTTAAAATATTATGTTGAAAATTATTTTTACCTAAATTAATATTATGATCCCACATTTCTGATAAATCGGAAACAGATAATTCACGTTCGGGATATTGGCGATGATTATTAAATCCAATATAGAATGTATTATTATTCATTATAGTTATATATACATATAATATTTAATACAAATTATAAATATATTGGACATGAAATTATTGGTGAAATAGGTTATCCATTTATATTTATTATAATATTTTTTTGAACAATAAATATAAAAAAAATTTAAATATTATATACAACAATATTTATTATAATTAATGCATTATTCTTTTAAAAAATCCAAAATATTATTTATATTTAATTAAAAATGATACATTGGATATTATAAATGTTACAATATGCTACCAAAATAATATTTATGTGAATAATATATACAAAATGTATTAAAAAAATAAAAAAAATAGTAAATAATGTTTATTCATTTTCCGACGCAAATTCACTTTCGCGAAACAATTCTTCATTTTCTTGGGAACGTCGTCGAAGTCTTTCGCTTTCTGAAATTGGGATCATATTCTGGTGAAATGATTCATATGCTTTCTCGGAAAAAGCACAATGGCGTTGACGATAATTACTGGAAGTTGAAACATATTTATATGTTTTCATTCTCATCGACGATGATTGCCCATAATATAATTCGGAATAATCTCTTCCATAATCTGCATACCTTTTTATTTGTATATTTTCACGACAGAAGGGACATTTAAGCGGAATATCAGAGTTTGCATAGCTCAGTAAAGTATTTACCGAGATTTCATGACGATGTTCATCTGTTCCGCATTTAAGTTCGAATGCAGGCTGTTTTCCGTCAATTGCAGTAATTGGGTCGTCGTGCATTATTTTGACAATCGGTAAATAAGGAGATTCGCGAACATAATATGTTTCATTGATTTTTGTTAATCTTTCAGCATATTTGCACAATTCTCTGATTTTCGCCCTGATGTCTTCGCCAATGTAACTTTGCCTCGCGATGCCTTTGTTAACTTTTTTAACCAATGTTTCGACATCAAAAAAAACACGTGTTTGACACATGTTGATATCATTTATAATTTTGATGAAATTTTCATTGTGATGATTTTTTATAGAAACACCATTTTTTGTAACAATCAAAGAATTGACGGAAAAATCACAAATCCAATGAGGATCAAAAAAAACATGAAAATCAACAACAAGTTCTTTTTCTTCATAATCATCCGGATTTTCTTTTTCGAAATACATCAAGAATCTTGGATTATCTGACGTAAAATCATATGAAGTGATACTTTTAATTTCGCGTAAATAATAATCTCCAATTTTGAATGGTTGAATTTCCTGTTTATATTCTTCGGCGAGCATAGAATGTATCATTGTTTTATCCATTAATGTTTCCATCAATTTTCGTGTCTTCCGGACATATTTTCCTCTTTCCAATTCACGGGACGAAAAAGCAAAAAAATCAATGTCATGACCAGCGGCAGTGCGTTTTCGTATTTCTTCGACATTGTCCGTCCGCAATATATGAGCAAGTTCATATGTCGCTCTAACGGAGGAACCATGACAAGTCACATCCACTTGTCTACAATTATTAGTCACAAAAAAATCATTAAACATGTGAATAAAGATAGGAATAAAAATATTTCTATTTGAAACAGCACAAACAGCACGTTGTTTTTCCAAAGCAACTTCTTCGGAAGGAGATGTCAAGACAACTTCGGAAGAAGATATAGTATTAGGGTTAGTATCTTCCATATAGATATATGAAAAACAATCATTATAAATGGATATAGCAATAATTTGAAATTTCAATTTTTTATAATATTTTTTCTTCAAAAAGATATTATAAAAAATTCTAATTAAGCTATTAAATAAATATTCGCATTGCAATTATTTATTTAATAGCGAAATTTCAATTTTTTATTTCATTTAAAAATTGAATTGTAAAAAGAATATATAATATTCTTATAATAAATGGCATTTGATATCAATAAAGCAAATAGTTTAACGAATAATATAGAAAAATTTGTTGAATATTGTAATGAATTTCAAGACGATAGAAATTCATTAATAATGCTCGGTAGATTATACGAAAAATTAAATAAATACGATATATCTATTCAATATTATAAAAAAGGAATAAAATTAAATTATTATGATATGTATGCAATGTTGGGTAATTTACATTATAATAATAATGATAATAAAAAAGCACTGAAATATTTTTTATTAGGTGAAAAAAATGATAATATAGATTCAATGGTTTCATTAGCAAATTTTTTTTTCGCCGAAGAACAATATGACAAAGCAATGCTAATTTTAAAAAAAATAAAAAAATATAAAATTATTAAAAAAAAAGATAAAAAAGACATATATAATATAGTGAATACAACTTTAGCATTAATTTATAAACACGATAAAAAATATACCTTGGCGGAAAAATTATTATTAGAATGTAAACATCCATCGGCAACGTCAAGACAAATTTTATTTTTTTTGGCATCATTGTATATAAAAAAAAAATAATAGACATTTAGCAATATCTTATTTAATATTATCATTAAAATGTAAATACGTTGGTGACGAAAATGATTTTTCCGATAATTCTATTATAATTGAATTAAAAAAAAAACTCGAAGAATACCATAAAAATGATGAAAAAGGGTTTTTTGATGATTCTGCTACTACAATTGAATTAAAAAAAATACTCAAGGAATACTATAAAGATAAATATGATGAAACATATTTTTCCGATGATTTTATAATTGGATTAAAAAAAATAATTAATCAAAAATAAAAAAACTCGACTTTCTAAAACACTTGATATTATATTAAAAATATAATATTTAAAGTGTTTTATAAATTATAAAAAAATAATTCCAAAAATTTTAATTTCATTTATACATTATTAATTTAAATCGGCATCACATTTTTTATCATAATTTGTTTTTTATATTGTTCTTCATTTGAATTTATTTCCCATGAATGTTTGTTATGATTTATATTATCCATTTGTTTTACACCTTTTTACATTTAAAACGTCGATTAATTATACAAATAATATTATAATTTTCTAAATGTAAATATAAAAAAATATTTCACAAAATTATAAAAAAAATTAGATAATTATTCTATTATAAATTTTCTCATTATGACATTATCATCTTCATTTCTGTTATATATATTTTGAATAAGATGGAATATTATTTCGGCAGGTGTATATTTATTTTCTTGAATTTTTTGTAATATATCATAATCAATATCTCTTCCAATTAAATTTTTATATATATTGATAATTTGATAATGATCACACAATTTAAAATTAATAACGACATCAATTCTTCCGGGTCTATATATTGCTTTATCTAATTTATTGATATGATTTGTTGTTATTATGAAGACACATTCATTTACGGTTAATGTTCCATCTAACAAATTCAAAAAATATGATAATGATATGCTATCATCTGTTTGGGAAAGTGAATTAATTATTGATGTTTCTATATTTTCTTCTCTTGGTGCAACGATATTTGTCATACAATCAATATCTTCAAAAACAATTATACCACCATTTGCACAATTAAGTGTTATATAATCAAATATATTTTTAAGTTGTGAATTTTTTGCAACATTATTAAGATTAACATAATAAATATTTTTTTTAAGATATGTTGCAATTGCTTTAATAGTAGTTGATTTTCCTGTTCCCGGTTTCCCATATAACAAAAATCCTAATTTTCTTGGAATATCTAATTTATTATATAATTCAATATTATTTTTGAATTGATCAAGAACACATACAAGAGTTTCAATATCATTTTTTCTAAGATATAATGAATTTATATTTTTTTTACATTTATTAATTTCATAACATTTTAATTCTTCAATAATTTCCGTTTTTTTAATTTTTCGTGTTTCAAATGTTAAAGTACTAATATCAATATGTGCTTCCTTATTTGATGATTGAATATCTTTAATCATTTGTTGTTGTTCTATAAATTTTTCATAATCTGGATTATCAATTTCTATTGTTTTTTCATTCCTTAGATATTTTATTTCATAAATTTGAATTTCGTTAAATTCGACCGGAATTAAAATTTTTGTTTCTATGAAATCGATGAATGTTTTATGTAATATATCATAATTCATACATTTTTTTGGAATAACATTTATAATTATATTATTATTTTTTTCCGTTTCATTTATAGGCTTATTTTTCATTTAAACTTGTATTTAAAGAAAAATCATGATAACTGGATATGATAGAATCTTCAAATATTTTTAAATTATGATTTATGGGGTTCTTGGGCAAAAATATTATCCCCGATTTATTTTGAATCTCCCATAAATGATGATTTTTACGAGGGTGTAGTTTATATTCGGTATCGCATTTATATACAATATTAAATGGATTTGAAAATATAATATTATTATTTTCAATGTTGATAAACACATTTTTTATATTTTTCAAATTTAAAATTAATAATATTAAAAAATATATTATATCATTATGGTTAATATTAATTTTACTAAAAAAGTTAATAATATCATCCAGAAAAGCATCTCTTAATTTTTCTATCGTAAAATCGGGAATTTTTTTATATAATTTAGTTTTAATATACAATAATAATTGTCTTAATTTATTTTCTCCAATTGATTTTAAAAAATCACTATCCTGCATTTCTTCTTTCGTATTTTTTGCCGTTGTATCGAATTTAGTTATCTTATTATTATTATAATTTACAATCAAATCTCCATTAATTCTACACATAATATTTTCATCAATATTAAATTCTAAATCTCCATATTTTTTAGTCATATTTGAATTCGTAATATTTAACATTTCAATACCAAACTTATCATATAATACATATGTGCCATATTTTTTAACATAATTAACAATTGAATCAATTATTTCATTAGTACATTTTAATTCAATTGTTATATATTTTTTAGGATTATTTTCATCATTATTTATATAATTTTGTTCACGTGATGATAATTTTATATTCGATATTCTCACAAATATTTTTTTTATAATATTTGTAAATATATCAAACGGATTTTCTGTTATTTTTTTATAAAAAGAATTTTCTTTTAATGTTTTAAATAATGATTTAATTATTTCAATAAATATATTTTTACACTCTAAAACGACAATTAGAGTTATAATAAATGATACCATATTTAAATTTTTCATTGTTTTAATTTTATCAATTATTGCATTATTTGTCACCATATCTATAATAGATGATGATGTAATTTGATTTAACATGAGAGGATTTGTTAAAATTTTATTTGTTATGCTCTCAGACATTTTGAAAAATAATAATATTTATCTATATTTACATTTATTTTAAATTTCAATTTTAATAAATAAAATTGAAATTTTAATTGTTTGGAAACTACATTTATTATTAAAATTAATCATCATATATAATGAATAATTCTAATCTTGCCGTTCCCGAAATATTAACAAAAGAGAAACTCATTTCAATAAATTTATCTCAAAATCCCGAAGATATTATGGAGCGACATAAAAAGAATACTATTTTTAGATATGACTATATTATTTGTATTTTTATTATGATATTTTCTTTGAGCATATTTTTGTGCCTAAAAGAAATTCATGACTATAAAAATTTTAAAGAAAAAGGTTATAAATAAACATTACTAAAATATTAAATATTCTTTTTTTTTGTTTTAATAAATATTCCAATTTGTATATATATTTTAAATTTTTTTAAAAATTATAATTTATTTTATTCATTTAATGATTTATATAAATGTATTAACAAAAATAATTAAAGAACAAACAAAAATAAAATTTTATAAAATAAATTAAGTCATAATTATAATTTGTTGATGCATTCTTGCTGGTATATTTGTATTATATTTATTTATTTGACTATATGATATGATATCCAAAATTACACAATTTTCGGGAATTTCATCATAATAATATTTACCAATACAATTCCGTTTTAATTCATGTTCAAATCGCATTTCATTATTTTTGTTTTTATTAATAGAAAATCCAATAACTCGTGTATATACATGTTTCGCAATTGGAAGTGGAATAATTTTATTATAAATATATGAGGCAGAAATTGTTGCAGATGTTTGTGTAAATATATTTTTATTTTCCAAAATAATATCAATTATTTTTTCAACATTTTCATTACAATTTACAAAATAATTTTTATGAAATGTTACCATGGTAATATTATTATCCGTGTTTGAAATTTGGTATAATGTTTCTGGCTTATCCTCTCCATATGGAGCAATGATTTTATTAAAATCCATGTTTATTTTATTAAAATAGAACTTATCAAATATTATAAATTTCAATTTTTTATTATTGGGTTATATTTATGTAAAAATAATAAAATTTGTATATTTTTTTAATTAAAAAAAATTGAAATTTGAAACAATTGGTATATATATAATAAATCAAAATGGCAAATTTGGATATATGACAATTTATTAATATTGAAAATTATATTTTTCAATATATTAATAATATTTTACATAATAATAATGAACAAAAATTTTACGATTGGTACAATTAAAAATAAATATCAATCAAACAAATGCAAATTTATTTAGTGTTAATTTAAATAATATAAAATAAATGATATCGCAAAATTTAATTTATTGTTTGTTGAATTAATTTATATATTTTAACAATTTTTATTACGCATACTAAAAAAATTATTTAATGTGATAATAGAAATATTCCAACCTAAAGCATTTAACATCGTTAATTCATTTTTTGTCATAATTTTATAGTCAATATGTAATATTGAACATATTTCCCCATTCGTATATTTTGTTTCGTCAAGTATTGTTTTACAAGCAATATTTATACATATTAAAATATAATATAAAATTCCATTAACTTTAATATTAGAAACAATTTGTTTATAAACAATACTAATATATTTTTGTAAATAATAAAAACTTGTCATAAATATATTGAGGCGGATAATGTATGGTTCATTCTCATCTACTAAAGTATTTAATAATATATTAATTTGTTTTTCAATAAAATATATATTTTTGTAATTAAACCTAAATTTGTCACATAATGATATAGATGCATTATATATTTCACGCATTAACATATTTTTATATTTAAATCTATTTTCTTTATCGCAAAAATGGATATTGGTTATATTATCACTTGTAAATAATTCTTTGGAATAACAATCAATATTTCTGGTGCTTGATGGGGAATTATTTTCCCGTTTACACGCATCATTACTTGCGATATCCATTTAGATAAGATTAATAAAATATATATTATATTTATATTTCAATTTTTTTATATTATTTGATAAACAATAAGATTTTATATCCCGCGAAGGCGTCAAAGATTGATTATTTTTAATTAAATAATTGACCAATATATTATAATTCACCATTTATTAAAAATAATAATTGAAAAATGTCGTATTTACGAAAATTACATAAATATAATATATATAATATAATTTATGAAATCATTGATAGAACAAATCAAATTTATAGATACGATTTTATTACCAATATACAATATTAAAAACGTTCATGATTATAAAAATAAAATATGTTTGCATTTATTAAATAAATCAATAATTAAAAAATTAAATAATATTTTAAATAAATTTAAAAAAATATTTCCCATTAAAAATTTTAATTTACACAAAACAAATAATAAAATATTGTCATGTAAACATGCATTTAATTTTCTTAAAAAATGTTTAGAAATTGCCGTAATCCCTTTCCAATGTTATATCACAAATGGTAAAAAATATCTGCGTTTAGTTTCAATAAATAAAACATTATATAAATATATAATGGAAACTTCGGAAATACGAAATTTTGACGAAATAAATATGACGGATGTTAATGATATTAAAAGCAATGAAAATATATATAATGGAACAAATATAATAAATGGAATAAAAAAAGAATATAGCTATAATTTTTTGGTTAATGTAAAAAATATATACAATAAAAATTTTTCTATAGATTTAAGAAAATATAATATTGGAAATAAAATAATAAAATCATTAAAAATAGCATTATATTCTAATGTTTTATCAAAAAAAATAATTAAAAAAATAATAAAAAAATTAAAATTTAGTTTAGTTGTCGGAGGAAATTTAATTTATGATGATAATTTTGATATAAATAAGGAATTAATTCCAAATGGAATGTTATTAATGAATGGAAAATTAAATTATCATGAAGTTAAATGTATAATTAATGATTATGATAATAAATATATTAATTTTATACAATATTTAATGTTTAATATTAAAATAATATATGTTGATATATACAAAAAAATTATGAATGAATGTAAAAATAAAAGAATAGAATTTATTATATCAAAAAATAATAATTTTAATGTATTTGTGATACACGAAGGAAAAGGTAAAAATAAATTTGATAATTTTTTACCATTAGATAATTTTGATAATAAATATACACAAAATACATGCTTAATTAAAAAAGAAGATAATTTACATTTTGAAGAAGTTTTATTAGGAAATATTAAAGGTTGTCGAATAAATATAGGAGATGAATATACACATCCGTTACATTTAATTAGTCCAGAATACGGATATAATTTTTCAATAAAAAGAAAAGAATACAATAAAACAAATGAAAAAGAAATATATATTACATGTGAACCAAAAATTACACACCATTATGATCATGCGATAATTATAGATGGTGATATTTTATCAAATTATACATTTGCATTTATATTTGATAAAAAAATTAATTTTGATAATATAAAAATATTTTATAAATGTAATGATATAAAAATCGAACTTGAATATAATATTGAAGGATTATCATTAATTATTAAACCAATATATTTAAATTTACTCGCTGAAAAATTTTTCAAGCATTATATAGCATTAGAATATTATTGTGATGATATTCATTTTGATATATTTGGTAATTTAATAATAGAAAATGATGTAATATATGTCCCCGAAAACATCCGTAAAAAATTAGTAGATAATAATTATATTATAACAATTAATGATTTTGAAAAATTATATGAATAAATTTTTAATGTGAATCCAAATTCTTAATATTTTTTAATAAATAAAAAATTTCTATCTAATTTGTATTTTTATATTAAAAAATATTTTAATATTCAAACTTAAAAAAATATTGTCTTTACAACATGAAGGAAGTGTTCGAGATACAAAACTTATAAATTTAATTTTATTTTTAAAATATTTTTTTTAATATATTGTGTCATTTCATTGTAGGATGAATAATTTGTGTGTGTGTTGCATAAAAGAAAAATCCATCCATTTTCTATTATTAAAAATATATTACAAATTATTTATATTTAAATTTTAACAAAAATATCTTAATGCACCCATACCATCACTCAACACATATTCATTATTATGTAAACTATATAAATTATAACTATAATTATGTGTGTTGATTTCATCAAATCCAATATTTATACTATTGTCATTAAATGATATCCCGGGTTTTATTAAATCATGTATACGGATATTCGAAATTTTTTGTTTTTTTATTTTTTTTTTAATCTGTTTTTCATTATTAAATTTTTTATATATTGGAATTAAATGAATTTTAGTATTAAATTTATTTATTGTATATTTTTCTATTTTTTCAACATCAATATTTTTCATTTTACCATCTAAATGTAAAGTTATATATTTTATTTTCGGGAATTTTTTATTGTTTTGTTTTTTTGTTATACACAATAACATAAATAAAGTAGATAATAAACATTTTGTATATATCTCTTTTTCATTTTTTTCTAGTCTTTGTTTATTACAAATAAAAAATGGAAACATTATAGTATTATTTATAATAAAATTTTCCTCATAATTAAGATTTAATATTTTTATTTTGAATTTTTTAATATAATCTATATTATATTTATGGGATATACCAATTGATAAATTATGATATTTCAAAAGAAATAATGGAAATTTGCATGTTCTCAAAAAAAATAAAGGAATTTTTATTTTATTTTTTTTTATTTTTAAATTCAATTTAAATAAATGACATAAATATAAATTAATAAATATATTAAATTCTTCTACTATATGACCACCTATTACTAATTTTACTTTTAAATTTTTAATTATTTTAATAAAATTATTAATTTTATTATGTTCTATATATATTATTAAATAAGGATTAAAAATAAATCCTTTACAATTTATCAATATTTCTTTATCTAATTTATTTTTTATTTGTTTATGGGGAAAATTTATATTACTATTAATTGCTTTATCAAATTTGTATGTTTTTGAATTATTAATATCATTATTTGTTATGTTTTTAATATAATTAAAAAAATCTTTTTGATGTAATTTAAAACATGTGTCATTTTCTTTTTCTTTTATAAATTTTGTAATTTCATCATTATTATATATATTTTCGCCAAAAAAATTTAAAAAATCATTATTTGTAATTTTATTATTATTATTTATACTTTCATCAAAAAAAAAAAATTTAAAATATTGTTATTTAAATTCATCATTGTTATTTATACTTTTTTATCTAATTTATTTTTATATATTATTCGATAAAAAAGTATTATACCTTATTGAAAATATATATTTTACTAAAAAATATATTCTAATTTTCTAAAAATTACCATTAAAATATAAATTAATTTTTAATTATTAACATCAATAATATTTTTTTAAACTATGTATAAATCAATTTGGCACATCGTTATAATTATAATTTTTCTTAATAAATTATTAAAAAATAATAATATATAATTATTTGAATTAATGTGAAATTTAAATTATTTTTCACATATTATTAACAATATTAAAAAATCATCGTAGATATTTTTTATATATTTAAAATTTAATATTTTTTTTATGTAACTAACAAAAATAAATTCAACAAATATTTATATTAAAATTATATTTTTTTCCAAATCCAAATTGGTTGTGGATTGTGTAAATATTCATCTCCATAAGATATTAATCCTAAATATTTAGAATCGGAAAAATTATTTATTAATTCTATCATTTTATAAATATATGTATTTTTTTTTGATTCATGATTAATATTAATTGCCATTATACCATTTGTATTAATATACTCCCATGCTTTTTTAATAGAAATTTTTAAAAAATTTTCATACCATAAATCTTCATTGTTATATTTAATTGATTGATTTTTTGCATTAGTATAAATTTCTAAATCAAAATAAGGCGGAGATGTGTAACATAAATCAAATTTTTCGTTGGGTAAATCGATAGTTTCAAATTCTCCAACTAATATTTTATATTTATCGTGATCACCCGAGAAAAAATTAATTATTTTATTATATCCCGATTGTAAACATTCATTTGGATCAACTCCAAGATATTTACAATCCATTGAAATTGCGCCTATCAATCTGTCTCCCCATCCTGCCGATATATCAATAACTGATTTTGATTTGAATATTTGTATCATAGAAACAATATTTGTTGGTCTATGCGATGTGCATTCTTTCACATTTTCATATAATGTCTCTCTTAAATTATGTGGCGTAATTTTTTGATATTTTTTTAAACATTTTTCTCCTAATTCTTTAATATATTTATGAAAATATTGCAATGGAGATAAATTATATTTTATATGACATTTAATTCTGCAATATTCATTAAACATATCAGATAATATATTAAAATCCAAATAATCTTCATTTTTTGATAATAATATTGTATATTTTCCTTCAAATAACATTTGATTTTCCGCAAGTTTTATTTTTTTTAATTTATATTTTCTATTAATTATTCTTTCATTATAATTATATTTTTTTAAATTATTAAATAAATTATGTATATCACTATTTGTATAATATAATGATTTGTAAGGAAATTTAATTAAATGATTGTTATATGCATTAATAAAATTATTAATATTATCATATTCGTATATTTTATTATAACCACCAACAATATTTTTTAAATATATATATTTTTTTTTATATTTAATGTATTTATTATAATAATCGTTCATATTAAATACACACTATATTTTATTTAAATTATATATTTAATTCATAAAACATTGTGTTTTATTACTTTTACAATAAAAATTTTGCGAATATATAAATACCATTAACAATTATAAATAAGCCGAATATATTAATTACAATTAATAAAAAAATAATTTCATAAAATTTTATTTGTTTTAAATTTTTGGATTATAATGGTTATTATTTTATGTTTTATTAAATAAATTTTTTATTTAATGGAATTCTAGTTAATTTACAATAATTTATTTTTTAAGTTTAATTTAAAATAAATATTGCATTAAAAATTATCATACAATAATTTAATTTAATTTAATAAACAATAAAATATTTTTAATTTAACATTATAAATAACAATCTTCTTTTATCGGAATTCCATTTTCATTATATATTACACTATATCCATATTTAGTTCCATTTGGAGAATACGCTGTTTGTTGTTTTTTATTTCCATTTATATAATATTCGATAAAAGTTCCTCCTCTAAGTCCAAACCAATAAATCAATGGTTCAATTGATTTATAATAATATATTCCGATAAGATTATTTATATCATAATTGTCTTCGCCAATTATTTTATTTTTTTTATATACATAATTATATGTTGAACTATAAATACTTTCATCCAATTGATTGTCGCATTCTTCTCCATTACGTACATTAATTAATTTTAAGACTAACAATTTATTTGCCTTATGTGATGCGGTCATAATTTGTCTAACAGATTCTCTTTCTTCGTTAGTTTGTGTATCTTCTAATTTTTTCATAATTATTAAAATATTATAATTTTTCATGGTATAACAAAATAAATTTTGATTTTCATCCGGAAAAGAATTATCAATATATTTTTTAATTTCATCAACATACCAACGATTAATACAAGTAGGTAGTTTTGGAAATTCCATTAAAAAATTATAATCTCAATATATTAATCAATAATTATAAATTTCAATTTTTTTTATAAAAAAATAGGTTTATCATTAATTTAATAAAAAAATTTAATTTATTTTTGATAATTTATTTCTTAGAAGTAATAATTCTTCTAAAACATTAATTCTTGTAACATTATATGAATTTATATTATCTATTATATCAATACGAATTGTTCCCGAATCATCAAGTTTCTTTTCTAAATTAGTAAATTCATTTTCATAAAATTCTATTGCATTATCACTATTATATTTACAAATAAGATGTTGCAACGAAATAATATTTGATTTTGTTTTCGAATTAAATTTATTTATTTTTTCTAACAAATCATCAATTTTTTTATTAATTTGGGCATAATTATCATGAAAATTCATACTAAAATGATTTTCTTCTCTATTTAAAGTTAGTTGATATAATTTTCTTTTATTTAAAATTTCGGAAATTGAATCATTGATTTTTATATTTATATTATCCAAATCATTTTGAATATTTATTATTTTTTCATTTGTAACATACACACTCTCATTATCATCATTTATTTTTTTAATTTTTTTACTCGAATTAAGTCTAATATCATTCATTTTACTTTCTAATAATAATATTATTTTATTTTTTAATTGTAAAAGTTTTTCATTAAATGATATTTTAATTAATTCAGGTACATTTATTGAATTATATAAATAATTTATATCATTAATTTTGCAATTAATTTTATTTGTTTCACAATGTAAATTTTGGAAATTACCATTACACTTGATCATATTTTCTTTATAAATTGAACGCGTTTTTTTCTCTTTTCTTGGATTCATACATGATTTTCCAATATTTTTTCCAGACATTTGTGGGCGACAAGAAAAACATACTCCGCAAGGAATATATTTATATTCATCGACGCAATGGTTAGATTTAAAATCAATGGATTCCATTGATATATTTATTAATAAAGTAAATAATTCAATAAATTAAAATTTCAATTTTTTATAAACTAAATAAAAATATTTACAAATTTAATATACTTGTGTCTTGTAATTTATCTAAATCAATCTGCGTATCATTTGTTAGAATTACAGATGTTTCCCGTCCATTATATTCTTCTTCATTTCTTGTATCCGGTTGTGGAAACAAAGGCGTTATTTTAGTATCATATATATTATTTACAATTGGTTGCATATACACTGAATCTTTCGTCAATCTTGATATCATACTACGGAGATTATCTAATTCATTAGATATAATTGTTCTACTATTATTTATATTGTAAATATCATTAGACATACTACCAAGGGACGATTGAATAAATTCACTATTAATGGTTAAATTTCTTATTTTAGTGTTTAAATCACTAATATTATTAATGGTTTTTTCTTCATTTTTTTGGATTTTTTCTTCTATTTCTTCTATAAGTACATTAGTTTTATCATTGGTAATAAAATTATCTATTTTTTTAGATAAATTAGCAACATCAATATTTAATTGTGTGAATTTATCACGTGAATACATTTCGATGCGATTTCTAAATGCATTTAATTGTGTTTCATCAAAAACTAATTTATTGGTGTATTCTGCGAAGGAATGATCTATCATTTCCAGTTTATCGTTAATTTTTTTTTCTAATTCAATCATATTATCAATTGTTAAAAATCTATCGTTATTATTTTTTGATTCATTAATTTCATTATTTAATTGATTTTCAGTAGTTTTTATTTTTTTATTAAATATTTTCATTAATTTATTTTCCATTTCTGTAACTATATCTTCTGTTTCTTTATTAATTAATTCTTTTATTTTTTCTAATGAAATATTTTTATTAATATTTTGAATAGTATTAGTTAAATCTCCAATTTTTTTATTCAATGTTACAAAATTATTTTGACATTTTTTCATATTTTCTTTATAAGGATATCTAAATCTTGGAGGATTATCATTCGGATGAAATTCATTTTGTTTTGTCTCAACGACATGTTCTGACACACAATCAAGAGAATATATGTCCGGTTCAATTCCTTTATTTTCTTGATATTCAAATATTGAAATGTCATCCAAAATACATTCGTTTTTAGGACTTAAATCAAAAGAACCAATAGATGTTTCCATTTTTGATTATTATTACCTAATATATTAATCAAAATATTAAAATTTCAATTTTTTTTATTAATGTGGCAAAGTTTTATAAATAAAATATATTTTTATTAATTTTAAACAAAAAGAACAATTTAAATGTTTCTGGGTAAATTTGTGCTTCACGCAAATTTCTTTCCATTTTCACTAATATTTATGTAAGAATATTTTAATTTTTTTTTTTTAGAATAATTTTTTCTACACCTTTGTGTAGAAAAATGGATTTTTTATTCTAAGCAAATATTTAAAACGGCGATGCGGTTTTAAATAATAGTGTACAATTAAAACAAATTAATTGTTTAGAAGAATTAATTTATTCTATGAGAAATTTTTTTTAATGTTTCGTTATTTTATGTTGTTGCGAAGCAACAACATAAAATAGCCTCAATAACTTAATTATCTCTTATAATATCTTTTATAAAATATAGAATGGTGATGGTCAAATAAAAATTGAAATTTAAAAAAAATAAAAATATCATAATATATAAATAAATCATATATAATATGATAATTGGCGCTTGTTATATACACAATGATTATAAAAATAATTTAATTAAAGTGTATGACCAATATGGGCATTTATTAAACAATATCAAATATAAAAAAAATATAAATTATAAAAATTTATTAGATAATTTGGCACAAAAAATGCGACCAAAATTTATAATAATTAAAAATATTAATAAAAAAAAATATATTTATTATTATGCGAATAATTCTGATATTATGTTAAAAACAAAATATAGTGGAAATGCAACATCATTAGATGAATTTATTAATGAATGTAAAATAGGTAATAATTTTAATTATCTTGATATTGATTGGATAAATAATAATACATTATTATTTTATGAGAATACAGAAAAACATCAATCATGCACTATTTTATAAAATAATATTTTAAAAATTATGTCTTAATAAAATTTATTTATTGCGTAACAAAATAAATTTAAAAATTAAAAAACCGTACTAATGGATAATAATTTAATATTATGTCAATCTCAATCCCTATTAGAAAAAGAAATGTTAAAACATTAATGGAATAAGTGGTTTATTTACTAAAAAAAATTAAATAATATATATTATTTAATATATTTTTCTAGAAAAAAAATAATGGAAAAATTTTATTTGTTAATTTTTGTTATAATCGTAAATATCATGACAAAAAGTTAAAATTTAATTTCATATATAAATTTATAAATAAAATTTTTCCATTATTTTTTTTATTTGCTTTTTGATATATTTTTTAATCTAATTATATTTTTATGTAATATGGAGGACAATATTTTTATTATTTTTCAAATAATCACAACTTCATACATTTAATATTAATAATATGAAAATTAAAATTATAAATATTTTTTAAGCCATATTGCAATTGTTTTTGGTAATATTTTATTTCTAATATATATATATTAATAATTTCATTTTTTTATCTTTTTATAAATAAATTAAATTTATTTTTTACGTAAAATATTTAATAAATTCATCATTGAATTATAAAGTTTGATTTTATTTGTTCGAACTTTATATACGTGAGCACGATGAATATGCATTAAAATTTGGATTTTCACATAATGTTAAAAAAAGAATTAAAAGTATAGATAGTGAGTATCGTTGTTGTGAAAAAATTAAAATAATAGGAATAATAGAACCAAATGATTCAACATCGGAGAATGATTTTTTGGAAAAATTACAAATCAAAAGGTTAAAATATGATAAAAAAAAAGTAAATAATAGGCAAAGGAGATAATTATTTTTAAATAATCCAAGAGTTATAAAAATGTTTAATATGATTGATGGGCGACATATAAATTTTACAAATAATGAAAATTAAATTTGTTTATTTAAATATATATTAAAACAATATTCTAAAAATTATCATTATTTTATTTATATAATAAAATTATAATTTTTGTGAAATATGTTTTGATAATCTATTAGATGATTTAATTAAAACCATTTTTTAAATTTTAATATTTTTGTAGAACCATAAATATAATTTATTTTTAATAACACAAATTTATATTTTGTATATCTAAAAAATTAATATTTAATTAATTTATTTTTAACTCATAATTTTTATTTAATGACGATATCTTGTTGATATAATATAATATCGTGACAAAAAATAAAAATTTACTATCATATATAAATTTATAAATAAAGTATTTGTTTTATTTGCTTTTTGATATATTTATTAAATAATTTTTCTATCTTATTATGATTAAACTTATAATACTATTTTTCAAAATAATATAATACCATAGCCACAACTTTTGATATATTTTATCATATCATCATGCGATATTGTTGTTGTTGCATCATTTCTTAATGGATGAAAATTAACAGATGTCATGATATTAATATTTTTATCAATAATAATTTTTAATTTATCTTGATTTGTATTTTTAATAGCAAATAATGTTGCGCATCCTTCCGGGACATTTAATAAATCTTGTAACATATTTTTAGGTGCAAATGATATTAATTCTTCTCCTAATTCTTTTCTTAATTTTTTCATATCTATTTTTGTTCTAATATCTGCTACACATAAATAATAATAATCTTTATGTTTAGGTTTTAATAATAAATTTTTACATATAGATCCTTCTAATCTCATTGCTATTTCTTTCCCTTCTTCAATAGTAGTTATAGGTTTATGATATGTTGTTCTAAATTGAATTCCACATTGGACAAAATAGTCATATAATTCTTTTTCATTTTTTTTAATATTTTGTATTTTTCTATTCAACACAATTTTTTTTTTTTTATAAAAATAATTAACAATATCATCCGTAACATTATTTCGTGCCTCATTATGTTTTATTACCATTTCAATTAATTTATCAATTAATATTTGTTTAATATCACTACATGACATTCTTCCTGACGAAAATTCTTTTTCAATATAATTTAATTTTTCATCATCCAATTCAAAATATCTTAAATAATGATAAGACATATCAATATCTAAATTACCACCAAATTTTCTATGATCTTCTAACGTTCCATTTCCTCCTCCACCAGAAAATGTATATTTTAATACTTTTGTTTTAATTTCTTCTATGGAATCTGTCATAAAAATTGGAGGCGCATTTGATATTGTATTTCCCGTAGAACTCATTTTTCCAGTATCTCCAGATAAAGGTGGTAAAAATTTGGTCATAATTGAATATGGTTTAATTAAATCCATTTTATCTGCCAATCCTCTCGCCATCCTAAAATAAGGATCCTGATCAATAGCATACGCGACTAAACAATGCGATGGTGCTCCATCAAATATATGAGGATATGAACGTGAAAATGCTGCTGCTGATTGGTAAAATGTCCAATCATATTGTCCCGTCGTAGAATTTTCGTCAAATCCAAAGATTTTACTTATTGTATGGACATTAATTTTTTTTTTCATTTCACTAACAAATATTTCGTATTCGGGAGTACATAAACGATAATCACGATTTGAAAAAATAAATGTTTTTTCTGGATTAAAACCACATGCTATTATATCTTTTGCATTTTCAAATCCTAATCTGTATACTTCATCAAATTCTAAATCTTTGAAATAATATTTTTCATCATCAGCCATTTGTATCACTAGTACTGCATCAAATATATCTTGTAACCATTTTGTAAACATAAATGGAATCATGTGTCCTAGATGTAAAGCCTCTGATGTTGGTCCACGTCCTGTGTATAAAAATATTGTTTCTCCACATTCATATGCATCCAATAATTCATTTAATTTTCTATGTGAAAAGAAAATTCCGCGTTTTAACCACGGATGTAATTCTTTTCCTGTAATTCTTTGAAATTTTTCCAATAAATTATTATCAATTAACTCCGCTCCAAATTGATCAATTAATCGTAAATAATCTATTTTCCCAGTAACAATCCATGGCGTAACCTGCGACTCTACCTGTTGTTCATTGATTTGTTCCATTTGTTTATAATAAAGTTAAATAATACAAAGAGTTTATATTTCAATTTTTTATTGTATTTATCACAATTAAATATCATATAAAATGATTGTTTTTAAATATAAATAAAATTATTTGAAAAATGATTCATATATACGATATAATGATGTAAATTGGTCATTTGTCGGAATATTACCAATAACATTATTAAGTGTTGTAACAAGATGAATATTTTTGCTATTATTATATATTTTTGAAATTGATGCTATAATGTATCGTCCATTATTTGAATACAAATTAATATTTAACGCAACATCAGAATCTATAAATATATTTTTTAAATATGTCTCAAATAAATTTTTATTGTAATAATGTGAAATAAAACCAGTATTTGTTTTAATTCTATATCCCAAAAAATTATTTGTTCCCAAAAAACTTTTTATTAAATCAATATAATATTCATATGTTTCAATATTAAATACAATATTTGTACATTCATCTATTTGTTTTTCTTTATTATAATATAATGGTGTTAATGTAAATTCTTCTCCTAAAATTTGTTTATTTCCTTTATACATTTCTAATGATTCTTGAATATAATTTGAATCATAACAACCAATATAGTATATAATATTATCAATTTGTTTTTGGGGAATATGCACATTTTTCAATTCACCATAATTATATGAAATATTTTTAATTTTATAATTAAGTAATTTTTTTGCACAATGGTTTATCATAAGACTTGACAAATCACTTGTATATAAAAATTGTGGTAAATTTTTATTAGTTTTTTTAAGATATTCTAATATCATTATTGGATCTCTACATCCATCTGCAACACCAATACATGATAATTGGTATATATTGAATTCATTTTCTTTTATAAGATTAAATAATGTATTTAATTCAAAATCATTTTGATGTGTTGTCATATTGTTATTACCATAATTATTTGAAACAGAATCCCAAAAAATTATTTGTTCCATGTAAAGGAATATTAATTTTATATGATCTATAAATATCAATGAATTTAAATTTCAATTTTTTATAAAATACAACATTACTTTATAAAAAATTTTTGTTAGGACTTTCAAATTTTTAATGTATATTTTTAATAAATAAATTAATTATTTGTATTGTTTTTTATAACGTGTATAATATTGTCTACAAATTTTTCAATATAATTAAATGTGTGAGGCATAATACATATTTTATATACATATATATATTTGTCATTATATTTTACAATATCATTTCGTAATTGATAATTTTTTAAAATTTCTGACAATAAAAGTTCATCAGGAATTTTACCATCTTTAACATCAATTTTTAATGGCAATATATTAACATATTCAGAATGTGGTAATATTGTAATTCTATCATTATTTTGTTCTATTATTTTTTCAATTAATATATTTTTATAATTAATACAATCTGTTACATATTTTTTTTGATTAAAATTTGTATTATTATGTAAATAATAATAACATGCCTGTGCGATAAATGATCTTGAACCAGCAATAGTTGAATCCATATGTCCTTTGATATAATTAACACGTCTAGATACATAATCATGTAAATTCTTTCTATATAAAATTATACATCCTGGATAAGGTAAATTTCCCATTTTATGTCCATCAATAGCAATTGACATAACTAATTCATTTTCAAATCCAATTGTAATTCCATTTGTTAAATATGGTAATGTAAATCCACCAAAAGAAGCATCAACATGAATATAAATATTAATATCAGTATATTTGTTTTTAAATTCTAATAATTTTTCATTAATATTATGTATATCATCAACAGAACCCGTCGATGTTGTTCCTACCGCTAAAATTATTAAAAATGATTTTTCCCCATTATCAATTAATGTTATCATTTTTTTTTCTAAATCTCCAATATCCATTTCAAATTTATTATTTGTTTCAATTATTGTGGGTTCTGTCAAATTTAATATATTGATAGATTTAGCAATCGAATAATGTGATAATTCTGTCATCAATATATTGACATTTGGCTGTAAATATTCTCGCGCAATCCACAATCCTTCTAAATTTGCTTCTGTTCCTCCTGTACAAAAATGTCCATCAATTATATCTTTTACATCTTCATTTTTCTGTTTATAAAATTGTTTCGCAATGTGCCAAATACACCAGCGTTCAATTTCGTGCGGTAGTTCAAAACCACCTTCACCTTCGCTGGTATTGTTATTTGATGTTATACCTATTGTATGTGTTCCTATCATATTAATATGTTTAATTAATATTTGTCCTAAAAATTCTGGCGAATATTGGACTAATCTTGTTCCTGGATAACAAAATGCGGGAGGAATTGTTTCGTATGGCGTTATAATTTGTTCCATATTTATTAATATAATTGTAAAATTTCTTACAATTTAATTTTCAATTTTTTTATAAAATAATTTATTAAAAAAATGAAAATTAAAATTATTATTTTATCGTCTAATTAACATTTTTATCAACAAAATAATTGGGTATATTTGCATTTTTTTATATATAAACAATATATGCAATCATACCAAATTGAAAATTTAATTAAATCTTGTAAGGAACATGCATTATATAATATACCAAACGAAGAGAAAGATTTATTATGTTATAAAAAAATTAAAAATGAAATTTTAATTGTTATGAAAAAATTACAAGATATATTATCAAATGAAAAAAGAGAACATATTTATGATGTTAATAATGCTACATATAGGGCAAATAAACTATACGTAATTAAAATTTTCAATATATTTACTAAAAAAAGATATGATAAAGTAGTAAACGTAACACAAGTATATTTCGATACTCCGCCAATATTCACAATATACAAAAAAAATACAATTGTTTATGCAAATGATTTTAATCACGATTTATCTAAAACATATTCATCCGGAATACATTATTATAAATCAATAGAAACCACCTTGTATTTCCACTCAAAATCTTTATTTGACAAAGGAATTTTAAAGGGATTTTACATTTATTATTTATCGAATGGACTTATCGTGGACAAATTATGTTGTATGTATTAAATATATGTAATGTGATTATTAATCTAATATATTTTTTGTGTCAATCCCGTAACTACGAATATAAAACATAATTCTTCCACATAAAAATATTTTTCTGTTTATTATATGTTCACGTAAATCGTAAAATAAATTAGGTGGTATATTTTCACTATCATGTGATTTAAATTTTATATAATTTTTAAAATTATTTTTTAATATATTATAATATTCTTTTACGACAAGTTCCTCTAAATTAAATTCATAAATATATTTTCCATCCATTAATATGATAAATATTAAATAATATATTTTTTTATCTAATTTAAAATCTTTTTTTAAAGCAATCAATTTTATTCCGGTTCCATTATTTATTTTTTCTTTTAATTTTAAAAAAAAAAATTTTCTAAAAGAAATATTATTTATAATATTTAATAATTCAATATGATCATCTTCCTCAAATAAAAAGTTATCGCGAATAATAGTATCAAGATATAACGAAATACTATTGTAATCAATGGACATTAATATAACATAAATAATATAATATGAACTCACCAATTATTTAAAATTTCAATTTTATATTAATTTATTAGTTATATTAATTTATTAGTCAAAAAATTATTTATATATCATATAATGTCTTATTAAATTTTAAAATTATTATTTAATAAATTTTTATAATTTATGATGTTTAATTTAAAATTTATCAACGTAGTAAATCATTCACTTGTCATTAATTTAAAAAAAAATTGAATTTAAAATTAAATATAAATATGGTCAAAATAGAATGGATTTTGGACAATTATTCAACATAATATATTGGGAATTAAATGTTTATCATTTACAACCATATATTTTTTATAATTTAAGAAATATTAAAAAAGTATGTAAAAAATGGAATTTATTTTGGATATATAATAAAATAATTAGATTGGATATAAATATTGATAAAATTATTCCAAATGAAAAAATATTCAGTTTAAAAAATTCAAATAATATAAAATATTTAAATTTTAATAAAAATAATTATATAAGTGATTTAAATTTATGTGATTCACTTTTGTATTTATATTGTGAAAGAACAAAAATTAGCAAAATCCCCGAAACATTAAATTGTTTGGAAGAATTAGATTGTGGAAATACAAAAATTAATGAAATTCCAGAAACATTAAATTGTTTGAAAGTATTAATTTGTTATTGGTGTGAAAATTTAATAAAAATTCCTGAAATTAAAACATTAAAAAAGTTAAATTGTTATTGTACAAATATTAGTGAAATCCCAGAAACATTATATTGTTTGAAAGAATTAGATTGCAATTTCTGTCAAAATTTAATAAAAATACCAAATATTAAAACATTAAAGAAATTGAATTGTTTAAATACAAAAATTAGTGAAATCCCAGAAACATTAAATTGTTTGGAAGAATTAAATTGTTCTTTGTGTTATAATTTAAGAAAAATTCCTGAAATTAAAACATTAAAGATATTATGTTGTTGGAATACAAATATTAGTGAAATCCCTGAAACATT
>Ga0209417_1001992_pt1 | contig 34158 bp, 39 predicted proteins | sample RifGroF2_FD_184002 | JGI IMG/M metagenome (GOLD analysis project Ga0209417, IMG submission 184002) | Groundwater microbial communities from Rifle, Colorado, USA - Groundwater F2 (SPAdes) (version 2) | ecosystem: Environmental > Aquatic > Deep subsurface > Groundwater | place: Rifle, Colorado... | reverse complement strand
CGTTTTTGTGCCAAAAGGGCCAAATTCGGGGTTTTTCCTTAAAGATAATAATATCTTACGTCCTGTCAATCAGTAGATTAATTTATTTGCGAACATCCCCAAAAAGAAGGAAACGAAAAAGGCTGATTATCAATCAGCCTTTTTTTATACTTAGAATATGATTCTATTCTTCAGATTTACTTTCCGGTTCGGTTTCAACTTCAGTTGCAACAGGAGCTTTTGCTACAGGAGCCTTTGCTGCCGGAACTTTGTCAGCTACCTTCTTCTTCCCACCACGACGTGATTTTACTGGTTTTGCCTTGCCTTCCTTAGCAGCCAACATGTTTTCGTTGAAGTCGACCAACTCGATGATACACATTTCTGCATTATCACCCAATCTGTTTCCTGTCTTCAGAATGCGTGTATAACCACCCGGGCGATCACCTACTTTTTCTGCTACTTCTCTAAACAGCATAGCCACAGCGGTTTTGCTTTTCAGATATTCAAAAACAATTCTGCGTGAATGTGTTGCGTCGTCTTTTGCTTTGGTAATAAGAGGCTCAACATATAATCTCAGTGCTTTGGCTTTGGCTAAAGTTGTAGTGATACGTTTGTGGAAAATCAATGAATTAGCCATATTGGACAACATTGCTTTCCTATGAGCGCTTGTTCTTCCTAAATGGTTGAATTTTTTACTATGTCTCATTTTTACTTATTCCTTATCAAGTTTATATTTACTGATGTCCATTCCGAAAGTCAGATTCAAACTCACCAACAGGTCGTCCAGTTCAGTGAGTGATTTTTTACCGAAATTACGGAATTTGAGCAAGTCGTTCCGGTTATAGGTAACCAGTTCTCCCAATGTTTCAACATCTGCTGCCTTGAGGCAATTTAATGCACGTACAGAAAGATCCATATCAACCAATTTGGTTTTCAGGAGTTGACGCATGTGCAATACTTCTTCATCAAACTCTTCGTTTGCAAACTTTTCGTCTGAATCAATGGTGATTTTTTCGTCAGAAAACAACATGAAGTGATAAATCAGAATTTTTGCGGCTTCTTTCAGTGCATCTTTTGGATGAATTGAACCATCGGTGGTGATTTCGAAAACTAATTTTTCGTAGTCAGTTTTTTGCTCAACACGGTAATTTTCGACAGCATATTTCACATTCTTAATAGGTGTGAAAATTGAATCGATCGGAATTACTCCAAACTCAGCATCGATAGGCTTATTTTCAGCGCTTGGGACATATCCGCGACCTTTATTGATCGTGAGATCCATCTGCAACTTAACTTCTGGTTCCATCCGGCAAATAATTAACTCCGGATTTAAAACACGGAAGCCGGTCATAAATTTATTAATATCTCCAGCGGTAAACGTATCCTGACCGGAAATTGAGATTGAAACCTTTTCGCTGTCAAAATCTTCGACTTCGCGTTTAAACCGGATTTGCTTCAAATTAAGGATGATTTCAGTAACATCTTCCATCACACCTTTAATGGTGGCAAATTCATGGTCAACTTTGTCGATTTTGACTGTAGTTACTGCATATCCTTCTAAAGAAGACAACAGGATTCTACGTAAGGCATTTCCAATTGTAATACCATAACCTGGTTCCAATGGACGGAATTCAAATTTACCGTACTTCTCATCGGTTTCAACCATTATAACTTTGTCGGGTTTCTGGAACGCTAATATTGCCATAATAATACTGAGTAATTGATTATTTAGAATACAACTCTACAATAAGTTGTTCTTTAATGTTTTCAGGGATTTCTGATCTTTCAGGACGGGCAAGAAACTTACCTGTCAATTGAGCGCTATCCCATTCCAACCATGCATATTTATTATAACGACGCGAGTTCACTGAAGCAGTGATCACTTCGAGTGATTTTGATTTTTCACGAACGCCAACAACTTCACCGGCACGTAAATGGTAGGAAGGAATATTGACTACTTCGCCATTAACGGTGATGTGTTTATGAGAAACCAGCTGACGCGCGGCTGAACGGGTAGGAGCGATCCCTAAACGGAAAACTACATTGTCCAAACGAGCTTCGAGCAGTTGTAACAGAACTTCACCGGTAACACCTTTTGATGCAGATGCTTTCTTAAACAAATTAGAGAATTGTTTTTCCAAAACACCATACATGTATTTTGCTTTTTGTTTTTCTCTTAACTGTAAACCATATTCAGATTTTTTACGTCTGCGGCTGGCCAACCCGTGAAATCCAGGTGGGTAATTTTTCTTTTCAAGTACTTTATCAGGTCCGAAAATTGCTTCTCCGAATTTTCGGGCGATTCTAGATTGAGGTCCTCTATATCTTGCCATTACTGTCTTAATTAATTAGATTAAACACGTCTTCTTTTTGCAGGACGACATCCATTGTGTGGTAGCGGAGTAACGTCAACAATTTCACTTACCTGAATGCCAACGCTGCTGATCGCACGAATAGCAGATTCACGACCATTACCCGGACCTTTTACATATACTTTTACTTTCCGGAGTCCAAGATCATAAGCTGTCTTAGCACATTCTTCGGAAGCAACCTGAGCAGCATAGGGAGTATTCTTTTTAGAACCTCTGAATCCTTTTTTACCGGCAGACGACCACGAAATAACTTCACCATTACCATTGGTCAACGACACAATGATGTTATTGAATGAAGAATGAATGTGTGCCTGTCCGATTGCTTCAACGACTACAACTCGTTTTTTTGTAGAACCAGTCTTTTTTGCCATAATTCAAATATCAATTATTTAGTGGCTTTTTTCTTGTTAGCAACAGTTTTTCTTTTTCCTTTACGTGTACGGGCATTATTTTTTGTGCTTTGTCCACGTGTAGGTAAGCCTACACGATGACGAATACCGCGATAACAGCCAATATCCATCAATCGTTTAATATTCATCTGTGTTTCAGAGCGTAATTCGCCTTCAACTTTGATGCTCCCACTGATAGCCGCACGAATGGCAGCTAAATGTTCATCTGTCCAATCCTGAACTTTGATGTTTTTATCAACGCCGGCTTTTTCGAAGAGAGTCTTTGAAAGATTGCGACCAATACCAAAGATATAGGTCAAAGCGATCTCTCCTCTTTTATTATTAGGGATGTCAACACCACTTATACGAGCCATAAAATAAATTTTTTACAAAGTTAATTAATTATCCCTGACGTTGTTTGTACTTAGGATTCTTTTTGTTAATCACGTACAAACGGCCTTTTCTGCGTACTATTTTGCAGTCGGCGCTACGCTTCTTAATGGATGTTCTTACTTTCATTATTTTGTGCTTTAGTTTTTATATCTAAAAGAAATTCTTCCTTTTGTCAGGTCGTATGGCGACATTTCAACTTTCACTTTATCGCCAGGTAAAATTTTGATGTAGTGCATCCTCATTTTTCCTGAAATATGTGCAGTTACAATATGCCCATTTTCCAATTCAACCCTGAACATTGCATTCGATAATGATTCAATGATTGTTCCGTCTTGTTCTATCGAAGACTGTTTTGCCATAAAATTATTATTATTTTACCAAGTTTAGAACGTTCATCAATCCAAGACAATAATGTCTGTTATTAGTACATTGCTCCACCACTTCCTGAGCGACCTTTAATACGGCCTGATTTCATCAAACCATCATAGTGACGCATCAAAAGGTGACTTTCAATTTGCTGAAGTGTATCCAAAACAACTCCTACCAAAATCAACAATGATGTTCCGCCAAAGAAATAGGCGAACTGTTGATTAATACCAGCCATCATTGCAAAGGCCGGGAGAATGGTAACTATTCCAAGGAATACTGATCCCGGAAGAGTTATTCTCGACATAATGGTATCAAGAAATTCAACAGTTTTCTTTCCTGGTTTAACGCCTGGAATAAAACCACCGTTCTTCTTCATATCTTCAGCCATCTGCATTGGATTTACTGTAATAGCAGTATAAAAGTATGTAAAAAGGATAACCAACAGGAACTGGGTCATATTATACCAAAAACCGAGATGATTTGAAAATGCAGCTGCAAAGCCACTTAAACTCTCAGTTTTGGCAAAACCTGCAAGACTAATTGGAATAAACATGATTGCCTGAGCAAAAATGATTGGCATTACTCCTGCAGCATTCACTTTCAATGGAATATACTGACGAACACCACCATATTGTTTGTTCCCTACAATTCTTTTTGCGTATTGTACCGGTATTTTACGGGTTCCCTGAACCAATAAAATAGAACCCATAAATACAAAGAAAAGGACAACAAACTCTAAAAGGAACATGACCATTCCACCACCTTGTTGTTCGATGCGTGAAGCGAATTCAGCAACGATAGAGTGGGGCATACGGGCAATAATTCCGATCATGATGATCAGTGAAATACCATTTCCAATTCCTTTATCAGTAATACGTTCACCGAGCCACATTACGAACATCGAGCCAGCAGTTAAAATGAGGGTCGATGATACAGTAAATAACGCTCCAGTGATTGCAAAAGCTTCTTTAGGTAATTGATAATGAAGGTTTGCTAAATATGCAGGTGCCTGGAAGATCAGGATGACCACAGTCAGATAACGGGTTAACTGATTGATTTTGCGACGTCCTGATTCACCTTCTTTTTGTAACCGCTGGAAATAAGGTACCGCAATACCCAACAGCTGAATCACAATAGAAGCAGAAATATAAGGCATAATTCCCAAAGCAAAAATAGATGCTTTAGAAAATGCGCCCCCTGAAAACATATCCAACAGTCCGAGCAACCCCTCAGATGTTTGGTTTTGCAGTTGAGTCAGCTGAGCCGGATCAACTCCAGGTAAAGAAACATACGAACCTAAACGATAAATTAAAAGTAAGAACAAGGTAATCCCCAACCGGGACCGCAGGTCTTCAATCTTATAAATATTCTTTAGGGTTTCTATAAACTTTTTCATCAGGATTAGAGTATTTCGGTGGTTCCTTCTAGTTTCTCAATGGTCTCTTTAGCTCTTTTAGAAAAAGCGTGAGCTTTAACTTCAAGTTTCAGGGTCAAAACTCCATCACCAAGGATTTTTATTTTGTCTCTTTTCGAAGCCATTCCAGCTTCAACTAAAGTATTTTCATCGATACAAGTAAGGTTTAACGTTTCAGCCAATTCCTGAATAACATCAAGATTGATTGCTTTAAACTCTTTCCGGTTGACGTTTTTAAATCCAAATTTAGGTACAACACGCTGTAAAGGCATCTGACCTCCTTCGAAACCACGACGACTTTTGTAACCTGATCTTGATTTAGCACCCTTGTGTCCTTTTGTGGAGGTACCACCATGACCAGAGCCCTGTCCGCGGCCTATACGCTTTACATTTTTTGTTGAACCTTCAGCAGGTTTAAGATTACTTAAATCCATATTTCTTGTTCTTAATAAGTTTAAACTTTTTCAACAATTACGAGGTGCTGAACTTTGTTTACCATCCCCAGAATCTGAGGGGTAGCTTCGTGTTCCACCGAATGGTTAAGTTTCTTGATTCCTAAGGCAATAAGCGTAGCTTTTTGCGTATAATCAGAACCAATTTTACTTCTTACTTGTGTAATTTTTATCTTAGCCATAACTACTTATCCGTTAAATACTTTATCTAAAGTTACACCACGGTGTTCAGCTACAGTATGCGCATCGCGTAATTCGAGAAGGGCATTCATGGTTGCTTTTACGAGGTTGTGAGGGTTCGACGATCCTTTTGATTTTGCAAGGATGTTATGAACTCCAACACTTTCCAAAACAGAGCGCATAGCACCTCCGGCTTTTACACCGGTACCTGATGTGGCCGGTTTCAAAAATACGCGGGCGCCACCAAATTTTGATTCCTGTTCGTGAGGAATTGTACCGTTATGAATCGGAACCTTTACCAGGTTCTTTTTAGCGGCATCAACACCTTTCGAGATTGCAGTGGTAACTTCGCTGGCTTTACCGAGGCCCCAGCCTACGATGCCATCTTCGTTACCAACAACAACGATAGCTGAGAAGCTAAATGTCCGACCCCCTTTAGTTACTTTGGTTACACGGTTAATAGCTACCAACCGGTCTTTCAGTTCCAAATCACTGGTTTTTACTTTTCTGATATCTCCTGTCATAACTATTAAAATTTAAGGCCACCTTCACGGGCAGCATCAGCTAATTGTTTAACTCTACCGTGATACAAATAACCATTACGATCAAATACAACAGCAGAGATACCAGCTGCCAGAGCCTTTTCTGCAATTGCTTTACCAATTTTTGCAGCCATTTCGACTTTGGTACCCTCGGCACCAGCGAAATCTTTATTAAGTGAAGATACTGCCATAATCGTTTTTCCTGATAAATCGTCGATCAACTGGGCATAAATCTGCTTGTTGCTTCTGAATACATTCAAACGAGGTCTTTCGGCAGTTCCGGAAACGATTTTCCGGATTCTTTTCTTAATTCTATATCTTCTTTCTTGCTTTGTTAAAGCCATGGTTTTTAATTTTTACTATTTAGCACCAGCTGATTTACCGGCTTTGCGCCTAAGAATTTCACCAACAAACTTAACACCTTTTCCTTTGTAAGGCTCAGGTTTTCTGAATGATCTGATTTTTGCAGCGATATGACCAATCAATTGTTTATCACAGCTTTTCAGAGTTACAATCGGGTTGCTACGTTTATCACTTTTTGCTTCTACCTGAACTTCGGCTGGAAGTTGAAGATAAGTGTGGTGCGAATAACCTAAAACCAAATCAAGTACCTGACCGTCGTTTTCAGCACGATAACCAACACCGACTAATTCGAGTTTAATTTCGTAGCCTTTTGAAACACCAACAACCATGTTGTTTACCAATGAACGGTACAAACCATGCATTGCGCGGTGTCTTTTCTCTTCAGAAGGACGACTTACAGTTAATGTAGCACCTTCCAATTCGAAAGTGATATCAGGATTAACCTGTTGTGACAGTTCGCCAAGCGGGCCTTTTACGGTAACCAAATTGGTATCGCTTACTGTAAATTTTACTCCTGCTGGTATTTCAATGGGTAGTTTACCTATCCTTGACATTATTATTCCTCCTTAGATTAATAAACGTAACATAAGACTTCACCTCCAACGCCTAATTCCCGAGCTTCTTTGTCGGTAATTACGCCTTTAGAGGTTGAGATTACTGCAATTCCCAAACCATTAAGCACACGAGGTATGCTGTCGATGTGGCAATATTTACGCAAACCAGGTTTACTGATTCTTCTGATTGCTTTAATAGCAGGAATCCGTGTCTCTGGATTATATTTCAAGGCAATTTTAATATTACCCTGAAAATTCACTTCCTCCTCGAACTTATAGTTGAGGATATATCCTTTATCTTTCAAAATTTTGGTAATTTCTTTCTTGATATTGGATGCAGGAATATCTACCACACGATGTTTTGCTTTCTGGGCATTTCTGATTCGTGTCAGATAATCTGCTATTGGATCTGTAATTTTGCTCATTACTTCTTAATTATAAATTACCAACTTGCTTTTTTAACACCCGGAATTAAACCAGAAGAAGCCATCTCGCGGAAATTAATTCTGCTGACTCCAAACTGACGCATATATCCTTTCGGACGTCCGGTTAATTTACATCTGTTATGCAAACGAATTTTGGAAGAGTTCTTAGGTAACTTCTGAAGTCCGATAAAATCACCTTCAGCCTTAAGTTTGGCTCTTTTTTCGGCATACTTTTCAACAAGTGCAGCTCTTTTCACTTCACGAGCTTTCATTGATTCCTTAGCCATATCTTAAATCTTTTTAGCATTTTTAAAAGGTAAACCTAACTCTTTCAATAAAGCGTAGCCTTCTTCATCTGAATCGGCTGTAGTTACGAATGTAATATTCATACCGTTGATACGGGTCACTTTGTCGAGTACGATTTCAGGAAAAATGATCTGCTCCGGAATTCCGAGGGTGTAATTTCCTCTTCCATCCATTTTGCCTTCAATTCCTTTAAAATCACGAATACGGGGAAGAGATACACTGATTAAACGATCAAGGAATTCATACATGCGCTCTCTGCGAAGGGTAACACGAACCCCGATCGGCATTTTTTTCCTTAGTTTGAAGTTAGAGATGTCTTTCTTTGATTTGGTTTGGACTGCCTTCTGACCGGCGATATTTGTAATCTCTTCTGTTGCCAGTTCGATTAACTTTTTATCGGCGATAGCAGCTCCAACTCCCTGGTTGATGACAACTTTCTCTAACCTTGGTGCCTGCATGGCATTTTTGTAGGAAAAATCCTTTACCATTGCAGGTACTACTTCGTTTAAATATTTTTTCTTAAGTGTTGGTACGTAAGCCATTACTTAATCTCCTCTCCTGATTTTTTTGAATACCGTACTAATTTACCCTTATCATTAAGCTTCCTTCCAATACGAGTAGGTTTCCCGGTTTTTGGGTCCTTATTCATGAGGTTAGAAATGTGAATAGGTGCTTCCTTTTCCACAATACCACCCTGCGGATGAGCCGCGTTTGGTTTTGTGTGTTTTTTAACCATATTAACACCTTCCACAATAGCTTTCTCGGTTGCTCTTATTACTTCGAGCACTTTGCCTTCCTTGCCGTTATAATTGCCTGCAATTACAACCACAGTGTCGCCTTTTTTTATGTGTAATTTTTTCTGCATCGTTTTTATTTTATGCATTAAAGTACTTCAGGAGCAAGTGAAATAATCTTCATATTCTGATCACGAAGTTCTCTTGCCACGGGTCCGAAAATACGGGTTCCGCGCATTTCACCAACATTGTTCAGTAAAACTACTGCGTTGTCATCAAAACGGATATAAGATCCATCCGGACGACGAACTTCTTTCGTTGTACGAACAATTATTGCTTTCGAAACGGCACCTTTTTTCATGTCACTACCCGCTATAGCACTTTTTACTGAAACTACAATGGTATCGCCTAGTGATGCATAGCGCTTTCTTGTTCCACCTAATACGCGGATACAAAGCACTTCTTTGGCACCACTGTTATCGGCAACTGTACATCTTGATTCTTGTTGTATCATGATTACTTAGCTCTTTCTATGATTTCCACTAATCTCCAACATTTCTGTTTACTGATTGGTCGTGTTTCCATGATCTTTACAGTATCGCCGATGTTGCAGCTGTTCTTTTCATCGTGGGCGTAATATTTTGAAGTCTTGTTGACGAACTTTCCATAAATAGGATGTTTTTCTTTGCGGTGTTCAGCCACAATGATAGTGCATTCCATTTTGTTGCTCACAACAACTCCAATACGCTCCTTCCTTAGATTTCTTGATTCCATTACTAACTCTGTTTTGCGTTAATTTCCCTTTGACGTAGAATGGTTTTAAGACGTGCAATATTTCTTCTCACACCAACGATAACCTGTGGGTTGTCGAGAGGCGAAATTGCATGGTTCATTTTCATCCGTAACAACGAATCCTGATCAGTCTGGATTCTTTCCAGAATCTCAGCTTTCGATAATTCTTTAATTTCTGATGTCTTCATTATTCTGCGATTTCAGATTCAACATAGTCACGTCTAACAATGAACTTAGTAGTTACCGGTAGTTTTTGAGCAGCAAGACGAAGCGCTTCCTTTGCAACCTCAAAAGGAACTCCTTCTGCTTCAATCAATATCCTACCTGGTGTAATCGGAGCAACAAATGCTTCCGGAGCACCTTTACCTTTACCCATACGTACCTCTGCAGGTTTTTTAGTAATCGGTTTATCGGGGAAAACCCGGATCCAAATTTGACCCTGACGTTGCATGTGACGTGTTACGGCAACACGGGCAGCCTCAATCTGGCGTCCGGTAAGCCACGTCTCTTCCAACGATTTAATACCAAAAGATCCAAATGCCAACTGGTTGCCGCGCTGAGCCAGTCCTTTCATTTTTCCCTTTTGTACTCTTCTGAATTTTGTCTTTTTCGGTTGTAACATCCTTCTATACTTCTGAAAGGTTTACACTTATTTTTTTCTTTTCTTAAATCCGCCACCTTTTGGGCCACCTTCGTTCGGACGTCTTCCTTCTGGTTTTTGTCCTACGTTTGGTGAAAGGTCACGCTTTCCATAAATTTCGCCTTTGCAGATCCAGACTTTTACACCGAGTAATCCGGTTTTAGTCAGGGCTTCTGCAAGTGCATAATCTATATCAGCTCTCAGAGTATGCAACGGAGTACGACCATCTTTATACATTTCTGAACGTGCCATTTCAGCGCCGTTTAAGCGGCCTGAAACCTGAATTTTGATGCCTTGTGCTCCCATTCTCATGGTTGAAGCAATAGCCATTTTGGTTGCACGACGGTAGGCAATTTTACCTTCAATCTGGCGTGCAATGTTTACAGCTACAATTTTTGCATCCAATTCCGGACGTTTGATTTCAAAAATATTGATCTGAACTTCCTTGTTGGTGATCTTCTTTAACTCTTCTTTTAGTTTATCAACTTCCTGACCACCTTTGCCAATAATAATACCTGGGCGTGAGGTGTGAACAGTGATGGTAATCAGCTTTAGTGTCCGTTCAATGATAATCTTGGAAATACTGGCTTTTGCCAAACGGGCATTCAGATATTCCCTGATTCGAAAATCTTCCACGAGCTTCTCGCCATAGTTGTTTCCACCGTACCAATTGGAATCCCATCCTTTGATGATTCCTAAACGATTAGCGATTGGATTAACTTTTTGTCCCATGTATTATTATTTATTCTGTTTCGTTAACTTGAGTTAAACTACCAAGACTAACCGTCACGTGATTGGATCTTTTCTTGATCCGGTGTGCACGTCCTTGCGGAGCTGGCATTAGTCTTTTCAATATTCTTCCTGAATCAACAGAAATAGTTTTCACTACCAAATTACTTTCTTCCAACCGGCTTCCTTCGTTTTTAGCCTGCCAGTTTGCAATTGCTGACATAACCAATTTTTCGAGTCTGCGTGAAGATTCTTTTGAGGAAAACTTAAGTACATCAAGAGCTCTATTCACTTCCATTCCGCGAACCATATCGGCAACAAGCCTCATTTTTCGTGGTGAAGTAGGACAGTTCTTCAAAACGGCAAAATACTGCTGTTTTTTAGCTTCCTTTAGTTCGTTTGCACTATTTCTTTTTCTAGCACCCATCGTGAATTCTTTTAATAGTAATTAAGGTTCTCATACCTTATTTTTTTCCTTTGGAATGACCCCTGAAGGTTCTTGTAGGTGCAAATTCGCCAAATTTATGACCTACCATGTTTTCAGTCACATAAACAGGGATAAATTTGTTCCCGTTATGAACTGCTACGGTATGCCCTACAAAGTCAGGAGAAATTACTGATGCTCTGGCCCATGTCTTGATTACCGATTTTTTGTTAGCTTCATTCATAACTAAAACTTTACGTTCGAGCTTGAAATCGATAAAAGGTCCTTTTTTTAATGAACGACTCATATTCTTCTCCTTTTAATTATTTCTTCCGTTTTTCTACAATATACCTGTTGGAAGCTTTCTTCTTCGCACGGGTTTTGAAGCCTTTGGCTAACAAGCCTTTGCGTGAACGTGGATGTCCACCAGAAGAGCGACCTTCTCCACCACCCATAGGGTGATCGACCGGGTTCATAGCTACACCTCTGACACGAGGTCTTCTACCAAGCCATCTTGTCCGACCAGCTTTACCTGATCTTTCCAAGTTATGCTCGGTATTTCCAACAATACCTACTGTAGCACGACAAGTTACGAGCACCATTCTGGATTCGCCCGAAGGCAATTTCACGATAGCATACTTTCCTTCTCTGGAAGTTAACTGAGCGTACGTTCCGGCACTACGAGCCATCACACCTCCCTGACTTGGGTGAAGTTCAATGTTGTGAACCAATGTTCCAAGTGGTATTTCAGCCAGTGGCAATGTATTTCCTATTTCAGGTGCAATTCCGCTTCCGGTCTCGATTTTCTGGCCAACTTTTAATCCGTTGGGCGCCAGCATGTACCTTTTTTCGCCATCAGGATAAACCAAAAGGGCGATTCGAGCGGTACGGTTTGGATCGTACTGAATAGATTCTACAACAGCGACAATTCCGTCTTTATCTCTTTTGAAATCGATAAAACGGTATTTGCGTTTGTGGCCACCACCTATATACCTCATTGTCATGCGTCCCTGGCTGTTACGACCGCCAGAACTCGTCATGGGCTTCAACAATGATTTTTCAGGTGTTGATGCAGTAATGGACTCGAAGGTCCCGGCAATTTTGTGCCGTTGACCCGGAGTAACTGGATTTAATTTTCTTACTGCCATTTCTAATTATTAAATATTACTATAAAAATCAATAGATTCTCCTTTGGCTATAGTTACTATAGCTTTTTTGCTCATTCCGGTACTACCCGAAATAACGCCGGCTTTGGTAAAACGAGATTTTCTTTTACCACCGTGAATTAATGTATTGACAGATTCCACTGAAACATTGTATAATCCTTCAATGGCTTTCTTGATCTGCAATTTATTGGCGTTCCGATTGACGATAAAACCGTAGCGGTTAAGACCTTCGGCCTGACCTGTCATCTTTTCGGTAACGATCGGTTTAATTAAAATTTCCATTTTCAAGCCTTATTAAATCTTAAACAACTCTTCAATTTTACTTACTGAACTTTCCAGAACTACTACTTTTTTCGCATTCAAAATTTGATAAGTATTTAATTCTGAAGCAGTTATAACGGAAACTGCCTGTAAATTCCGGGAGGACAAATATATATTTTTATTTTCTTCCGGTAAAACGAAAAGTGACTTTTTATCATTAATTTTCAGATTATTACTGATTTGCACCATTTCGCTAGTTTTTGGAGTTTCAAAAGAGAAATCTTCAATCACCAGAATTGCTTCCTCAAGGGCTTTATAGGTCAATGCAGATTTTCGGGCAAGAGACTTTACTTTTTTGTTTAACTTAAAGTCATAGTTCCTTGGACGTGGACCGAATACACGGCCTCCACCTCTGAAAACAGGTGATTTGATGCTACCTGCTCTTGCTGTACCTGTACCTTTTTGCTTTTTGATTTTGCGGGTACTTCCAGATACTTCTGCACGTTCTTTTGAACTGTGAGTTCCTTGTCTTTTGTTGGCCAGGATTTGTTTGACATCCAGATAAATGGCATGGTCATTTGGCTCAATACCGAAAATCTGGTCATCTAATGTAACAGTTCTTCCGGTTTCCTGTCCTGCTTTATTTATAACTTTTATTTCCATTACTGATAAATAATTACGTATGAACCTTTAGCACCAGGAATTGATCCTTTAACTACCAATAAATTTGACTCTGGAATTACTTTCAAAACTTTTAAGTTCTGAACAGTAATGTTGTCATTTCCATCACGACCAGCCATACGTATACCTTTAAATACGCGGGATGGATAAGAAGATGCACCCAAAGAACCCGGAGCCCTTAAACGGTTATGCTGACCGTGTGTCTGGCCGCCTACTCCCTGAAAACCGTGACGTTTTACTACACCCTGGAATCCTTTACCTTTGGTTACTCCCTGAATGTCTACCCATCCTTCTTCGTCGATGGTGTCAACACTTACGGTATCGCCAAGTTTTAATTCTCCGGCCAGTTCTTTGAACTCAACAATTTTTCTTTTTGGTTCTGTTTCGGCCTTTTTAAAATGACCCAATTCAGCTTTGTTAGTGTGCTTTTCCTTTTTATCGTCAAAGCCCAGCTGAATAGAATCATAGCCGTCAGTTGCCACCGATTTAACTTGTGTAACTACACAAGGACCGGCTTGAATCACAGTGCATGGGATGTTTTTCCCCTCAACACTGAATACGGAAGTCATTCCGATTTTTTTACCGATTAATCCTGCCATTTTTTTGTTTTTTACAGGTTATCAAACTTTAATTTCTACTTCAACGCCACTTGGTAATTCAAGCTTCATTAAGGCGTCGATGGTTTTTGCTGTTGAACTGTAAATGTCGATCAAACGTTTGTAAGACGACAGCTCGAATTGTTCCCTTGATTTTTTATTTACAAAGGTTGAGCGTAATACAGTAAAAATACGTTTGTGAGTAGGAAGTGGAATTGGTCCGCTTACTATTGCACCGGTAGTTTTAACTGTTTTTACGATCTTTTCAGCCGACTTGTCTACCAAGTTGTGATCATACGATTTCAGCTTAATTCTGATCTTTTGACTCATAGTGAGAGATAATAATACAGTTTATAATTATAATAAGTCTGTTCTTCCTTTCAAATCATCTAGAACTTTCACGGCGAGTAATTTTGGTAACTCAACGTATTTCGAAAATTCCATGGATGATGTTGCACGGCCTGATGATAACGTTCTCAGCACTGTTACGTATCCGAATAGTTCTGATAGCGGAACCATTGCTTTGATAACACGGGCACCTGATTTTTCTTCCATTCCTTCGATTTGTCCGCGACGACGGTTAAGGTCACCGATAATGTCACCCATGTATTCTTCAGGAGTAACAATTTCGCATTTCATTACAGGTTCAAGTAATCTTGGACCAGCTTTACCGGCAGCATTTTTAAATGCCTGGCGAGCACAAATTTCGAATGACAATGAATCAGAGTCAACGGCATGGTAACTACCGTCCAATAAGGTTACTTTAAGGCTGTCAACATTGAATCCGGCCAACGGACCGTTTGCCAGTGCTGATTCAAATCCTTTTTGTACTGAAGGAATGTATTCGCGTGGAATGTTTCCGCCTTTTACAGCATCCACGAACTGAAGTCCGGTTTTTCCTTCATCAACTGGTTCAACACGAACACTAATGTCTGCGAATTTACCACGACCTCCGGATTGTTTCTTGAACACTTCACGAAGTTCAACCATTTTGGTGATGCATTCTTTGTATGCAACCTGAGGAGCTCCCTGGTTACATTCAACTTTGAATTCACGACGTAAACGGTCAACGATAATTTCAAGGTGAAGCTCACCCATTCCGCGGATGATGGTCTGTCCTGAATCAGGATCAGTATTTACTTTAAATGTTGGATCTTCTTCGGCAAGTTTGTATAAACCCATGTTCAGTTTATCCAAATCTTTCTGAGTTTTAGGCTCAATGGCGATTCCGATAACTGGTTCAGGGAAATCCATGCTTTCCAATACAACCGGATTGTCAAGATCTGATAAAGTATCGCCGGTGCGGATATCTTTAAATCCTACGGCAGCACAAATATCACCTGCTTCGATTACATCGATTGGGTTCTGTTTGTTTGAATGCATCTGGTAAATACGGGAAATGCGCTCTTTTTTACCAGTCCTTGAATTGAACACGGTATCACCGGCAGTAATTTTTCCAGAATAAACACGGATGAAGCACAAACGGCCAACATATGGATCAGTTGCAATTTTAAAAGCTAATGCAGCAAGAGGTTCTTTTACATCAGCATGACGAACAACTTCTTCGGTGTCACCATATTCGGTGGCAACGATATCGCCTTTATCAAGCGGGCTGGGCAGAAAAGCACAAACTGCATCAAGCAAACGCTGAACACCTTTGTTTTTAAATGCAGAACCACACATCATTGGAATAATTGCACCACTTATCGTGGCTTTCCGGATTACCGGCAACATTTGTTCAACTGTAATCGAATTCGGATCTTCGAAAAATTTCTCCAGAAGTTCATCATCGAATTCAGCAACTGCTTCAACAAGTTTTGCACGGTATTCTTCAGAAATTTCCTTCATATCTGCCGGAATTTCTTCCATGTAATAGGTTGTTCCCAAAGTTGCATCATCTCTCCAGCGAATGGCTTTCATCTCTGTCAAATCGACCACACCTTCAAATTTTTCTTCAGCACCAATCGGAATAGTAATCGGAATTGGATTTGCACCCAATTTTTCTCTTACTTCAGCCAGTACATTATAAAAATCGGCACCTGAGCGGTCCATTTTATTAACGAATCCGATACGTGGAACTCCATATTTTTCAGCCTGACGCCAAACAGTTTCTGATTGAGCTTCAACACCACCTACTGCACAAAATAGCGCAACAGCACCATCGAGTACCCTTAATGAACGTTCAACTTCAACAGTGAAGTCAACGTGTCCTGGAGTGTCAATGATGTTGATCTTGTGTTCTACGTCCTGGTATTTCCAAAAGGTTGTGGTGGCAGCAGAGGTAATGGTAATTCCACGTTCCTGTTCCTGCTCCATCCAGTCCATGGTGGCAGCGCCATCGTGGACTTCACCAATTCGGTGCGTGATACCTGTATAATACAGGATGCGCTCCGAGGTGGTCGTTTTGCCGGCATCAATGTGAGCCATGATGCCTATGTTTCTAGTAAAATTTAAATCTTTTGCCATTATAAACCAATATCTATCTAAACTAAAACGATCTATCTAAACTAATCTTCCTTTTCTTCAACTAAATACTAAAAACGGAAATGTGCGAATGCACGGTTTGCTTCAGCCATACGGTGGGTATCTTCTTTTTTCTTGTAAGCTCCACCTTCTTCGTTGTATGCAGCAACAATTTCACCGGCAAGTTTTTCAGCCATTGAACGGCCTGAACGTTTGCGGGCATATAAAATCATATTTTTTACTGAGATTGAAGTTTTTCTTTCGGCGCGGATTTCCATTGGAACCTGGAAGTTTGCTCCACCAACTCGTCTGCTTTTTACTTCAACATGAGGGGTAATTTTCTCGAGTGCTTTTTTAAACACATCCACCGGACTGACTTCTGAGTCTTTCATTTTCGTGCCAACGATGTCCATGGCGTCGTAGAAAATTTGGTATGCGATTGACTTTTTCCCGTCGTACATTAAATCGTTTACAAAACGGGTAACCAATGTGTCATTGAACTTTGGATCGGGCAGAATGATCCTCTTCTTTGGTTTCGATTTTCTCATTACAATTTGCTTTAGTGTTACTTAAATTAGCTGTCGATTTGTGGGCTTCAATCGGCCTTAGGGCCTCTTTACTCAACTCAAACCACTAAGCTAGAACGTCAATAAATTAAAAAACTAGCGAAAAATTATTTTTTCACTTTTGGTCTCTTGGTACCGTATTTCGACCGTCTTTGAGTACGACCTTCAACACCTGCGGTATCGAGAGCACCACGAATTAAATGGTAACGAACACCTGGAAGGTCTTTAACCCTACCACCGCGCACCAATACAATGGAATGTTCCTGAAGGTTGTGACCTTCACCAGGAATGTAAGCGTTTACTTCCTTGCCATTTGTTAATCGAACCCTGGCTACTTTACGCATAGCTGAGTTTGGTTTTTTTGGAGTTGTTGTATAAACACGTACACAAACACCTCTTCTTTGTGGGCAAGAATCCAATGCCGGAGATTTACTTTTCTCCGCATTACTTTGTCTTCCTTTTCTAACTAACTGCTGAATCGTTGGCATATAGCTACTCTTAATTTTAATAATACAATACGCAAAAAATTGGTCTGCAAAGGTATCGCAATTTTACACAATTCCAATACCTTACAGTCCGATCTCAAGAGATTTCCCTTAAAAACGGCTCGCAAAAGTACTAATTACCAATAGAAAACCCAATAAAACTTGAAAAATAATTGATCTTTTTTTGATTATTCTTAACATGGGTGAAAACCCGGCGGAAAGCAAATCTTAATTTGTAGTTGAAACACGGTGTTTTAGAAGAGATTTCACCGGATTGATAAAGCGTTGGATCAATCTTAAATCTTCGGTAATTATTTCTGCTGATCCTTTCATCTCCTGGCTGAACTTTAACGGAATATTATAATTGGTTATCAAATCCTGTGGCAATTCAACTTCAACAATATAGTTTTCGTTGCTAGGAATGAGCGAGATGTTTTTTACCGTTCCTTTAATATAGCCATATTCCATATAGGGGAAATTTTCGAACCTAATGTTAACTTTTTGTGCAACGGTTACTTTTCCTGCTCCTTTAACCGGCAAACTGATTCGTCCGATGATTTGTGATTGTTTTTCAGGAATAATAGTAAATACAATTTCATCTTTTTTAACCTGCTGGTTTTTACTCCAGAAATTGGTGAAGCTTACTTTTCCTTCAATCGGAGTGCGGATAATAAAGGATTGTTCCCAAAATGCGAGACGGCTTTTCAGAATATTCATAGCCTCAATTAATGAGTTCTGCGCTTTTTTCTTCTGATCGGCAAATTCCATTTCAGCATCTACCACCTCCTGATCGAGTTTGAGGTTCGAACTTTGCGTCTCGGCTAGTTTTGTTCGGGCTACATTAAGGTTATATTTTTTCTGAATGAAGAGTGTTTTAGACTTCTCAATGTCCAAATCAGACAAAACACCATTGAGTTGTAATAATGAATCACGCTTAAATTGTGAACTGGCCAAACGGTAATCAGATTCCATATCCTGCTTTTGCGCCCATAGCCGATCGTAATATATCCGATTCATTGCAACCTGTTGGCGAAGCGCTTTTATTTTTTTTGGATACAATTTCAATCGAAGGAATGCGAAGTAATCATTGTGCAATCTCACAAAACTGGAATAATCCGATTGTATATCGCCAAGTTGAAGATCGGTTTCGGGTTGGATGGAACTCAAAGTATCAAATGTCAGCATAAAAGGTTCCATCCGAAGAAGCATATCTTTCAATTTCATGGCATCTTCAAAGTTGGCCGTACTTTCGAGGATGGCTATAATTTGGTTATCCGAAACAATCTGCTGATCCGAAACGATAATCGAGTCGATTCTAGCAGTGGTGCGTGCAGCCAGATATGCCGGAGGATTTTCGGAGAGGACAACAATATTGGCATTAATTACATCAGGATAGCGAAAAAAATAACTGCCCAGAAGTAAAAGGACAATAATTCCGAAAATGAGTGAAATCCCTGATCGAATCATCCATCGTGGCGATTGCTGCACAATCTCCTGGAATTCATCGCTTCGCAATTCAATTTCAATCCGTTTCTTTTCTTTGTCCATTTTTATAGTGTTCAGTCTCAGTGTTCAGTCTCAGTGTTCAGTGGGGGTTACTGCCAACTGCGACTGACCACTGCTAACTATCAATTTCCCAATTCGAGCTGGTTCTTTACCAAATTATAATACGCACCTTGTTTGGCAGTCAAATCTTCATGCGTACCAACTTCGATAATACTTCCTTTCTCGATGACAATAATTTGATGCGCATTTTTTACCGTGCTTAACCGGTGCGCAACCACCACAACCGTTTTTCCTGAAAAAAACTCATCCAGATTTTCCAAAATGACTTTTTCATTGTTCGCGTCAAGTGCGTTTGTAGCTTCATCAAAGAAAATAAATTCAGGATTTTTATAGATGGCCCGGGCAATTAATATCCGTTGTTTCTGTCCCTGGCTTAATCCAACTCCTTCCGGCCCTATCTTGGTATTGTAATTTAAAGGTAATGTCTCAATAAACTCCTGAATATTGGCCATCCTCACAGCGTAATTTAATCTTTCTTTGTCAATTTCGTCGAGTCCAATTCCAATGTTGTTGGCAATGGTATCCGAAAAAATAAATCCATCCTGCATAACCGCACCACATTTATCGCGCCACCAGTGCTGCCTGTAGGCTGACAGATCGGAATCCCCTACTTTAATTGTTCCTGAAACAGGGGGGTAAAATCCAAGCAGAAGTTTCACCAAGGTAGTCTTTCCGCTCCCACTCGTACCAACAATGGCTGTTACTTTACCTTGAGGAATTACCAAGTTGATATTATTGAGGACCTTAGGCGAATGGGGTCCTTCGTATTGAAAAATCAAATCTGAAATATGAATATCAGGAGAAGCTGGCAAAACGTCCAGTTTTCCACCCTGATCCTGTTCTTCATCCGGGTGGTTATGAATTTCACTCAATCGCTCCAGACTGATTTTGGCATCTTGTGAAACCTGCATAAATTCAATCATTTGATCGAGCGGGCTGTTCATTTGACCTATTATATATTGTACGGCCAGCATCATACCCAAAGTCATATTGCCATGGACAACTGCAGTAGCAGCAAGTACCGTAATCACAATATTTTTGGTTTCGTTGATGAAAACCGAGCCTGCCTGCTGGTATTGCTGCAACGACAAATTGCTGATGTTCACTTTGAACAATCGCGCCTGAATCCGTTCCCATTCCCATCTTTTTTGACGTTCGTAATTGTTCAGTTTTATTTCCTGCATCCCGTTAATCAATTGAATTAATTTGCTTTGGTTGTCTGCCAACTGGGCAAATCGTTTGAAATCAAGTTCACGGCGCTTTTTCAGGAATAGAAATACCCAACCTATATAAATTAATGAACCGATCAGGAAAACCAGGAATATGGACACATTATAAAAAACGAGTACGATACTAAATATAACGATGTTGAAAACTGAAAAGACCACATTCAAGGATTGTGAGGTCAAAAATCGTTCGATTCGTTTGTGGTCGCCGATGCGCTGAAGTAAATCACCAATCATTTTGGTGTCGAAAAAACCAATTGGCATTTTCATCAACTTAATCAGGAAGTCGGAGATGATACTGATATTAATGCGTGTACTTATGTGAAGCAAAATCCACGATCGAATGAAATCGACCGTCATACGGCTCAGGAATAGCATCATTTGCGCAGCAAGCACCAAATAAATAAAGTTGATATCCTGGGTGTTGATACCAACATCGACGATGCTTTGCGTCAAAAAAGGAAAGATGAGTTGAATCAGACTTCCAACCAGAAATCCAATCACCAACTGTATAACAAGCTTCCGGTGTGGTTTCAGGTATTTAAGTAAAAACTTAAAATTACTACGGTTTGACACTTCTCCTTCAAGTTCAAAGAATTTCGGGGTTGGGTCAAACAGCAAACAAATCCCTTTTTGCTCGCCATGTCTGACTGTCGCCAGCCAATGCTTTTTAAACTCTGTATCGGAGTATTTAACCAGTCCGAATGCGGGATCTGCCACATAGATTACACCTTTTCGGTAGTTATAAACCACCACAAAATGATCCTGGTCCCAATGAACTACACAAGGTTTAGGCGCTTCCATTAATTGTTCGAGAGTAATACGCGCTCCGATTGTGCGGAAACCGATAGCCTCGGCAGCATCGCTAAGGCCAAGTAATGAAACACCTTCACGGCTGATGTGAGCTAATTCCCGAAGTTTTTGAAGTGAATAGGTTTTCCCGTAAAAAGCGGCAATCATGCGGAGGCACGAGGGTCCGCAATCCATTGCATCGTATTGTTTGAAAAAGGGAAATTTAGGCATGCCGGAAACATTGTTGCCCAAAAATAGCAGATTTAAACGAATTGCCTCCTATTTTTCCTAAAACTTATTTAATGTTTGCCTAAGTTTTGGCATCAATTTCGGAACAGTTTTTAAAGCAAGCAATTTAATCCACTCTCGCCCAATGCGATTAAATTCAGGCAATTTTGATGATTTCGTTTAGTCAAATCATCGTCCCAAATCTGCAAATCAGGTAACGAAACGGCGAAATAATCGAGCTTGAATTCGTCATTCAAATGTTCATTACCGAAACTGATCAGTTTATCAAACCGAGCTTTCGCTTCGATTTTCTTACCCAGTTTGATCAAGGCCAATCCCTGGTAAAAAATAGTGTCGGGCTGCTGGTCGTTGTAAAAAATTGCAGGTATAGGTTCGCTGATTCCTGAAGAAGCCATTTCCCAACATTGTCGGGCATTTTCGGTTTCGTCTAATCCTGAATAAGCATTCCCCAACCAATAAAAAATGGCATTTTCCTGTGCTCCGTAGAGTTTCCCTTCACCTAGGTTTTCTGGATAAACCTGCGCTTTGACCAACAAATCAATGGCCTTTTCATATTCCTGATTTTGGATGGCAGCTTTGGCCATTTCTGTCAAACTAATAACATATTGGCCGGTCACTTTTCCTTCACCACCTTCCCACGGATGGAATTTGCGCGACATGATCAGTTCATAAGCCTTTTCGTATTGGCCAATCGCATTGTACAGAGTGGCGCGTTCGAGATAAAGATCATCGCGAAAATCGACCAACTCAGGATACATTTCAAGTTTTTTTAAACGAACTTCAGGTGTAAAGCTGAGCCGTTTGCACAACTGGTTAAGCTCCATCAAAATACGCGAATCGGTTTCATCCAGGCCGAATGCTTTTTCCAGTTCGGCCAATGCTTTTTCCGGTTCATTTTGCTTGTTGAAGTATGCCAGAGCTAAATTCCGGTGAACTGTTGGAAAGTTATCATCCTGTTTAACCGACAATTCCCAGTTTGCCACAGCTTCGTCGTATTGACGGGCATTGTACCAGAAATTACCCAGATAATACGGAGCTTTAGAATCAACTGAATTTTGCAATTTGGCCCATTCCAATACAACAACTGATTCGGTCTGATTCGGGAAACAATAATCGGGACAAGCCTTTGCTGCTTCCTGAAGTGTTTTTCGGGAAGCATCCCGATCGCCGTTTTGAGCTTCGAACCATGCTTTGTAATAAAGCGCCATCGGATAAACGGGTCGGTCTTTTTGTTCGTCAATTCCAATAGAAATCAATTCAATGGCTTCTTTGTACAAACCGGAAAAAGCAAAATCAAGAGCGAATTCGGTGTAGGTGTGGATGTTAGGAATAGATACCCCTAAATCCCCAAAAAGGGACTTTGGTGCACCGCTTAAAATGTGTTTTTCGTATATAATCCCATAGTGGAACTTATCCAGAACCAGTGATTCTTCAATCAGTTTTTTAGCTTCAGCTATTTTCCCCAGTTTCCGAAGAATACTCACTTTGAGTTGGCGTGCTTTGGTGTTGTGCCAGTTGCGTATCAGCGAACGATCAATCAGGTCAAGCGCTTCTTCCCAGTTTTGTTTTTTAGCTGCAATACGCGCCAACTGAAAGTAGCCACTATCCATCCAGGCTGCATTCCAAACCGATTTATAAAAGGCATCGAAAGCTTCGTCATCCTTCCCAAGAAAGCGTAAAGTCAGGCCCAGATTAAAAAGCGGTTCACCGTCAATCGGGTTTGGGTTGCGCTGGGTTAAAGTTTCAATCGCTTTACGAAAATAGGCTTCAGCTTCCTTAAATTTTCCACGTCGAAGCAGCCAAAGTCCCATCGCATTGTTACAACGGCTGTCTTTCGGATCGCGACGCAGACCTTCCATATAATAATCTCGCGGATCGTAGGTAGCATGGCGGTATTGTTCCAGATGTAAACCGGTCAGGTATAATTGCTCATTACTTTCAATTTCTTCAGGAAGTAAAGCTGGTTTAGCTGCTTCGGGAATTGGCTTTTGCTCTTCGGATTCAGGTTTCCAATCAACCAAAGTTTTCCCTTCGGATGAAACGATTGATATTTCAAGGTTCTTGGATTCGAATCTCAACCGGGATACTACAACTTTCTCATACGAAGTTGCCGGATGAAAATCGAAAGAATCTTCCAGAAGAATTTCACCTCCGCATTTCATGATAACTTTTGAATCGGGATAAACTCCGGTTGTAAAAGCTTTCACCATTACTTTATTGCCATCAACTTCCAGATTAACCATCGCTTCTTTGGTGGCATTTTTCACCACGCCCAAATCGCGGTAGGGCATAAAATACTGACTGAAAGTTTTTTCTTCTCCCGGCATAATCCACGAAAAATCAGGTTGATTATCGGTATAAACGCCACACATCAGTTCAATATATGGTCCGTCTTCATCAGTCAGGTTGCGGTCCCAGGCACGGCCAAAATCGCTGTGTCCCCAGGTCCATTGCTTTTTGCCGGGCGAAACGTGGTGGTTAGCCACATGCAGCAATCCGCCTTTGCTGTCGTTTTCATAACCGCCCACAAAATTGTATTTCGAGTTGACAGCCATGTACGACGTTGGAACGGGAATATTCTTGTACCGCGAAATGTCGGTTCCGGGCGAATAATCGACCTTGTAGTAAGTGCCTTTGGCAATCGGGAATTCAGAAACATCTCGTTTCCCATGATCAAAAACCGCATTCACATCAGGTGGAAAAACCGATTGGTAGTCGTCGTTCACCTTTACGGCGGGGTTTGCCCACCATAAAAAGGTTTGAGGATGATCGGTGCGGTTAAACAATTTGACTTTGATTTCGAGATACGCCTTGTCGGGATGCAAGGTAAAACCGGCCATGCCACGTGTGCGGAACATACGCTCCACCTCACTGCACCAAATAGTTACACTGCCATCGGCATTTTCTTCAATGCAATGATCAACCGGCTCGAAAGTTGATGGACGGTGGTGTTGCGGCCAGTTAAATTCCAGTCCTCCCGAAATCCATGGACCGGTCAATCCAACCAATGCAGGTTTAATGACTTGATTGTAGTATATAAAATGGCGCTGTTTGGTTTTGTCGTAAGCCATCTGAACACGTCCGCCCAATTCGGGTAGAATCATGATTTTCAGGTATTGGTTTTCGAGGAAAACAGCATTATATTCTTTGTCAACCTTTTCATCCAAAATTTTCTCAATTACCGGATGCGGGTAAACCACACCACTACTTCCCTGGTAAACGCGCTTCTCCAAAAACATCGGATTCTTCTCCGGCTTCCCGATCCCATAGGTCGGGATAATCACTTTTTCGTACCAGGCTTTGACTTTTATTTCCATATTATTTTAGGTAGAGACGTTGCATGCAACGTCTCTACATTTATAGATTAATTTATTGTCAGTTTTTTGATCTGTTCAGCATTGGTTTCCACCTTCGGATTAAACTTTTCGCTTGCCATATATTTTTTCAGGCTGAAAAGCAGTTGCTGTGCTTCTGGACGTTTATCCAAATCCGAATTCAGGTCAATTCCTGAAATTAGAATTTTGCCTTTACCCACCCTTCCTTCGAAAATCAAGGCCAGCGGACGGTTGGTCACCCAATCGTCGATTACACGAACAATTGGCTTAATTTCAGTCGGAAAGCTTGTCAGATTGATGGCTCCTGAATGGCTCATCGTATCCCACCATTGGTAGTTGCTGTGATATTCGGTAGGAAAATCGGCTAATGCCGGATGGTTCGGGTTACACAAAATACCCAGCGTATGAGGCGCTTGTCCATGTGTCCACGCGGTATTCCAGAATATGCTGGAGAACCCGATTTTCACATCGCCACCGAATTCTTTTGAAAGTGTTCCTTTTTTCAGGTTCAACAAAACCGAACCTCCATTTTTCAAGAACTGTTCTATTTGGGCGTCCATTTGCTGAACCACCCGTATTTTTTCTTCTCCTGAAAGGATTTCCTTTTTCGCCGGATACACCCAGAAATCCCAACTGTTGCTTTTCTCGTTGACTAAAACTTCCAGAACTAGTTTTTCAGGAGTAGTAATTATTGATAGCAGAAACGAAATATCACCTAATTTAATACCATTACCCAGCGGAATGTCGGTTTGAGGAAATTTGCCTGACTGAATAAGCTTTCCGGTTTTATCGGTGACTTTCCATTCCGGAGTGCAGGAGACAAGTGCTCCATCGCCATAATGTGCTACCTCAACAGCAGCTTCAAAAGTTTCGTCATTGGTGAAGATGAGTTTTTTCATTCGGGCCAATGGAACGGTCGAATTACAGAAGCGATTGTATTCAGCTGGTGAAACATATCCTTTTTCGCCCCAGAACGGATCGAGTACACCCACCAAAGCTGTTCCCTGTCCGGGAAAATCGTGCAAATCGAGCAACTGAAAACCGCCAAAATCTTTGGTGCGCAAGGCGGCTTCAATGTCGGCTTTGTAACAAAGCGCCTGTAACTTTCCGGAAGCCAATAAAAAGCTGTCGGCCAACTGTGCCATTCCATGATCTTTCAATGTTTCCTGAAACAGTTCGAAGTTGCGGGCTTTTAATACGCCATCATATTTGGCAATTTCTTTGAAATTAGGATACACACACCATTGCCCTATTTCGTGACTTACAATTGGCTGCGGAAATTTGGCATTGTAAGTCGACCAGTCGTAATTGGTTTGCGGAGCTTCACCGTTAATAATGCTTTTCAATTCCTGTCCCCAGCCCTGTATTCGCGGATTGGAGTCGCTCAAATAATCGTTTACCGGAAGGTTGGGCCAACCTGCTCCGGAAGTGTAAATCCGACGGTTGTCTTTATTTTTCCAGAAGTTCACAAATTCGGTCAGGAATGGGATTTGATTGCTTCCACCAGGTTCATTTCCGTATACCATCATGCAGAACGACGGATGATTTCCGTATTCGTCAACCATTCGCTGGCTTTCTTCATATAGATATTTGTCAAACGGTTTGCCATTGCCTAAGGTGGTTGACTGGTTGGCCCACGAAGAACATTCCACATGCAGGTAAAATCCGGTTTGGTCGGCAGCATCAAAGGCAGCTTTTGGCGGGCACCACGAATGGAAACGCATGTGATTCAAACCGTGAGCGCGACAAACATTAAAAATCCTCAGCCATTCAGCAACATCGGTTGCCGGATAACCGGTTTTAGGAAATATAGCACATTCCAAAGTTCCGCGAAGGAAAGTTGGCTGGCCGTTGATCAGGATTTGCTTTCCAACAACTTTAAATTCGCGCATTCCGAAAGTGGTTGTAAAAGCATCTGTATGTCCGGAAGTTTTATCTTTTAATCTGGCTTCAAGCGAATAAATGTTTGGATGAAATTCATTCCAGAGTTTTACATCAGCACCCATCTCCAAACTCATTTCGAGTAAATTTTCGCCCTCTTTCAAATCAAAACTTTCCTCATTCCTTTTTCCTGCTTCCTTTACATTAAGATTCAGCTTCACCGAACTTGCTTTTCCTGTCGGGTTTTGCACCTTCACTTTTACAACAAGCTTTTTATCCTGAATGTCAGGAAAAACCTGAATATTTTCAATTTTCACCAATGGCCGCGCTTCGAGATGCAATTGCCCAACAGCCCCATTCCAGTTGCTTTGTGTATGGTCTGAAATGCTGTGCGAGTTAATTCCCGGATCAAAGTCTTTTACCCGATTGTCGATACAAAGAGTCAAACGGTGTTTACCGGGAGTCAGGATGGTAGTCAGGTCGTATTTGTGTGGCGTTCCAAGTGAGTTTTGCATGCCAACTTCTTTGTCGTCAACCCAAAGCCTACTTTCCCAATGGCAGCGTTCGAGGAATAAGCCAACAAACTGACCGTTCCAATCTTCAGGAATAGTCACTTCTTTTTGATACCAGGCGGCGCCTTTGTAATATTTCACAGGTTGAAGCCAGAATGGAATCTTGATGTTTCCCGGTTCTTGAAATTTGGCGTATTCCGGATTTTTATAAAACGAACTATCGACAATTTGACCAATCCAAGGAGTTTTAAGCGTAATATCATCACCTTTCCCATTGGTGGTCATCGATCCGGGGAGAGTAACTTTATCGGTTAAAGTCTGATCGAACCATTTTCCGGAAATGCCCTGATCTAGCGAATCAATGGCAAAGTTCCATTCTCCGGCAAGGTCGATTTTTTGCTGAATAGTTTTTTGCTGACAGCCGGTCAAGGCAATCATAACCACAAGAAATAAAACTGAAATATGATTCATTTTTAAAGGTTTTAAAGTTATTGAATAGGGGTAATTCGAGCCACCCAGCCGCCACCGGCAGCCAGTTTCAGCTTCAGAATTTCGCCGGAATTAAAGTCGCGTTCAACTTTTTTGTAATCTTCGGCACGGGTATTGGCATTTACACCATCCTCAATCATTTCGATATGGTATTTCCCTCGTTTCAGAAAATCAGTTGAAAGATTCAAGTTCTTTTCATTCTGATTGGTAATTGCCCCAACAAACCAGCTCTCACCTGATCTTCTGGCCAAAACAGTGTACTTGCTGATTTTTCCATCAAGCAAACGTGTTTCGTCCCATTCAACCGGAATTTTAGTCAGGAATTGAGTACATTCTTTTTCGCGATAGTAGTCTGACGGCGAATCGGGCAACATTTCCATCGGACTGCTCAGGATGACAAACAACGCCATGGCATGAGCCCGGGTTCCCTGTCCCATTGGGTAGTCGCCATAGGGTCGGAAATTATCTTTGGTAGAGTTGCGCATCGTTGCCGGAATGTAATCCATCGGGCCGGTAAACATGCGGATGTACGGTAAAAGGTTATGGTGCTCCGGATTGTCAGAGTTGGTCCACCCATTGTATTCGAATTCGATCAACGCTTCACGTGTCAGTACATTCGGATATTTCCGGCTTAATCCGCATGGTTTATAGGCTCCGTGAAAATTGACTACCATCTTTTTTTCGGCAGCTTTCCGGGCTACAGCCTCATAAAACTCAACCATTGGCTGATCGTCACGGTTCATAAAATCCATTTTTATACCCTTGATGCCCCACTTTTCAAACTGATTAAAGGCCTGATCCCATTGCTTCTGCACAGCATGCCAGATTACCCAAAGCATCACATCCACGCCTTTCGATTTGGCATAGGCAGTTACCTCTGTCATATTCAAACCCGGAACTTCGTGCAACAAATCATCCTTCGGGCACCAGCCATCGTCGAACAGAAAATATCTGAACCCATGTGCAGCACAAAAATCGATGTAATATTTGGCCGTTTCGGTGTTGACACCCGCTTTGAAATCAACACCGTAAATGTTGCTTTTGCCCCACCAGTCGAACATTACCACTCCGGATTTGATCCACGAAACATCCTGTAATTCGGTTGGTGAAGCCAGTAAATAAACCATGTTGTTGCTGATCAGTTCAGCTTCCTTTTCGGCTACGGCAAAAATTCGCCAGGGATATGTTCGGGAGCCTTCCACTTGGGCAATAAAATCTTCCTTTTCGTCAATCTGGCCATGATCGTAGATATTTCCGGTGTAGCGATATTTTTTAGGGAAAGGCGGATTGGTGGCCTTCAATTCTGCTTTTCCGGTTCCGGTTAACCAAAGCCCCGGATAATGATATAAATCTGCCTCGGTAATCATTACAAAATTTCCGTTTTGCTTTTCTACCAATGCAGGTAAATGGCAAAGATTCTCATTCTCAATAGCGCTTATTTTCCTGAATTCGTAAGGCGTTTCGTATGAAGAATTAAATGATTTGGAAGGCTGGAAACGCAAAGAATCGTTTTCGGACAACTGAATATTCAGGTTTTCTTTCAGTATAATCAGGCTATCTTTGACTGAAGTTGCAAACCGGTAAGCAAAACCTTCGTTAAATAACCTGAAAGCAATGGAATATCCGGATTTAAAAACGATTTGCATTTCGTTGTAGAGATTCACATAAGTTTCACTTTTTTCGCGAATGACTGGCTTAACCGTTTCGTTTACCGAATTCCGCAGTACCTTTTTAACCTGAAATTTGGTGAAATCAGGATTTGAACTGATGGCTTGAAGCGATAATCCCGAAAAGTTGACCATCTCCTCATTTCCTTTCAACAATTTCACTGAAATTCCCTGATTGAGTTCAACTTCAACCGTCAATTTTTGATCAGGTGAGTTCAGTAAATGCTTTTGTGCTTTTGCAGCTGCAAAGAAGCAAGTTAGCAAAGCGATTATCCACATTTTTTTCATGACTGGTCAATTTAAAGGGTTAGTTTATTTTCAATTTCTTCCAGACTTTTCCCTTTAGTTTCAGGAAGTTTTTTCAGTATAAAAAGGAAGCCTGCCAAACAAATGAATGCGTATAGCCAGAAAGTTCCGCTGGCATTCAGTAATTTATTCAGGATTGGGAAAGTATACGTAAGCACAAAACAGGCAATCCACAAAGCAGTTGTAGCAACGGCCATGGCAGCTCCCCGAACGCTGTTCGGAAAAATTTCGGAGAGAACCACCCAGGTAATCGGTGCCAAAGTCATTGCATAAGTGGCAATGGCTATCATCACCAGAACCAGAACAACCAATCCTTTCAGCTCAAAGAAATAACTGGTTCCAAGCATCAGGTAAATCACCGCGAGACCAATTGAGCCAAGCAACATCAGTTTTCGGCGTCCCCAGCTATCAACCATACGCATCGCCAATAAAGTGAATATCAGATTTACCGTTCCGGTAATCACAATATTAAAAAGCATATCGCCGACCGAATATCCGGCAGAAGTAAAAATTTCTTCGGCATAATTAAAAATCACGTTGATGCCGCACCATTGCTGGAATACGGCTAACACGATTCCCAAAATCAAAACGGGCCGGACTTTTTTCGAGCTCAGTACTTTCCAGTCAATTTTTGTATCCGTTCCTTGCAAAGTTTCATCAATCTCTTTTTGCTCCTGAGTGGCATAATCATGTCCTCCAATTCTTTTCAGGATAGAGAAAGCAGCTTCCGATTTTCCTGATTTTGACAGAAAGCGTGGACTTTCCGGAATGAAGAATGACAGAATAAAAAACAGGACAGCAGGAATTGTTCCTGCCCAGAACATCCATCGCCAACCGGTTTGCCCGTTCCAAGAATTCAGGATAAACTCATCGGTTGCGCCAGTCGGAACGGCTTCGGCAATGAGGTAATTGATAATTTGTGCAGCTAAAATCCCTATTACAATGGTCAACTGGTTCACCGAAACCAATCGCCCACGCATGGCAGCTGGAGAAATTTCGGCTATGTACATGGGTGAAATGGCTGAAGCAAGTCCGATACCCAATCCACCAATTAGCCGGTAAATAATAAATGGCGTAAAATGATTGACAGCTCCGGTACCTATTGCTGCAATAGTAAAAAGCGCTGCTGCTGTGATCAGCGGAAATTTGCGTCCAAATCGATCTGAGAAATAGCCGGAAGATAAGGCACCGATGAGACAGCCGATCAGCGCGCTGCTCATGGCCCAACCCTGCAGGTATGGAGAATTGGCAATATCAAAAAATCGCTCGTAAAATGGCTTGGCTCCACCGATTACCACCCAGTCGTAACCAAAAAGTAATCCACCCATGGCCGATACCAGCGTAATGCCCAAAATAAATTGTCGGTTAAAGTTTGATTTGCTCACAAGAATTAAGATTTAGATAAAGCAAAAATATCAATCGTCTGCGTTTCAAAGAATGAAAGATTTGATGAATTTATGGATTATTTTATCTTTTATTACCAATTATCTCATGTTGTATAAGATCTGTCTAATTACTGAATTTGAATTAATTTTGAACGGAAATAAAAATATACACATTACTAATTCAGCTATTTCGAATGAAAAAGGAAGACGGTTTCCCCGGACAAATCAGCTTTGTTATTCCTGAGCGGATTTTGACCTTGGTGAAGGATAATCCACTGATTGCTGATTTATATATCACTGATATTGGCTACTATCCGCAAGCCCGCTTCCATTACAGGGAAAGGACTTCAGGAAGTACACAGTTTATCCTGATTTACTGTGTGGATGGACAAGGAGAAATCTGCCTGAACGAAACGACACACACCCTTATTGCTGATCATTTTTTTGTTATTCCGTCTGGAATGTCCCATGCCTACAGATCTGACGAACAAAATCCATGGTCGATTTATTGGATTCATTTTTCGGGAAACAAAGCGGGCATTTATTCTCATTATTCCTGCCAGTCAGTGGCTATTGAAAGGGGGAAAACATCAAGAATCAGTGATCGGATCGATTTGTTTTCAGAAATATTCCGAAACCTCGATCGTGGATTCAGTGTGGAAACTTTAGAGTATGTCAATTTGTGCCTACCCCATTTACTGGCTTCCTTCACCCATTTGAGCCAGTTCAGGCTGATTAAAGAATCGGGAGAAAAAGACCCGGTTGCCCAAAGCATCAACTTTATGCTCGAAAACCTGAAAAAAAAACTAAAACTTGAAGGAATAGCTGCCGAAACGGGTTTGTCCGCCTCGCATTATTCCCGGCTTTTCCAGAATAGAACCGGCCATTCGCCCATCGATTATTTCATTCAGCTAAAAATTCAGCGGGCCTGCCGACTGCTCGATAATTCAGGCTGGATGATTGCCGATGTTGCCCGCGAAATGGGCTTCGACGACCAGTTTTATTTTTCGCGTGTATTCCGGAAAGTGATGGGAATGTCGCCCGTGGAGTATCGGAAAAGAGGGATTTGATTTATACTTCCGAAGGTAATTCACAAAGCTCCTTAGCTTTTGTTGATCTCATACAATTTTTAATAGTTCAAAAAACTATTCAAAAACATATTATCACCACATCTGTTTGTCATACTGCCATTTATCTCAGTCGTTAATTTATCTTAAAAAACACAATTCGCTGATTCTCTTAGGCTTTTACCGAGGACAAAATCTCTGTCATCCATAACAAATCCAAGTAATCTCAACGTATCTTGATAGTTAAGTAATTATTACTAATTTTGGTCGCTTCTCAGAAATAGGGCAACAGAAAACTGTGCTAAATGAGTAAAAAAACCAATATAACTATCTAAATATGAAAGTCTATAAAACAGATGAGGTTCGCAACATTACTTTAATTGGTAATGCTGGCAGTGGGAAAACCACCCTTGCTGAAGCTATGCTTTTCGAGGGTGGAGTAATTAACCGCAGAGGTGACGTTGGAAGTAAAAATACTGTATCCGACTACCATCTGATCGAGCAGGAATATGGTAACTCCGTATTTTCATCGCTCATGTACACCGAAGTTTATGGTAAAAAGATCAACATACTGGATACCCCGGGAATGGATGATTTTTGTGGAGGCGTAGTTTCGTCGCTACAGGTTGCTGCCTTAGGGCTGATGGTCGTTGATGCTTCCGCCGGTATTGGCGCCGGAACCGAAGCCGCTAACCGACATGCTGAGGCTGCAAACGCCAAAATGATTTTTGTATTAAACCATCTGGATACAGAAAATGCCAATTTTGATCAGAGCATTGATAACCTGAAATCAAAATTTGGCAATAAAGTTACTGTTGTTCAGTATCCGGTTGAAACTGGTTTGGGATTCAATTCCATCATCGACGTATTGAAAATGAAGATGTATAAATACGGACCAGATGGAGGTAAACCAACAGTGTCAGATATTCCTGATTCAGAAAAAGACCGTGCAGAAGAATTGCACAACGAATTGATTGAAATGGCTGCTGAAAATGAAGAATCACTGATGGAATTGTATTTCGAACAGGGTTCTTTGTCAGAAGACGATATGCGGAAAGGAATGCGGATCGGTATGGTAAAACGCGATTTATTTCCTGTATTCTGCGTTTCAGCAAAAAGAAATATGGGTGTTGGTCGTTTACTCGAATTTGTATGCAACATTGCTCCTGCTCCAAGTCAGGTTCCAATGCGCGAAATCATTCAGGGAAAACCTGTTGTGATGACTGAATCGAGCCCAACTTCATTATTTGTATTTAAAACTTCCCTGGAGCCACACGTTGGTGAGGTTACTTATTTCAAAGTAATGTCGGGGAAACTAACCGAAGGGAAAGACCTCTATAACACTTTTAATAACGGAAAAGAACGGATTTCACAGCTTTTTGTAACTGCCGGGAAAACCCGCACCGCCGTTTCGGAATTGATTGCCGGAGATATTGGCTGTACTGTGAAACTAAAAGATACCAAATTCAACCAAACGCTTTGTGAAAAAGAACTGGACCTGAAATTTGCCCCAATCGTATTTCCTGACCCCAAATTCAGGGTTGCCATTAAAGCGGTTTCTGAAACTGATGACGAAAAAGTTGGTGAAATCCTACATCGTGTAAAGGAAGAAGATCCAACCTATCTGGTTCAATACTCCAAAGAATTAAGGCAACTGATTGTTGAAGGTCAGGGTGAATACCATTTAAATACACTGAAATGGTATTTCGACCACATCCACAAACTTGACATCGAATTTAAAGCTCCCAAAATACCTTACCGCGAAACGATTACCAAATTTGCCCAGGCCGATTACCGCCACAAAAAACAATCGGGCGGATCGGGTCAGTTTGGTGAAGTTCATATGATTATTGAACCTTTTGAAGAAGGTTCTGCACCTAAAAACATGTTCGTTTATGGTGGAAAAGAAATGAAAGTTTCTGTTCGCGATACACAGGAAACTCCATTGCCATGGGGCGGAAAACTGGTCTTCCACAACTGTATTGTTGGAGGTTCGATTGATGCACGCTTCCTTCCTGCTATCCTGAAAGGGATTATGGAAAAAATGGAAGAAGGCCCGCTTACCGGTTCGTATGCCCGTGACATCCGCGTTTACATTTACGACGGTAAAATGCACCCGGTTGACTCTAACGAAATTTCTTTCCGTTTGGCTGGTCGTAATGCATTCAGTACCGCATTTAAAAATGCAGGTCCAAAGATTTTGGAACCTATCTACGATTTGGATATTTGGGTTCAGGGCGACCGCATGGGTGATGTAATGAGCGATTTGCAAGGCCGTCGTGCATTAATTATGGGTATGGGCAGCGAAAGAGGCTACGAAAAAATTACAGCCCGTGTACCATTGAAAGAAATGAACAAATACTCTACTTCTTTGAGCTCGCTTACTGGTGGTCGCGGGGTTTTCAATA
>Ga0209417_1001991_pt1 | contig 34174 bp, 23 predicted proteins | sample RifGroF2_FD_184002 | JGI IMG/M metagenome (GOLD analysis project Ga0209417, IMG submission 184002) | Groundwater microbial communities from Rifle, Colorado, USA - Groundwater F2 (SPAdes) (version 2) | ecosystem: Environmental > Aquatic > Deep subsurface > Groundwater | place: Rifle, Colorado... | reverse complement strand
TATATTTCCGTCAGCGTGTGGGATAACGCCCAAAGCTCGTACACCGCGCTCTCCCAGCCTTTCTACGTGCTGAAGGATACCACGCCGCCCGTGTTCGCCAACGGGGAAGCCGGCGGCGACGCGCAGTGGCTTAACGCCGGGCGCGACTATAACCTGGACTTCGGCGACCCGAGGAGCGGCCTGGCGGCGCTGCAGTACAGCGCCAGCACCACGCCCGCTTCAGCGGACGGCAATGTGAAGGGCTGGACCGCGATAGCCGCCCCGGGAGGCGCGCTGTCCTACCCGGCCAACTGGGCCCTGGACTTCGCGGCGCTCCGGGAAGGCGTGACCAACTATATTTCGGTGCGGGCCTGGGATACCGCCGGCTCCACGGCGGCGCTGACGGACGCGTTCTTTATAAAGAAGGACACGACCCCTCCGGCGGCCTATGATAACCAGGCCGGGGAATTCCTGTGGCGGGGCGCCAATGGCGGGACCTACGACGTTGACTTCGAAGACGCCGGCGGTTCCCTGCTGTCGAAATTCCAGCTGAGGGCGAGCACCAGTTCCGGCGGGGCCGGGGTGCCGGCGCTGGACTGGACGGATAATATGGCCGGCATCGGGCTCAGCTCGTATACCGCGCAGTGGCCGCTGTCCCCGGCCGTCTGGAGCGGCCTGCGCGACAGCGCTACCAATTACATAAGCGTGCGCGTCTTCGATAACGCAGGCAGCTCCTACACCCTGACGGACGTCTTCAACGTGCTGAAGGATACCACCCCGCCCGTTATTACCGACGGGCAGGCCGGGGACGACACCTGGCGCGACGCCGCCGGCACGCTTTACAGCGTAGGCTTCTCCGATTACGGTTCGCTGTTGTCCAGCGCGGCCTACTCGGCCTGGACCGGCCCGGGCCTGACCGGCACGCAGGTAAAGGACTGGACGCAGATCCCCGGCGCGGCCGGGGCGGAATACAGCGCGCCCTGGGCCGCCGACTTCAACGCGCTGGCGCAGGGGTACAACTATATCTCGGCGCGCGCCTGGGACGCCGCGGGGAACGTCAGGGAGCTCGACGATATTTTCTATATCAGGAAAGACACCGCCGCCCCCGTAGTGACCGACCTGCAGTCCGGCGCCACTACCTGGTACAGGGCCAATCCCGGGGCCGTCTTCAACGTGGACTTCGCCGACGACAGCATAGGCGTCTCCACGGCGGCGTACGAGGCCTGGACCGCGCCGGGCCGCACCGGGACTCCCGTGGTCGCTTCCACTACTATCTTCGCCGGGGCGCCCCTGGCCTCTTATACGCAGAACTGGGGGGTCTCCGGCTCCGCCTGGCCGCTGCTCGCGCCGGGCACCAACTACATCAGCGTTACCGCGTGGGACGATCTCGGCCGCTCTTCCGTCTCTGTGGATGTGTTCTATATCCTCAAAGACACCGTGCCGCCCTCGGCCCTCGCTTCTCTCAGCGCCGCCCCTGCCGCGGGCCAGGCCGGCGAGGGGGATATCGTCGCCCGCTGGAACGCCCCCGGCGACGATGACCTTACCGGCAGCGCCAGCTACTACCTTATACGCTACAAGACAGGCTCGGCCTTCGCCGACCAGGCCGACTTCGATTCCGCCTCGGTCTACGTTTCCACCCTGGCGCCGAGGACCGGCGGCTTGCCTGAAGCCCTTACCATGTCCGGGTTTACGGCGGGGGCCACTTATTATATAGCGGTAGAGGCCGTGGACAAGGCCGGCAATGCGGGGCCCTTGAGCAATCTCACTTCTTCCTACGCCGGGGTGGACCTCACGCCGCCCGGCGCGATAACGGACCTGGCCGCGGCCATGGCCGATTTCCAGGGCCAGGTAGCCCTTACCTGGACGGCTCCCGGCGAGGGCGTTAAAGGCGTGACCGACGCGGGTACCGCCGCTTCCTATATCGTGCGCTACTACGCGGGGCTGATAACCTCCGGCAACTTCAGCCTGCCAGCCGTTTCAAGCTACACGCAGTCCTGGCAGCCGCTGGCCTACGGCCAGATGGAAAACCGGGTGATAGACGGGCTCACCCCCGGCGCTACGTATTCCATAGCCATAAAGGCCGTGGACGAGGCCGGGAATACGGGCGCCATCTCCAACGTGCCGACCTCCAGCGCCACGCCCGCCGGGGCCGCGGCGGGGATGATCGTGTACGGCGCGGGCGCTTCCAATACCCCCGTATACCGCAATTGGACGCCCGATACCTGGGGCGCCCAGACCGGTTCCCTGGCCACCGGCGCCACCCTGCGCTGGTCGGTCCTGAAATCCGTGCCCGTGGTGGCCAACGCCAAGATAGCCGGCTTCCTGGCCTCCGACAACAGCCTGAAGTTCCTGAAATGGGACGGCATAAATTCCTCCTGGAGCGATATCACCCCTTCGCCCGCCCCCGTGCCCGGCGGTTCGGCCACGCGCCGGTTCGACCTGGCTCCGGAGAGCCAGACAGGCCGGATGCTGGCCGTCTATTACAACAACACGACCACGGCCGTCAGTTATGCCGTCTGGTCCTCCACCGCGGCTTCCTGGGCGGCTGCCCCCGCGTCGCTTACCCTGACAGGGCTTACCGGCGCCGTAAACTGGGTGCGCCTGAAAGCCATGCCGGGCACCGACAGGGTCCTGCTGATGGCGCTGGACGCCAACAGCCGCCTTACCGCCGCGGTCTGGACCGGGACCGCCTGGACCAGCGTGCAGAACCTGGCCACCACCGCGGCGATCGCCACCAAAGAATGCTTCGACGGCGATTGGGAGTCGCAGACCGGCAACGCCGTGGTCCTGTGGGGCACTACGGGCAACGTCACGGCTTACAGGATCTGGCGCTCCGCCGGTTCCGCGTGGGACGGGACCGCGCCGGCCGGCCCGGCCGTAGGCAACACCACGCCTAACTGGATCCGCGTGGCGGCGGATCCGCTCACCAACCGCCTCGGCGCTACCATCATGACGGTGACCCCGGGCTGGTACGTTTCCATCTGGCGCTCCACGCTCGGGACCGAAGCCTGGTCCGTGTCGCCCACGGCCGATACCGGCATGTCCTCCAACGCCGGGCGCATCACCGACGCGGCCTGGGAATCCCAGTCCGGCAAGTTCATGGCCGCGGCCGTGGACAATGTCGGCACCAATGATTACCAATTCGATTACCTGACTTGGCTCAACGGCACCTGGACCCCGGCCAGCCCGTCGGTGACCACGCCGAATACCAACACCACCTTCGCCACCGATATCAGGCAGCTGGCCCTGCTGCCCGACCCGAACACCAACAAGATCACGGCCCTCGGCATGGATACTTCCGGGAACCTCAAGACCACGCTGTGGGGCGGCTCGTCGTGGGCCGGCGCCGCGGCGTCGTCCAACTTCCTGCATATCAGCGGCGTTTCGGACTACACCTACGAGCCCGCCGCCCTGGCTTTCGACCGGCAGGACCCTGCGCCGCCTACTATCTCCGACAACCAGGCCGGGGACGACAACTGGCGCAACTCCAGGGTCTCCTATAACGTTGACGCCGGCGATACCGGCGGTTCGCACCTGGCCTCCATCCAGACCAAGGTCTATTCGCAGGCCAACGGCGGCGGCTCCGTGATCCAGGACTGGACCGACCAGGTGCCGGGCATCAACGCCGACTCCTATACGGCCGACTGGCAGCTCACCCAGACCACTTTCGACCTGCTGCCGCTGGGGGCTAGCTACGTCGGGGTCAGGGCCCGCGACAACGCGGGGAATTATTCCTCCAACCTCCTCGACGCCTTCTTCGTGAAAAAGGATACCACGGTCCCGACCATCACCAATAACCTGGCCGTTGATTACGACCCGGCCTGGCACAACGTCTCCCAGGGCTCCGTCTACAACGTAGACTTCGCCGATACCGGCGGCTCCCAGCTGCGCAGCCTGGAATATTCAGCTTCGAGCGGGCCGAACCAGACGGGGATACAGACGCTCGGCTGGACGGTCATCTCCTCCGGAACCGTGGCCTCCCCTTACCAGGCCAACTGGCCGGTGAATTTCAGCCTGCTGGGCCACGGCACCAACTATATAAGCGTACGCGCTATAGATAACGCTTTCAGCACCACCACGCTCGTAGACGCTTTTAAAGTGCTCAAGGATACCCAGGCGCCGGCGGCTATTACCGGCCTTGCCGCGGCCGCAGGCCCCGTCCGGGGCTCCGTTAACTTGTCCTGGACGGCGCCCGGGGACGACGGAGACGCCGTCGACAATGCCGTCGGCTATTACATAGTTAAGTCCGCCACTTTCCAGATAACCACCGACGCGCTGTTCAACGCGGCCAGCACCTTCGCGCAGGCCTGGATCCCCGCCGCCGCCGGACAGCCTGAGGCGCGCTCGGTCTACGGACTTGAGACCGGCATTACCTATTACTTCGCGGTGAAGACCGCGGACAAAGCCGCGAATATTTCCGCGCTCTCGAACCAGGCGGCTTCTCTCGCGCAGCAGGCCAACCTCTACATTAACGAGGTTTACGCCGCCGGCTCCGCCGCCGAAGACTGGATAGAGCTTTATAATAATACCTCCTCCACCTTCAACCTCACCGGCTGGAAACTTGTGTATGACCAGGGCTCCATAGCCCAGCCCGGCCTGGAGACTACGCTCTGGACCGGCGCCTCGGTGGACCGCAGCAGCGTGAACGCTACGTTCCTGATCGGGACCCTGACCAACCTCAACAGCGCGCAGAGCTACCATGTTATCCTTAAGGACCCTGCCGGCAATGTGGCGGACCGCGTGCAGTGGCCTTTCACGTCGGCCGGCACGTCTTTTGCCCGGATAACGGACGGGAACGCCTCCTACTTCGAGGTCGATCCCACTCCGACCCGAAATTACGCCAACTCCGTGGCTACGGACCCGGTAAAGATAAATGAGGTCGCGTACGGGACTCCGGACGCGCAGTTCATCGAACTCCATAACACGGGAACTTCCACGCCTACGCTCGCGGGTTATTCGCTCAGGAATTCCAACGGGGTAAAGTTCCCGTTCACCCGCAAGCTCTACGCCGGCGGTTATACGGCGCTGAACTACTATTCCGTCAGCGACGCGGCCGGCACTTACGCCGGGGCTTTCGGCGCCCAGGGGCTTACGGCCGCCGGCGACTTCCTGGCGCTGGAAAATGCCGCCGGGCAGACGGTGGACCTGGTCACCTGGCAATCGGACGGCAACTATACGCGCTACGACTACAGGGCTTCCACGGTCTCTTACTCTAACGCCGCCCCCGCGAACACCGCTTATTCAATAGGCCGCCCCGCGGACGGCACGGGCGTCGGGGTGGATTCCGGCGATTTCCCGGAGCTGCCGCTGCGCTCCATCGCTTCCGGGAACAATAACGCCGGCACGGGCGGGGTCAACACGCTCGCTTATCCGGCCAACGGCCAGGTCCTGCCGCGCAAAGCGCTGCTCGCCCTTTCCCTTGGCGGCGTTTCCACCTCCGGGCCCGCCGACAACCTGCTGCTGCTGCGCACCGGCGGCGCGGCGGACGCCCGCTCGCCGCATATCTACCGGCTGCAGGACCTGGGCTTCGACCTGGCGCTTTCCATCACCGCGCAGACTACGGCCCAGACGTGGCTGACGCTGGCCGACCAGGACGGCTACTACCTGGTGGACGGCTCTTCCTACACCCTGGTGCTGAATTCCGACAGCGCCTCCGCGTCCGCGCCGCAGCAGGTCAGGACGGGCCTTCTCTATGACGCCTCCCAGCACGCGGCGTCCGCGGCCGATACCTCGGCGCCAAGGATGAACGAGGGCGTCATAGATGACGTGCTAAAGGTGCAGATAGCCAACAACAGCCCCTCCGGCCTCAACTCGATAGAGTTCGCCACGGCCGCCGTCTGCCTGCTTAACGCCGATCTGGTCCCGCTTACAAGCATACAGGCCGGGGCCCTGATAGAAAGGATCGCCATCTTCAGGGACAACGCGGCGGGTATCGCCGGGGCATACGAATCCGCAATAGACGCGGATGAAATAGCCTCTCTGGATAAAGCCCTGTTCGCCCTGGACGGCCAGGGCTGCCAGGCGCTGGCCGCGGCTTCTCCCGACGGCGCGGCCGCTTCCGTCGCCGCTTATTCCACGGCCACTTACTTCGTGACGGTGGAGGTCTCCACGTACGGCGCTTCGGAGAGCACCAATACTTTCAGGGTGCGGCTTGACCCGGCCGGGCTCATCCTGCGGGACGGGCCTAGCGACCAGGCGCAGGAGATCTCCGGCGCGGCCCCGGTCACCACCGCGTCGAGCACCGTGATAACCCCGGCCAAGCCGCCCGCCGGCACGACCTGGCCTTACGACGCCGGTCCCGAGGCAGGCGTTGAAACCGCCGTCGGGATCTACGAGAACTACGGCAATATTCTCGCCACCGTCACCTATTATTCCCCGGGCATAGACGGCGCTATACGGGCGTTCAATTACACCGGCGGGAACCCGAAGTGGGTCTTCTACACCGCCCCGCTCTCCCCTATAAGGTCCGCGCCCTGGGTGGAAGAAGAGGGCGGCGGCGTTTATATCTACTTCGCCAACGACAACGGCGACCTGTACAAGATACGGGATAACGGCGATTATGTCACCGAAGCGTGGCCTTCGAAGAGGAACCTCGGCGCCGGGGTCCAGATACGCTCGGGCGTGGTGCAATCTGGCAACAAGCTCTATTTCGGCACCAGCGACAACAAGATCTACTGCCTCAACAAGGCCGACGGCCTTAACTGCGCGGGCTGGACCTTCGACGGAGCCATAAACAGCCCCGTGGCCGGGACCATCTCCATTGATGAATATACGCCGGGCGTGAATTCCGGCTGGGTGGGGCTGCAGAACTGGAAGATGGTGCAGTTCAGGAGCACCGACGGCGTCGTGACGAGCGAATTCCAGACGGGCGGCCCCATCGAGTCTTCGCCGTACTTCGACTCCGGCTGGGGCGGGGCGAATAATAACCTCTACTTCACTTCCAGGGACGGCAAGCTTTACTCAAGGACCTCGTCCAACCTGACCACGCTGCCGGGGAACTGGGGCGATTTCACCACCAGCCCGCTCAGCCCTATCTATTCTACGCCCTGGCTGATCACCCTGGATAAAAAATACGTTTTCTTCGGGGACGACAGCGGGGCCCTGTATAAAGTCGACGCTTCGAGCGGCGCGCCCGACGGCCTGATCTGGAAATTCCAGGCCCGCGGCTCCATCCGGAGCATGCCGGTGGTCTGGGGCGGTTATGCCTATTTCGGTACCATGGAAGGCTATGTTTACGCGGTGGACGCCAATACCGGCGCGCTGCGGGAAGGCTGGCCGGTGGCGGTGGGCGGGGCTGTAAAGGGCGAGCCCGTACTGGACACCGATAATTACACCCTTGTGATAGGCGCCAGCGACGGAAAAACGTACATGATAAGCATCGGGCCGTAGCCCTTGGAGGGTAAGATGCGGTATTTATGTTTTTTTACTCATTCGAGTAGATCGGCGCGCCGCTTTGCGCTCAGGCTGCTGGCAGGCGCCGTGGCGGCTTGCGCCTTCATGCACGCGCCGTCCGCCTTCGTCTCGGCGGCGGACTGGCCCGCTTTCCGCGGCAACTATGAACGTACCGGTTTTACCGCGGAACAGGCGTACCCGCCGCTGACCTGGAGATGGAACTTCCAGGTGCAGGGAGACGTGATCTCCAGCCCGGTGGTCTATGAGGGCATAGTTTACGTGGGGGGGCGGTCCGGCGGCGTTTATGCCGTGAACGCGGTAACGGGGGAACTGATCTGGGATTATTCTTCCGACGGCTGGGTGGACGCGACCCCGGCTGTTTCAAGCACCACGGTCTTTGTGCCCTCCCGGGACGGAAATCTTTACGCCCTGGACAGGTTCACCGGGGACCTCCTGTGGCAGGCGCCACTGGGGGCCGGGGCGGTCTCCTCGCCCCTGGTCCTGGCGGGCAGGATCTATGTCGGGACCGGGATCCCGCAGAACAAACTTAAGGTCTTCGACGCGCGGACAGGGGCCTTCCTGTGGGCTTACCAGGCCGGGCAGCCGGTAGACGCCGCGCCCTCTACCGACGGGAGCCTGGTTTTCTTCGGTTCTAACGACGGGAAGACTTACGCGGTAGCTCCGTTCGCGGCCCCGCCGCCGCCGCCCGCTTCTCCGGCGGTCTGGGAGCATCCCACCACCGGCTTTTACGGAATAGTCTCCATAGGGGTCTCAAGCCCGTCGGTTTATGCCGTCCCGTCGAGGGAGACCGGCAAACTGTATAAGCTGACCGCGGCCGGCGGGGCTCAGACCGGGGTTTTTGAACCTTTCCCGGACGACCTCGGCGTCATGGAAATGGAGGTCACCTCACCGGTGCTGGCGAGGGGTAAAGTCTATTATGGCGCCGGAACCGCGCCGCACGGCCTTTATGCCCTGTCCATGGCCTCGCTGGAACCGGTCTGGACAAGCACGCCTTCGCTGGGCAATACCTCCGTCTTCGGTTATCCCGCCGCGCCTTCGATGGCCAATGAGATAATTTACGCGGCCACGGCTGACCAGAGGCTGTTGGCCATCAGCTCTTCCTCGGTCCAGGTCCAGGAGATAAGCCTGGGCGCGCCGTCCCACACTTCGCCCGCCGTCTCCAACGGGTACGTCTATGTCGGGACCATGGGCGGCGACCTGATAGCGTATAAGGCCGAGAAAGCGACGGCCCTTTCGTATCCTAAAACGCTGGATATAATACAGGGCACCACGGCGGTCAGGGGCTATCTGTGGGCCCCGGCCCTTGCGGGCTACAGGCTGGAATATGTGACGGCCGCGGACCCGGATAATCCCGTGCTGATAAGCTCGGCCGCTTTGACTCCGGCGGGTGCGCTGGAGAATGGCCTGCTGGGCACCTGGGACACGGCGCTGCGGGCTAACGGCAGCTACACGCTGCGCCTGACCCTGCTGGAATCCGGGTCCGTTTCCACCGACAACACGGCGGAGATCGTCGTGCGGGTGAATCACCCGCCTCTGCCCCCGGCCGGTCTGACGGCCGCGGACAGGCTCAATGACAGCGGCAATGCGGTGGAGCTCTCCTGGTCTCCCTCGGTCGGCGCGGTTTCGTACAATATTTACAGGAACTCCGGCGGCGATTATGCGCTGCTGGCAAGCACCGCCGCCGCGGCTTTCACGGACAGGGCGGCGGCTACCGGGACCACGTTCACTTATATGGTAAGGGCCTGGGACGGCTGGGTGGAATCGGCGGATTCGAGCACGGCCGCCGCCAGCGCCGTGAACAATAATCCGTCCAGCGACGCGGTCGCCCCGGCGCGCACCACGGACCTTTCCGCCGCGCCCGGCGCCTCCGGCGGGCAGGTGCTCCTGTCGTGGACGGCGCCCGGCAACGACGAACTGACGGGGACGGCGGCGTCCTACGCGATACGGTACTCCACCGTGTCCTCCTTTAACTTCGCCGCCGCGGCCGCGTGGAACAACGCGCGGGCCGTCGCGGGCGCCGCGGGCACGGCCGAAACCGAGCTCGTAACCGGTCTTTCCGGCGGGGTTACCTATTATTTCGCCCTGAGTACGGCGGACCTTATCCCGAACGCCAGTACTACCTCGAATATCGCGTCTGCCTGGGCCCAGCGGGACTTCGTCCCGCCGGGGGCGCCGTCCGGCCTTGCCGCCGCCGACACGCCTGGCGACGCCGGAGGCAGCCTTACGCTTACCTGGGCTCTCTCCCCCGACGACGGGACCGGCGCCGGCGATGTTTATGGTTATAAGATCTACCGGGGCCTTGCAAGCGGGGCGTTCTCCTCCACCGCGCCTTACGCTTCCGTCGGCAAAGGGGTCGGCGCGTACAGGGACGATTACGCGCCGGACAATATGCGGTTCTACTACGCCGCCGCGGCTTTCGACTCCACCAACAATTCCGTTCTTTCCAACGAAGCGGCCGCTATCTCGGCCGACAACTACCGCTTCCTCGACCCGACGGAGGGGGGCAGTCTCAGGCTGGAGGACGGCGCGCAGCTGGTCGTGCCGCGGGACGCTATTTCGCAGGGCGCGTACATCATAATGCAGAAGGTGGACCCCGCTACCTTCCTGCCGTCGGCGCGGGTGAAGGCTAATTCCGGAGTTCGGCCCACTTCCGTGGTCTACGAGATCAAGTTCTCCACCACTTCGGCCGCCAGGCTCATAAAGAACGTCATGGTCACGCTGCCTTACGCGGATACGGACGTTGCCGGCATGAGCGAAAAGAACCTGCGGATGTACACCGCTGCTTCGGCGGGCGACACCTGGCTGCTGCTGGACACGTCCCGCGTGGAAGAGGCGCGCAACATAATTACGGCGGAGGTAAGTCATTTTTCGCTCTTCCGCGTCATGGAATACGTGCCCGGCGGGGCGCTGATAAGCGCCGAAGCGGTCTACACTTATCCCAATCCCGCCAAAGGCAGCCGGTTGACCTTCAAGTTCAGGCCCGCCTATGAGGCTTTCATCAAGATAGACGTTTATAACGTGGCCGGGGAAAAAGTGGCGAGGTTCGAAAAGGCCGGGTGCCAGGCCGGCGTCACTTCGGAAATACAGTGGGATATAGATAGTATCGCCAGCGGCGTATACGTATATATCGTGGAAGCGGCCAGCGCCGCCGGCACGAAGACGATAACGAAAAAATTGGCGATAATACATTAAGTGCGGGGGGAAGGCGGGAGCGGCGAACAGTGTCCGGCAAGACCGGCGGCCGGGAAGAAGAAGGCTATATGAGGGAAACAACACGCGGTTTAAGATCAGGTGCTCCCCGGAGGCTCGCGGGGATCGGGCTGTTCGCGGCCTTAGGCGTTGCGCTTGTCCCGGCTTTGCCGCCGGTCCCGGCGCAGGCCGCCAGGATCTACCCTTCCGCCGGGTCCACCTCGGCGGCGTTCCTTAAGATCGGAGTGGGCGCGCGGGCGGTGGCCATGGGCGGGGCCTACACGGCTATTTCGGGGGACCCTTACGGCTTGTTCTGGAACCCGGCCGGCCTCGCCGCCGTGGAGGACAAGACGCTGGTCTTTACCCACAACGAGTATTTCGCCGGTTTAAGCCAGGAGTACATGGGCTATAATATGCCCGGTTCCGGAATAAAATTTCTTCCAGGCCGCGTTAAGAACGGAGTCCTGGGGCTTTCGATGAACTATTTTTACACGGGCAAGGACCTGGAAAGGCGCAGCGGCAATTATGAGTCCGACCCGCTGAACCCGATCTCGCCCGTAGAGGGGAAATTCAGGGCTTATGATCTCGCTCTTTCGCTCGGCTACGGGTTCAATTACAGCCGGGACCTGAAGCTGGGCGCGGCGCTCAAGTTCATACGCCAGAGCATTGACAGCGAGTCCGGCTCAAGCGCGGCGCTGGACCTTGGCGCCCTTTATGACTTTGACCTGCTCGGCCGCGGCGTTACCGCCGGGTTCGCCGTGCAAAATCTCGGGCCCGGCATAAAATTCATCGAGAAACGCTATCCCCTGCCCCTGACCTTCAAGGCCGGGCTCAGCCGGCGGCTTTACGCTAAAAGCCTGCTGATGGCATTCGATATTTCCAAACCTATAGACAATTATCCTTCCGCGGCGCTGGGCCTTGAGCAGCAGTTCGGGGGGAAGCTGTTCCTCCGCACCGGCTACCGCTACCGCCAGTACGGCAACGAATCCGGCGGCTGGTCCGGGTTCTCCATGGGGTTCGGGTTCGTGTCGGGCCGCTTCAGTTTCGATTACGCGCTCTCCCCGTTCGGAGACCTGGGCAACACGCACCGCCTGTCGGCCGCCCTGCGGTTCCTGGCGCCTAAGGCGCCGGTGCTTAAGGAGCGCGGCGAAGTGGTCCCGGCGGCCAACGCCCTTGCCGCCGCAAGTACGCTGGCCCTGCGCTTCGAGCAGAAGCCGCTGGTGGTCTCGCCGCGGGGGATAACCTACATGGTGAAAGCTTCGGCCGCGGGCACCGTTGTGGAAGCCGCCCCCGCCGCTCCGGAGGGCGGGCAGGCCGCGCCGGCCGCCGCCGAACCTTATTTCGAGAACGGCGCCCTGGTCTCGCTTTCTTTCATCACCATCATGCGCGGCGAGGGCCAGGCTACCATTACCCTGGCCGGGGGGGCCCTGCCCAAAGCCCTGCTGGAAAAATTCCCCGTGCCCGGCGGGCCGCTTAAGGCCTGGCAGCTGATGTCCATGTCTGGAGCGCCCAGCGGCAACATCAAGTTCGTGTTCGCGCTGGAAAGAGCCGCTCCGGCCGGAGAGCCCGCGCTCCATTATCTCGTGAAGGACGGCTGGGAAAAAACAGAAGCGAGCGCCGCCTCCTGCGGAGAAAAGAACTGCTTCTATTCCGCTTCGGCGCCTTTCAGCACTCACTACGCGCTCGTCGTGAAGTGAGCCGGAGCCCGGCGGGCGGTCAGTACTGGCCGAGCGTGCCTGGTGCCGGCGCCCGTTCTATGGACAGGTGGAAAAGGTAGACGCTCGCCGGCACCAGCGCGAGATCGAACAGCGCCAGCGCCAGGATGTCGCCGCCGGCCGCCGCCAGGCCCGCGCCCTTGTGCACGGTCAGCTGGAAAGCCCGCACCGCGTAGGTGACCGGCAGCAGGTTGGAAACGGCCGCCAGCCACGGCGGGAACAGCGTCACCGGGAAGTAGACCCCTCCCAGCAAACCCTCGAAATTATTCAGCACCCACGCCAGCGGGTTGCCGCGCTTGAACAGCATCACGAAACAGGACGACAGGATGCCCAGCGAGGCGAAGCAGGCCGCCGACAGCGCGAACACCAGCGCGGCCGCCGGCCAGTTGGCCGCGGCCAGGTCCAGCTTGAAGAGGAAGACGGCGCAGGCCGCGTACACCAGCAGTTCGAAAGTGGCGAAGATGAAGTTCCAGGCCGTGAGGGCCAGCAGGAAAGCGCCGGTGGTTATCGGCGTGGAGAGTACCGCCTCCAGCGTGCCCTGGGCCTGTTCCAGGCGCAGGCGTTCCGAATAGGCCCCGGCCCCGGTGCCGATATAGCCGAAGAAGGCCGTGGCCGTGAAAACATAGGTGAAATAGCCGGTGCCGTAAGGCGCCAGGTGCGGCGCCAGCGCGCTGCCGAACAGCTTGTCAATAAAGTAAAAAACAAGTATCCCGGAGAGCGTGCCCGCGGCGCCGAGCGCGAAGGAAAGCCGGTAGCTTCTTTCCGTCAGGAAATCCTTGCGCAGGAAGGCGGCGGCGGCCCGGAGCGTCCTCATCGCGCGGCCTCCCCGCCGTTCGTCCCGTCCGTAATGCGCAGTATCCGGCCTGCCGCTTTCCCGAGGAGGGCGGCGTCGTGGCTGGCTATGACCACGGCGGTACTGCCGGAGAGCCCGGAAAGCAGCCCCAGCAGCCCGGCGCAGGCGGCTTCGTCCAGCCCGCGGAAGGGCTCGTCGAGCAGCAACACCGGCGCCCGGCGCGACAGGGCGCGCAGCAGGGAGACTTTCTGCATGGTGCCTTCGGACAGCGCGTCGAACCGCCGGCCCAGGTCCGCCGCGGAAAGGCCCAGCGGCGGGGCTAATTCCGCCGCCGCGCCGGCGGCCTCGGCGGGGGGCAGCCCGGCCAGCGCGCCGAAAAAGCGCAGGTTCTCGGCCGCGCTGATGCGGAAGTAGAAGCCGCGCGGGTTGGCGGGGCAGTAGGAAACCAGCGCGCGCAGCCTTTCCGGGCTTTCCGGCTTCCCGTCCGCCAGCACCTCCCCGGAATCGGCCAGCAGTACGCCGGCCAGTACCTTTAAAGCGGTGGTTTTTCCGGAACCGTTAGGGCCGGCCAGGCCCGTGATCCCCGTCCCGGCCTTCAGGTCCAGCCCGGCCAGGGCGCGCAGCCCCGCGCCGCCGCCGAAGGCGGGCGCCGGGAAGGTCTTTTCTATGCCCCTGGCCTCTATGAACATCAGGATAATAATAGCACAGCGCGCGGGGCGGAGGGTAGGGGCGGCTAGCGGCCGCCGGGCTGTTCCTCATTGAAAATGGGCTCTAAATTTAATAAATTATCATTATATAGCGATTCCCGCCGTTTTTGGCGGGAAAGCCAGTGTTTTCTTCCTGGAGGAAGTTATGAGAATACATATCGTGGCCAGAAAAATAAAGATGTCCAAGCCTATCAAGGATTTCATTGAGGCTAAAATAGAAAAGCTTCACGAATACCTGGACAATATAGTCTGGGCTCAGGTCATAGTCGCCGTGGAAAAAAAGATACATACCGCCGAAGTGATCGTGCACGCGGGGCACCAGACAATGAAAGCCGCCGCCAGCACCGACGAGATGTACTCCGCCATAGACAAGGCGATGGACAAGATGGAGATACAGGTGAAGAAGTACAAAGAGCGCTTCACCGACCATCACGCCTCCGAGAACATCGAGGCCGATGAATTCACCACGCTGGTGGGTCCCGAGATCCGCTTCTCCGTGGTCAAAGACGTGCCCCTCAAGCCGATGAACAAGGAAGAGGCCGTCATGGAAATGGAAAAGCTGGGCTTTAATTTCTGGCTGTTCCAGGAGAAGGGCTCAAAGCAGCTGCAGGTCGTCTTTAAGCGTCTCGACAGCACCTACGGCCTGCTTCAGCCTGTAAAGAAGTAGACTGCGGGAGCAGCTCGATCGCGGCGGACCACGCGCTTGCCGCGGCGTCCGCCGCGTCCTGTTGAACAATGACCGAACAAAAGACCGAAACCAGGAAGAAAGACGTTAAATACCTCACGGTAAAGGAACTGCTCAAGTCCCGGGGAAAGATCCTGGGCCTTAAAGCGGTGGCGGGCACGCGCGACATGAACCGCCGCATCACCGTGAGCGAGATAAACCGCCCCGGCCTCGCCATAGCCGGGCATATGGAGCAGTTCCGCGCGGAGCGCATCCAGATCATCGGCCAGGGCGAATACGCCTACTGCATCAAGGAAGACCCGCGCAAGGTCATCTCCAACCTGAACAAGATGTTCTCGGCCCCGGAGATCCCGTGCGTGATCGTGACCGGCGGGGTAAAACCGCTGCCGGCGCTGAAGCAGGCCTGCGCCAAGGCCGGCATCCCGCTGCTGGTCACGTCTTTCGACACCTCGATGTTCATCCGCGAGCTCACCATCTTCCTGGACGACCAGCTGGCGGCCATAGCCTACCTGCACGGCGTGCTGGTCAATATTTACGGCCTGGGCGTCCTGATCCAGGGCGACTCCGGCGTGGGCAAGTCGGAATGCGCGCTGGAGCTCCTCAAGCGCGGCCACATCCTGATAGCCGACGACGTGGTGGAAGTGAAGCGCCGCATAGGCTACATCCTGGTGGGCAACTCCCCCAGGAACATCAAGCATTACATGGAAGTGCGCGGCCTCGGCATCATAGACGTGGAACTGCTGTTCGGCGTGGGTTCGATCATGGACCAGTCGCTGATCGAGATGCACGTGAAGCTCGAAGCCGTGACCTCCGTCTCCCTCGGCAATTACGACCGCACCGGGCTGGCCTCGGTGGAAGAGACCATCCTCGACGTGCCGGTGCCTTCGCTGCGTCTGCCCGTAACGCCCGGCCGCAACCTGGCCGTGCTCATCGAGGTGGCCGCGCTCAACCAGCGCCTGAAGAACCAGGGCTACTTCGTGGCTAAAAAGCTCAACGAAAGCCTGATCAGGGATATGGGGAAGAAATAGCGGCCGCCAGGGACCCTAACGATGAAAAAAATTATCTCCGGGAAGGTCTTCATCATAACCGGCATGTCCGGCGCCGGCAAGAGCCAGGCCCTCAAGTCGTTCGAGGACTTCGGCTTCTACTGCGTCGACAACCTGCCCATCTCGCTGATCCCGTCGTTCGCGGGGCTGATCGGCGACCGGCGCTACCTAAAGAACGTCGCCCTCGGCATAGACATCCGAGAGGGGCGCTTCTTCAAGGATTTCATCCGCACGATGGACAACCTGCGCCGGCTCGGGCTGGATTACAAGGTGATCTTCCTGGACGCCTCGGACGAGGTGCTGATGCAGCGCTTCTCCGAGACGCGCCACCGCCACCCGCTCGGCAAGAACATCGCCGCCGCCGTGAAGGAGGAGCGCCGCATCCTGACCGACCTGAAGGCGCGCGCCAACAAGGTGATAGACACCTCCAGGCTGGCGCTGGGAGAGCTGAAGGAAATAATTTCCGGCGCGCTCGAGCTGCGCCATACGGCGGAGATGAAGCTGTCGGTGATCTCTTTCGGCTACAAGTACGGCATCCCGCTGGACGCCGATATCGTCATGGACGTGCGCTTCCTGCCCAACCCGTATTATGTTCCCTCGCTCAAGGCCAAAACGGGGCTCGACGCTCCCGTCGGGCGCTATCTCAAGGATAAGCCCGGGTTCCGCAGCTTTATCAAGGGCTACACGGAGCAGATAAAGAACCTGCTGCCGCTTTACGTAAAGGAAGGGAAGTCGTACCTGACCATCGCCATCGGCTGCACGGGCGGCAGGCACCGCAGCGTTTACGTCACAAGGGAAATAGCGGCCCTGCTGACCGCCGCCGGGTTCTCGGCTTCCGAATACCACAGGGACATCCGCAAGTAGCGCGCCTGCGCGGACTGGTGAACAAACATGATCAATATCATAGTCATAACTCACGGCGAGTTCGGGGCCTACCTGATAGAGGCCGCGGAAGGGATAGTGGGGGTGCAGCGCGAAGGCCTTAAGAACGTGTCCATCTCCACGCGCATGACCCTGGAGCTCATCAAGGAAGCCGTCGCTTCCGCCATAAACGGCATGGACTCGGCGGACGGGCTGGTCTTTCTCATCGACATGCCGGGCGGCACGCCGATGAACGTGGTGCTGCCGCTGGCGCGCGACATCGAGAAATGCGCCGTGATCTGCGGCGTGAACATAAATATGATGACATCAGCTTTCGCCTACAGGCAGTCGCTGGACTTCGACCGCCTGACGGCAAAGATCATGGAGGACGGCCGCAAAGCCATCTGCGAGGTAAGAAGCCTCCTGATGAAGAAGCAGTAGGGCCGTTTCCCGGAGAAAATTATGATGGTACTTTACAGGGTTGACGATAGGCTCGTGCACGGCCAGGTGGCCGAGGGCTGGGTCCCGCACCTAAAGGCCGACGAACTGGCGGTGGTGTCCGACGAGATAGCGGCCGACCCGCTGCGCAGCGACATCATGCGCTTCGCCACCCCGGAAGGGGTGGACCTTAAGATCATGACGGTGGAGCAGGCCTCGCAGTACCTGCCCCAGGCCGAGACCTCCGCCCGCAAGGTGCTGCTCCTCCTGCCCGGCCTGGCCGAGGCCGTGGCGCTGCTGGGCAAAGGGCTGAAGATCCCGTCGCTCAATATAGGCGGCATGCATTATTCCGCCGGCAAGAACCTTTCCATCGGCAAGGCCATCTTCCTCAACGACGCGGATTGCTCGGCGCTTAAAGCGCTGGCCGCCGCCGGCATAAAGATAGAAGGCCGCGGCGTGCCGTCCGATACCCCGCTGGACCTGATCGGGGCCATTGCGTAAGCGGCGGTCGGGACCCCGGGACAAAAGATTTTATCTATGAAAGTGGAACAGCCGTGACGACAGTATTAAGGACCATCCTCTCAAGCGCCTTCACCGGCCTGCTCGGGCTCGATTCCGTGCAGGCGGGGCAGTTCCTCCTTTCCCGGCCGGCCTTTGTTGGGACCCTGCTGGGCTGGCTTAACGGCTGCGCGCTCGAAGGCGCGCGCATAGGCATACTGCTGGAACTGCTGTACGTGGATTTCATCCCCGTGGGCGGCGTAGTGCCGCCCAACGGCGCCGCGGCCGCGGCCGCGGGCGTGCTGGCCCATGCCGCGGGCGGCCTGGCGCCGTCGCTGGCTTTTTTCATAGGCCTGGCCGCCGGCCGGGCCTACGCGCCGCTGGAGATGCGGCTGCGCGCGGCGCGCTCGTCCTGGAGCCGGCGGGTGGAGGAGCAGGTCCGCGCCGGCGACCTGAACCTGAGCCGCTGGCTGTCGTCCGCGATGCTGGCCGAGAGCTCGGCCCTGGCGGCGTATTCCCTGCCCGGTACCGCGGCCGCCGCCGCGCTGGCCGCGGTACCGGGCGTAGGCCTGCTGTACCCCGGCACCGATTTCGCTTATTCGCTTATGCCTTGGCTCGGGATCAGCGGCCTGTATTTCAGGTTCCGTACCCAGGCGTACAAGAAAGGTTGAGGTTAATGCTTTTTAAAGTGTTCATAAGGTCGTTCTTCATTCAGGCGGGCTGGAACTACGAAAGGTTCCAGAGCCTGGGCTTTGCCTTTTCGCTCATGCCGGCGCTGCGCAAGATCTACCCGGACCCCGAGCGCCTCAAGGCCGCGGTGCTGCGCCATCTCGACATCTTCAACACCCAGCCCTACATGGCCTCCTTCATCCTGGGCAATATCGCCCGCATGGAAGAGCGGGCTTCGGCCTCGGCCGATCCCGCGGCGGAGCTTAAGAGCATGCCGGGCGTAAAACAGGCGCTGGCTTCCAGCTTCGCCTCTATCGGCGACCGCGTTTTCTGGGGACGTCTCAAGCCCATGACCGTGCAGCTCTGCCTGCTGGTCTGGACCCTGGGCGGCTTTTACGGCTGGCTTTTCACGGGACAGCCCGGCCGGCCCTCCACCGCGCTGCTCCTGGCCGGGCCGCTCTCCGGCATCGTTCTCTATTCCGCGGCCGCCGTTTACTGCCGGTGGCGCGGGCTGGCCCGCGGCTACGCCTGCGGCGGCGCCTCCAGCTGCGGCCTGGATTTTATCGACTGGGGCAAACTGATAAAAAGGCTCAGCGCGGCCGGCTTCGGCATGTCCATGGCCATCGCGCTCTTCGCTTTCGGCCTGCTGGCCGCTTCGGGCAGCTGCCCGGGCCGCGTCGTCCTGCTCAAGGTGGCGGTCGCCGCTTCGGTCCTGGCGCTGCACCGCGTCACGCGCGCTTACGGCAGGTCCGTTTTCTTCGCGGCGGGGATAGTCTTCGCCGTCTCGCTGGTACTCTTCAGCGTGTTCGAACTGCGGCCTTTAACCCTATACCTATGATCAAACAAGAGATGAAGATATTGAACGAACTTGGCATACACGCGCGGCCCGCCGGGATGCTGGCCAATACGGCGTCGCGGTTCGCCTGCGACATCAAGCTCCTTAAGGACGGGATGGAAGTGAACGCCAAGAGCATAATGGGCATCATGACGCTGGCCGCCGGCTGCGGCAGCGTGATAGAGGTCACCGCCAAGGGCAAGGACGAGGCCGAAGCTATAAAGGCCCTGCAGGAGCTGTTCGCCAACAAGTTCGAAGAAGACTGAGCCGGGGCCGGAGATTACTATGTTACCGGGAGTTCTATGCTGATAAAAAAAGGGGTAGCCGCCAGCCTGGGCATCGCCATAGGCAAGGCCTACATACTCAAGGAAGAGAACATCCTTATCGAGCAGAAGGCCATAGCGCCTGAAAAGCTCAAGGCCGAGGTAAAGCGCTTCAAGGACGCCATCGAGAAGACGCGCCTGGACCTGGACGCGCTGCGCGGCAAGATCCTCAGCGTCCTGGGCAAGCAGCACGCCAAGCTGATAGATACCCACCACCTGATCCTGCAGGACCCCCTGATCAGCAAGGAAGTGCCCAAGCTCATCCTGTCCAAGGGCGTGAACGCCGAGTTCGCCCTTTCCGAGATTCTCGACCAGGCCGACGAGCAGTTCGAAAAGATAGACGACGAATTCTTCCACGAGCGCAAGCACGACATCTTCGACGTGGGTAAAAAGATAATTTCCAACCTGGTCAACAGCGAGAAGGCCTCGCTTAAAGACCTGAAAGAGCCGGTCATCATCGTGGCGCACAACCTGTACCCGTCGGACACCCTGCACATCCGGGAGTCCAACAAGGTGCTGGGCTTCTGCATGGACCTGGGCTCCAAGTCCAGCCATACCGCCATCTTCGCGCAGAGCATGGGCATCCCCGCCGTGGTGGGCCTCTCCGACATCAGCCGCCAGATCCAGAGCGGCGACACCATCGTGGTGGACGGCGAGCAGGGCATGGTCATAATCTCGCCCACGCCGGAGATAGTCGAGAAGTACAAGGCCCGCAAAGAGGAGCTGCAGAAGCAGGAACATTATTTCCACCGCCTCAAGGGCCTGCCGGCCATTACGCGCGACGGGCACAGGATAAGCCTGATGGCCAACCTGGACTCTTCGCAGGACGCGCCGTCGCTGGCCCTGGTCAAGGTGGAGGGCGTGGGCCTTTACCGCACCGAATCGCTCTACATGAACCGCAACTCCGTGCCTACCGAGGAGGAGCAGGTGAAGGCCTACGCCGCCGTGGTGAAGGCGCAGCCCCTGATACCGCTCACGATCCGCACCGCCGACATCGGCGGCGACCGCGCCACGCAGCTGGGCATCAAGGGGCTCAAGGACGAGCGCAACCCGTTCATGGGTTTCCGCGGCATCCGGCTGTTCATCAAATATCCCGAGCTGCTCAAGACGCAGCTGCGCGCCATCTACAAGGCCAACACCGAGGGCAACATCAAGGTGATGATCCCGATGCTCTCCTCGCTCGACGAGCTGCTGACGGTGAAAAAGATAGCGGCGGACGTGAAGATAGAGCTGGCCGAGGAAGGCTTCGCGGTCAAGAAGGACCCGGAATTCGGCGTGATGATAGAGATCCCGGCCGCGGCCATCATCCTGGACTCGCTGCTCTCCGAGATCGACTTCGTCTCGATAGGCACCAACGACCTGGTGCAGTACACGCTGGCGGTGGACCGCATCAACCAGTACGTGTCGGAGCTTTACGAGCCTTTCCACCCGGCGGTGCTGCGCCTGATCAACCTGGTGGTGCAGACGGCGCACAAGAAAGGCAAGCCGGTCAGCGTCTGCGGCGAAATGGCCTCGGACCCGTTCGCCATACCGATACTGGTCGGCATGGGCGTGGACGTGCTCTCCGTGCCGCCCAAGATCTACCTGCGCGCCAAGCACGCGGTGCGCGCGATGAACTTCGAGAAGTTCTCGGGCCTGGCGCAGCGGGTGCTGAGCATGACCACGGCGTCCGAGATCCGCCGCCTGGTGGAAGAGGAAGTGAAGTAAAGGGCGCTGAAAGTCCTGCGGCCTCCGCCGCGGGACCGGAACGCAGGCACGCTCGGCACACCGTGCCTCGCTCCATCGCTCGCCCTTCGCGCTACGCAAGCTACGGGCTCGCGAAGGCCTGCTTATCCGGTCCCGCGGCGTAGACCGCGGCTGCACAGTTGAAAAAGTTTTGCGGTCACTGAACACAAATGAACATACGTAATTTCTGCATCATCGCGCATATCGACCACGGCAAATCCACGCTGGCGGACCGCTTCATCCAGCTGACGAACACGGTGCCGGACCGGCAGATGAAGGAACAGTTCCTCGACGGCATGGAGCTGGAGAGAGAGCGCGGCATCACCATCAAGGCCAAGGCCGTGCGCATGCTCTACAAGTCCGAGGACGGCGAAGATTATATCCTCAACCTCATCGACACCCCCGGCCACGTCGACTTCTCGTACGAGGTCTCCCGCGCCATGGCCGCCTGCGAGGGCGCCATCCTGCTGGTGGACGCGTCGCAGGGCGTGGAAGCGCAGACCCTCGCGCACGGCCACCTGGCGCAGACGCTGGGCCTGAAGATCATTCCGGTCATAAACAAGATCGACCTCGAGCACTCCAACCCGGACGCCACCGAGGAGCAGATCTGGGAAGTGCTCAAGAACCCCGTGGACTCGTCGCGCATCAGCGCCAAGGACGGCCGCGGCGTGCGCGAAGTCCTCGAGCGCGTGATCAAGGAGATCCCTTCGCCGGTGGGGTCCGCGGAGCGCCCGCTGAAGGCGCTGGTCTTCGACTCTTTCTACGACATGTATAAAGGCGTGGTCATCTACACCCGTATCGTGGACGGCGAGATCTCCGCCGGGAAACATATAAGCTTCTACTCCAAGGGGACCAGCTACAAGGTGGAAGAGGTAGGCTACCTCACGCCCAAGCTCATCAAGGGCGACTCGATAAAGACCGGCGAGGTCGGCTACATCATAGCCGGCATCCGCGACATCCACGAGATAAAGATGGGTGACACCCTCTTCGAAAAAGGAACCACGATAGACGCCCCGCTGCCCGGCTACAAGGACGTGAACCCGGTGGTGTTCGCGGGTTTCTACCCCGTCAACACCACGGATTACACCGGCCTCAAGACCGCCATCGAGAAGCTGAACCTCACGGACTCCTCGTTCAACTTCCAGGGCGAGACCTCCAAGGCCCTGGGCTTCGGCTTCCGCCTCGGCTTCATGGGCCTGCTGCACCTCGACATCATCCGCGAGCGCATCGAGCGCGAGTTCGACATCCCGCTCATCGCCACCAATCCCAACGTCATCTACAGGGTGCAGGCCAAGGACAAGCAGGGGATGAAGGGCAAATACATCGAGGTCACCAACCCTTCGGACTTCCCGCATTACGGCGACGTGATGGATATCATGGAGCCTTACGTGCTCGCCAACATCATCGCGCCGCTCCCTTATATGGAAGGGATCATGAACCTGCTCAAAGAGAAGCGCGGGGAGCATATCAAGATAGAGTACATCTCCACCACGCGCGTCATCGTGGAGTACTACCTGCCGCTCTCCGAGATCATCCTGGACTTCTACGACAAGCTCAAGTCCGTGTCCCGCGGCTACGCGTCCTTCGACTACGAGCCGCACGAGTACCGCTCCTCGGACATGGTCAAGATAGAGATCCTGCTGCACGCCGAATCGGTGGACGCGCTCTCCTTCATAACGCACAAGAGCAAGGCGCTGGCGAATTCCCGCATCCTCTGTGAAAAGCTCAAAGAGCTCATCCCCAGGCATATGTTCGAGATAGCGGTGCAGGCGCAGGTGAACGGCAAGATCATAGCGCGCGAGACCATAGGCGCGCAGCGCAAGGACGTGCTGGCCAAGTGCTACGGCGGCGACATCACCCGCAAACGCAAGCTGCTGGAAGCGCAGAAGGAAGGCAAGCGCAAGATGAAGCTGATGGGCTCCGTGGAGATCCCGCAGGAAGCCTTCATGTCGCTTTTGAAGATAAGCCAGGATAAATAAGGACGCAACAATGGAAGAAAAACTTTTCTGGATAGGCATACTGATGGGGGCGCACCTTTTCCTGTCGCACCACTTCAAGGAAAAGGGCCGGTTCAAGGAAGATTCCCGTTTCGTGCGGGGCTGGCACGCCCTCTTCTCCGGCCTGGTCGGTCTTGTCGGCATGGTCCTGCTGATGGTAAGCCTGGATAACCGCCGCGGCGACGTGGTTCCCACTATGCTGTTCACGGGCCGCCAGCTCGTCTACGGGCTTGTGGTGGGCCTGGGCTCCGCGGCCTATGCCTGGTGGAAAAGCGCCGCGTGGAACGTCGAGATCAAGGACGGCATGCATCCCCGCATGAAAGAGGACATGGAGTGGTCAGAAACTATCTTCTCCGCGGTGCTGCTGGCTTCTGTGGTGATGTACCTGTTCGTGCAGGCCTTCAAGATACCGTCCAGCTCCATGGAAAAGACGTTCCTGGTGGGGGACCACCTGTTCGTCAACAAGTTCATCTATGGCTTCCGCATCCCCTATACCCATAAAAAGCTGATCAGGTTCGCCAAGATCAAGCGCGGCGATATCGTGGTGTTCCAGTTCCCGTCTTCCGACCCGCGCGAATTCCAGTGCGGGGGCAGCCAGTACGGCAAGGATTTCATCAAGCGCGTGGTCGGCTTGCCCGGCGACAAGTTCGAGATAAAGAACGGGGTCATTTACGTGAACGATGAAAAGGCCGGGGACGAGCCTTATGCGCAGTACCTCGACCAGTTCCGCTACCCGCCCGGCGCCATGCGGACCCCGCCGGCGGAGTATCAGAAATACTGGGAAGACCGCATGCTCGGCAAGATGTTCTCCGAGTATATCCGCGACAACTTCGGGCCGGTGACGGTCCCGGAGAGAAGCTTCATGGTGATGGGCGACAACCGCGACCGTTCCTGCGATTCGCGCTACTGGGGCCCCGTGCCCGAGAACCTCGTCAAAGGCAAGGCCTGGCTCACCTACTGGCCGCCTTCAAGGATGGGCCTGCCGGAATGAGGGTCACCGAACGCCTGAAGTCCGGGAAAAAGCTCTTTTCCTTCGAATTCTTCCCGCCGAAGACGGAAGAGGACGCGAAACGCCTTTTCGATTCGGCCCGGGTGCTCAAGGCGCTCGAGCCGGATTTCGTCTCCATAACCAATTCGTCCAGCGGCTCGGCCCCGTACCGCACGGTCGCCATGGCCGGGGTGCTTAAGGCCGAGCTCGGCCTCGAGACGGTGGCCCATCTCACCTGCGTGGCGCATACGCGCGCCGAGATCTCCGAGATCTGCCGGCGCCTTAAAGAGATGAACGTAAAGAACATCCTCGCCCTGCGCGGCGACATCCATAATATCGACGGGCTGTCCCCGCGGCGGGATTACAGCTACGCCACGCAGCTGGTGGCGGACCTCAAGGCCACCGGGGATTTTTCCCTCGGCGGCGCCTGCTACCCGGAAAAGCACCCGGACGCGCCCAGCCTCGACGAGGATATCCTCCGCCTGAAGGAAAAGGTGGACGCCGGCGCCGAATACCTCATAACACAGCTCTTTTTCGAGAATTCCCATTACTTCCGGTTCCTGGACAAGGTCCTGGCCGCCGGGATAAGCGTGCCGGTCATCCCGGGCCTTATGCCCGTAACCGGCTATAAGCAGCTCAGTAACTTCACGCAGATGATGAAGGTTTCCGTGCCGGCGGAGCTCCGCGCCGGCCTGGAGCGCTGGGCGGACGACAAGGAAAGCCTGTTCAAGTTCAGCGTCGAGCACGCTTCCGCGCAGGCAGCGGAACTGCTGGCGCGCGGCGCCCCGGGCCTGCATCTTTATACGCTTAACCGCAGCCGCGCGGCGATCGCGATACTCAAGAACGTAAAGGGCAAGGCCGGCTGAAAGGCGGGCTTTGATATAATCACTTAAATGGAAATAATACAAACCACGGAAGTCAGGGCCCTGGTGGACCTCCAGAAAATGGACACGCATGGCGACGCGCTGGCCGCGCGCGCGGCCGCTGTCCCGGTAAAGATAGCCGCGCTGGAAGCCGCTTTCGAGGAAAAGAAAAATTCCATGACCGCCGCCAAAGACGCGCTGGTGGCCCTGCAGGTCAAAAAGAAAGACCTCGAGCTGAAGATCGCCGAGGCGGAGGAGCGCATCCGCAAGCACCAGCGCGACCTCAACGCCGTCAAGGAAAACAACGCTTTCAAGGCGCTGCTCAGCGAGATCGAGACCTGCCAGAAGGAAAGGGACGGTTTCGAGACCGAGGTGCTGCTGCTGATGGAAGAGGTGGACAAGGCGGCGGCGGTGGATAAGACCATGAAGGGCGAGATCAAGGGCATCGAGGACAAGAAGAACGCCGAAGCGGCCGTCCTCGAGGCGGAGAAGAAGGCCCTGGACGCGGAGATAGCGCAGGCCGCCGCGCTGCGCGCCGCGGCCGCCGCGGCCATTACGCCCGCCCTGGTGGAAAAATACGAGCACCTGCGCGGCCGGCGCGCCGGGCTCGCCATAGCCTGCGTGCACGAGGACCCCGCTACCGGCAAGTTCTCCTGCGGCGGCTGCCACATGTCCCTGACCCCGCAGAAGATGGTGGACGTGAAAAAGAAGGACGCCTTCGCCCTCTGCGCCGACTGCCGGAGGATGATCTTCCTGGAGAGGACGGTATACGGCTAAGTTTTAGACCGCGGACGGGGGACCGCTCTTCCCGCAAGGGAAGGGAGGAACTTCCGAACTTCACAGGGCAGGGTGCCGGTTCAAACTCCGCAGCATAATATGTGCGGGGCATAGGCCGGGAGGCGGGGGCCACATCCCCCGCCGACGGACAGCGCCACAGAGAACATACCGCCCGCAAGGGTAAGGGTGAAAAGGTGCGGTAAGAGCGCACCGCCCGCCGGGCGACCGGCGGGGCAGGGCAAGCCCCTCCTGAAGCAAGGCCAAACATGCGCTACGGATAGCCCGTCCGCCCTTCGGGGCAGCGCAGAGTGGGCCGCAATAGATAAATGGTCCTCCAGGCGCCGCAAGGCGCCGGACAGAATTCGGGGTACAGTCCGCGGTCTAAAAAGTTTCGGGACCAGCGCGGCGGCCGGAACGCAAAACGCGCTCGGCCTGCATGATGTTTGGTCGGGCTGTCGGGGGTATGGGCCCGGCGGGCACGCTATCGGCCACACCGTGGCCGCGCTCCCTCTCGGGCTCGGCGCTACGCAAGCCTCGCCCTGCGAGACGGCCCGCCGAACCCATGCCCCCGCCAACCCTCCAGGGCAAAAATGGCGGGATAGGATTCGCAGGAGGAAATATGGATTCACTTGCTAACAAGATACCAGAACTTAAATTTTCCTCCAACGCCGAGGAGATACCGTGGGACAACGCCGTGGTGTGGACCATCATGCCGCGCGTCGGCCCCCGGGTCTACGAATGGATAGACGCCGAACACATCCGCTACGTCTCCTGGACCAACGGCATCGTGAACATCATGCCCGAGAATAATTCCATCCTCAGCGACAAATGCCAGTGCATAGTGCTGCCCTCCGGCTTCGTCTGGGTAGGGCGGAAAGTAAAAGTGTCGTAAAAGCGGCGGAGCGCTCCCGGGAATATCCCGCCAGGCGCGGCATCGGCACGGGCTTCCGTTGCGCCTCCGGCCACTTATGATAAAATCTATCCCGATATGTGCGGCATAGCCGGGCTTGTCTCCCCGGGGAACCCGGTCCCCGATTCGCTGCGAAAGCAGGTGGAGAAGATGACCCGCGTCCTTCGCCACCGGGGGCCGGACCATACCGGGTTCTTCCAGGCGCCGGATTGCGTCCTTGGCAATACCCGTCTTAAAATCATAGACCTGTCGGACCGGGGCGGCCTGCCCATGGCTTCCGCCGACGGCGCCGTGCGCATAGCCTATAACGGCGAGGTCACTAACTTTAAAGAGCTGCGCGCGGCCTTCGCGCTGGACAAAAAATACGCCTTCTCCTCCGGCGCCGACACCGAGGTGGTGCTGCATCTCTACGAAGAACTGGGCATAGACTTCCTGCGGCACCTCTCCGGGATGTTCGCCCTGGCCATCTACGACGCGAAAAAGCGCAAGGTCTTCCTTGTCCGCGACCAGTACGGCATGCGCCCGCTCTTCTACATGTTCAGCGGCGCGCGGGTGTTCTTCTCCTCCGAAATAAAATCCTTCATGGAGCTGGACTGCTTCAGGCCGGAGCTGGACCGGGAAGCCATCTTCCATTATTTCTCCCTGATCTATATTCCCGGCGAGAGGACCCCTTTCGCGCAGGTCAAGGAGCTGGACGGCGGGCACCTGCTGGAGATAGACCTGGCCGCGGGCACGCGCGAGCTGAAGGAATATTACCGGTTCGATTACACTATAGACCGGGACATGACCCTGCCGCAGGCCGTTACCGGGCTGCGCGGCGCCATGCTCGATTCCCTGCGCCGCAACCTGATCTCCGACGCCCCGCTGGGCATGACGCTGTCCGGCGGCGTGGACACCAGTTCCCTGCTGGGCATGGCGAAAGCCCTGGGCCGCAGCAGGGATATGCATACTTTTTCCATAAAGGTGAACGAGCCCAGTTTCGACGAGTCGCGCTACCAGCGGCTGATGGTGGATTACGCCGGGCCTATCCATCATGAGGTAACGGTGGGCCCGGAGGACGTGCTGCATGCCCTGCGGGCTTCCGTGGCCTGCCTCGACGAGCCCAACGGCGACGGCGCGGTCATCCCCAGCTTCCTGCTGGCCAGAGAGGCGTCCAAACACGTGCGGGTGCTGCTTTCCGGAGAAGGCGGCGACGAACTCAACAACGCCTACGAAACCCACCTGGCCTGGAAAGCGCGCAGGCTGTACCGCCGCCTGGCTCCGAAAGCCGCGCGCTCCCTGCTGCGGGGCCTGGCCGGCAGCCTGCCCGCGGATTATTCAAAGCTGAGCCCCGACTTTCTCGCCAAGCGCTTTACCGAAGGGGCGGAGCTGGACGTGCCCGGCGCCCATTTCCACTGGCGGCATGTCTTCTCGGACGCGGAAAAAGAGCAGCTCCTCGGCCCGCAGCCGTACCGGCCCACCGCCTCCCTCTTCAGGGAGATGTTCGACGCGCTGCCCTACGACGACGAACTCAACAAGCTCTCGCATATCGACTTCAAGTACTTCTTCATCGGCGACCTGATGGTAAAGAACGACAGGACCTTCATGGCGCATTCGGTGGAGGCGCGCTTCCCCTTCGCCGACCGCCTGCTGGTGGACTTCGCCACCAAGATCCCGCCCTGGTACAGGATCAGGAACTTCACCGGGCGCTACGTGGAAAAAGAGGCCATGCGGCCGTTCCTGCCGCCGGCCATCTACCGGCGGCGCGGCATGGGGCTGGAGATGCCCCATTCCCTCTGGTTCCTCAAAGGGCTGGGCGGCCTGGCCGACCAGTACCTTCGCCCCGAGGCCTTGAACAGGGCCGGCATCTTCAACGCCGACTACGTGGCGCGGCTCTGGGGAGAGCATAAAAGCGGGAAGAAGGACTACGGCCGGCCGCTCTGGAGCGTAATTAACTACCTCATCTGGTTCGAACTGTTCATAGATAAGCGTAATTATAAAGATTTCCTGAAATAGTCCCGATATTCTCCGACGTGTTTTACGACGGATAACTGCGCAATACATGGTTCCCGACGTGAAATAGGTTTCTGCTTTGACCGGGGTCAATGCGCTGCGGGGGGGCAAATTATAAAATTCTGCTAATACCCCCGGGGGTTTCAGGGGGGAAGTCAGCAGGAGGATAAAGCTTAAAATGAGAAAGATGATATCAGCGGTTCTGGTTTCCATATTCTTCGCCGCGGCAGCTAATGCCCAGGTGGATTTCGACCGGGGCGTCGACACGCGGCAGTTCGTGACCAAGGCCGTCAGCTCCGGCGTGTCCATCCCCAAGCCCGTTCCCGGCTTTACCCATTACTCGCGCGATTGCGTGCGCTTCTCTTTCGGCCCCAGCGACGCCGCGCTCGCCAGCGACAGGGTCTGGCTGCGCAGCACCGAGTACGTGCAGGAATGTCACAACGTGCCCGTGCAGCAGTGCCACACCGTGATGGTGCCCGGCCCGAACAACACCCAGGTGCCCCAGCAGCAGTGCCACACGGTTTACCAGCAGCAGTGCTACGAGCGCCCCGGCATGACCTGGAGCGCCACCGCGCAGGTGAAGATGGCGGCCCGCAAGCTGTTCCCCTGGGAGCGCGAGAGCTTCGACGTCTGCCTGGACGGCCCCTGGATGGACATTTACGCCCACGAAGCGGCTTACAAGTATTCCGTGAACCGCCAGGGCAACTACGATACGCTCTTCGAACTTGCGGCGCAGAACAAGATCGCGATGAAGTCCGACGAGAACGGCATCAATTACGCGGACTTCAACTACGCCGACGGGAAGTTCAACCTGAAGGCGGCCGACAAATGGGCGAAGGAATACGCCGGCGAGAAGGTTGCCATAACGGTGGAGCTTTATAAGGAAGGCTGGTGGATCTTCAACGGCTATCTCGGCTCCAAGGAATTCACCTTCGACGCCGCGGACCTGTACACGATGTCTTTTACCGAGAAGGACCTTGAGAAGGCCCTGGCCGAGGAAGACGATTCCTTCCGCGGCGCCAAGAAGTACTACGCGAAGTGGAGCTTCAAGCGCATGGGCCCCATCTCGAAGGACAACGTGGTAAAGAAAGACAAGACCCCCAGCATCACCAAATAACAGGGTTTCTTGCCGATAAAAATACCCGCCCCCACCGGCGGGTATTTTTTTGGTCGGTCCGACTTGGCTACCGGTGTGAGGTGGGGGTATGGGCCCGTGCGGGCACGCTATCGGCCACACCGTGGCCGCGCTGCCGCTCGGCCTCGGCGCTACGCAAGCCTCGGCCTGCGCGAGCACCCGCCGAACCCATACCCCCGCCTCGCACCGGTGGTCTATTCTTCCCATGAGGTCGCATCGAATAGCGGGAGGGACGGACGCGGGGGCCGGGTTAGCAAAACCTTCCGACGACCGAGCCTTGCGTAAGCGGCGAGGGAGGAGGATGAGCGACGGCCACGGTGGCCGCCTGATGCGCATAGCGCCTGATGCGGCACGGCCATAGGCCAGTGGCCGAGCGCGTTTTGCGTTCCGGCCCCCGCGGCCGGCCCGAACCCTATCGGAGCTAATAGGGCAATCTATTCCAGGGGAGAGGATATTTGTATAATAAAATCAGATTTTCGCGAAGATATCACGGAGGAACTTCAAATGGCCAAGCTTAAGATCAATTCCGCTATAGTAAAGAAGAACGCCGCGCTGTGCAAGAAGCGCGGCATCATCATGCCCACTTTCAAGCAGATGAAGGACCCCGACCTCATCCCCGAGAAGATCAAGAAAAGCCTCAAGCCCGTAGGGCTCTGGGACATCAACCCCGTAAACCTTTTCCGCATCACCTGGAAGAACGACCATAAGACCGGCGGCTTCGGCCCCGTGAATATGCTGGAAATACCCAAAGAGATCACCGGCATAGACGCCCGCGTCGTCGGCATCGTCGGCAAATACTTCCCCACCGGCGCGCACAAGGTCGGCGCCGCGTTCGGCTGCCTGGCCCCCCGCATGGTCACCGGCGAATTCGACGCGCAGGCCCAGAAGGCCGTCTGGCCCTCCACCGGCAACTACTGCCGCGGCGGCGCCTTCGACTCCAAGCTCCTCGGCACCACCCCCGTGGCCATCCTGCCCGAGGGCATGTCCAAAGAGCGCTTCGACTGGCTCAAGGAGATAGGCTCCGAAGTTATCGCCACCCCCGGCACCGAATCCAACGTGAAAGAGATCTACGACAAGTGCTGGGAGATCAAGAAGACCCGCAAAGACTGCGTCATCTTCAACCAGTTCGAAGAGATGGGCAACCCCACCTGGCATTACCACGTCACCGGCCCCGCCCTGGAAGAGGCCTTTAACGCCATAAAGGGCCCCAAAAGCCGCCTTGCGGCCTTCACCTCCGCCACCGGTTCCGCCGGCACCATCGGCGCGGGCGACTACCTCAAGAAGAAGTTCCCCGGCATGAAGATCACCGCCTCCGAGGCGCTGCAGTGCCCCACCATTCTCAATAACGGCTTCGGCGAGCACCGCATAGAAGGCATCGGCGACAAACACATCCCCTGGGTGCACAATGTCCGCAACACCGACGTGGTCACCGCCATCGACGACGAGGCCTGCGTGCGCCTCGCCCGCCTGTTCAACGAGCCCGAGGGCAAAAAGGTGCTGGCGCAGTACGGCCTGAAGAAAGACGTCATCGAGAAGCTCTCGCTGCTCGGTTTCTCCGGCATCTCCAATCTGCTTTCCGCCATCAAGACCGCCAAGTATTACGAGATGGGCAAGGACGACGTCATCGTCACCGTGTTCACCGACTCCATGGACCTCTACGGTTCCCGCCTCAAGGAAATGGAAAAGGAAATGGGCAAGTACACCCGCGAGAACGCGCTGGTGGACCTGGAACGCCGCCTGCTCGGCGAGAGCGTCAATTATATGAAGGAGCTCACCTACACCGACCGCAAAGCCGTGCACAACCTGAAGTACTTCACCTGGGTGGAGCAGCAGGGCCGCAACTCCACCGAACTGCGCCAGCTGTGGGACCCGGCCTACTGGGACGAGACCTTCGGCATGGTGGAGGAATACGACAGGCTGATAGAAGCTTTCAACAGGGAAGTGGGGCTGTAAGTGGCTACCCAGGGCATCTTCAGGGTCGAGTGTCCTCACTGCGGGGAAGGCTTCGACGCGGACTTCTGGACCGTGGTCCGGGGGGACCGCGACCATGAGCTGAAAGAACTGATCCTCAGCGGCGAGTTCGACCTCCTGGTCTGTCCCCACTGCGAGGACATGTTCCAGCACGCGGAGCCCTTCCTCTATATAGACCCGCCCAAGGATATGCTGGTTTTCGTGATGCCGGCCAGCTACGAGGCCGAAAAAGATAAGTGGATAACCAAGATGCGCGCCGATTACGAGCCGCTCAAGGCCGGCCTCAGCGCCGCCCAGGGCCTGGCCTCCGGGCCGCTGTTCCTGTTCGGCCTGGAGCCGCTCACCGCGCTGCTGGCCGCCGACCAGGACCGCGAAGAAGAGACCGAGGTGCTGGAGTTCATGGCCCGGGAGGAGGGGATGAACCTCGCCCACGTAAAACCCGCCGCTGCCCGCGAGCTGGACCTCACTTTCACCATACCGCTGCCGTCGGGGCTCAAGGGCCGGGCCGCCGCGCTCAAGGCCGCCTCCGACCTGCGCGCCAAGAACGACGCCCTGCCGCGCCTCAAGAAACTTATAGACGTCCTGTCCGCCCTGAAGGACGAAAACCTGGCCTTCCTGAAATAATGCAACTGAGCCCGCTCAACGACCTGCCGCTGCTGGAAAAGGCGGCGGCGCTGGCCTCGGCCCACGGCCTGGAGCTCTACGCCGTGGGCGGCTGCGCGCGCGACTGGATGCTGGGGCGCGAGAGCGCGGATATAGATTTTCTCCTGAGCGGCGCCCCGGCTCCCGTAGTCGAGGGCCTCGAAAAAGAGTACGGCGGGCGGCACGTCAAGTTTTCGCCTTTCCTCACCGTGCGCTACTTCTCGGCCGAAGGCCGCAGGCTGGATTTCGCCCGCTTCCGCAAAGAAACCTATTTAAAGCCCGCCGCCCTGCCGACGGTCGGCGAGGCCGCTTCCGCGGCCGAAGACCTGAAACGCCGCGACTTCGCCTGCAACGCCATGGCGGTGCGCCTCGACGGGCCCGGCGCCTTCGGCCTGCTTGACCCTTACGGCGGCCTGGCCGATATAAAGGCCGGGCTGGTGCGCGTGCTGCACGAAAAAAGTTTCGAGGACGACCCTACGCGCCTTTTCCGCGCGGCGCGCTTCGCCGGCCGCTTCGGCTGGCGGCTGGAAACCGGCACGCTGGAGCTGGCTTCGGCCGCGGTAAAGGCCGGCCTGCCGGGCCTGCTTTCCCGCGAGCGCCTGCGCAACGAGTTCCTGAAGATCCTCGAGGAAAAAGAGCCGCGGCCCGCGCTGGAGCTGCTGCGCGGCCTGGGGGCGCTGTCGTTCATCCACCCCGGCCTGGATTTCAGCGGAGAGGCTTTAAAGGGCTCCGGCTCGCGGGTCCGCCTCGCCGGGATAGCTCGTCGTATGGGGGGGAAGGGCGGGGAATTCCTCTCGGGGCTTAACCTGTCACGCCGGGAGACTGCGGAGCTGCTGCTGCAGGCGGGGCTTACCCGGGAGCGCCGCTAGTCTTCAGCGCTGGCCGCCCGGGCCGCTTTTATCGTCCGTCGGCAGCTTGGGATTCCTGGCGAAATCCTGGAAATTGGAAGTCAGCACTTCCGCCCTCTTCACGGCTTTCACGATCTGCGCAATTTCCTGCTTTATCGGGCTGTCCGCCGCCAGCTCGTCGTCTATGAGCGAGGCGTACCCCACAATGGCCGTCAGCGCGTTGTTGAAGTCGTGCGCCATGGGCCTGGCCACCTTGCTCAGCGCCTCCGTAGCCTTGGCCACGGCCAGCTCTGTTTCCATTTTCTTCAGATCGCTTATGTCCCGGACCACTCCCAGCACGCCTATTGTTTTACCGTCGGGGCCGCGCAGGGGCGTCCTGACCGCGCTCAGGTAGATCTTCCCGGTAGGCGTGACCATCGTCTTGGTAGTGACGATGGTCTTTCCCAGCCGCAGCACTTCCTGGTCCTCTTTCACTATGGTCGCCGCCATCTCGGGGCTGAACAGCTCCTCCGCGGTCTTGCCCGGCATCGTCGTGTGATCGATCAGGAAGAGCTTGGAACAGGCCTTGTTGACCTTGATGTACCTGCCGTCCACGCCCTTCAGGAAAATGGCGTCCGTGGCGGTATCCACGATCTGCCGCAGCGTAGCCTCGTTCTCTATCAGCTGTTTTTCCAGCTGCCGCCGCTCGGTTATATCCTCCGAAATGCCCAGCAGGTAAAGCGGCTTGCCGCTGTCGTCCAGTATCGGGATCTTCTTCGTATGCAGCAGTTTGTCGCCTTGCCGGGTATGTATGTGCTCTTCATGGATATCCAGCAGGTTCTTTTCCGCAAGGACCTTCCTGTCCATCCTGATGAAGAAGTCCGCTTCTTTCTTTGGGAAATTGTCGTAATCGTTGGTGCCGAGCAGGTCCTTTTCCTTAACCCCCAGCAATTCTTCGGCCGCCTTGTTCAGCCGGACGAAACGCAGTTCTTTCGCGTCTTTTACGAACACCATGTTCGGGATATTGCCCACCACGCTGTCCAGGAAGCGCTCGTTCTCCCTCAGCTTCTGCTCCATCGCCTTCTTTTCGCTGATATCCATCCCCACGCCTATAACGCCGCTTATCTTCCCGTCCGCGTCTTTCAGCGGGGAAAGCACCACGTTGAAGGTGGCCTTGCCGAAGTTCTCCCGTAAAC
>Ga0209417_1001986_pt1 | contig 34259 bp, 32 predicted proteins | sample RifGroF2_FD_184002 | JGI IMG/M metagenome (GOLD analysis project Ga0209417, IMG submission 184002) | Groundwater microbial communities from Rifle, Colorado, USA - Groundwater F2 (SPAdes) (version 2) | ecosystem: Environmental > Aquatic > Deep subsurface > Groundwater | place: Rifle, Colorado... | reverse complement strand
CATGTCCATGGTCATAGCTACAGATTATGGACGGAATCCAACGCTTTTTCAAGATTGCGCCAATTTCACCATCATGTTGCGTTGGAAATGGGGATATTTTCACCATCATCTTGCATTGGATAATTCTGCCCCTTGATTTCGGCTCAAAAGTCTTGTAGGATATTTATGTCAGGGTCGCGTATACTCCTCCCTAACCCAAACCCCCAAGTAGTTCCAACCAATGGATATACGCGGCTCTGACTTTTTTATAGTCGGTGTATAAATAGTGGAATGGCGAAGTAGTAAAGTAGTTAAGAAACTCGACCGCTATCCACTAACCCCTGTTCGCTATTTCGCTAAATTAAGGATAGATTACATGAAATTGTTCATTAGCCTGCTTATTTCAGTTTTTATCGCCGCAAACGCGCGGTCGGCGGAGCTCACCATAGTGGAGTCCGTACCGGAAGAAACGGTTTACGGCTCAACTTTGACCGCGCGCCCGCTTGAGGTGTGGCTGGGCATGATAAACGGGGCGGCTAAAACGCTGGACATAGAGCAGTTCTATATAGCAACCGTGCCCGGCGAACCCATGGTGCAGGTGCTTTCGGCCATAAAGGCCGCCGCTGAGCGGGGCGTTAAAGTCCGCGTAATTGTTGACCGCGTAATGATGAAAGAATCAGGCGCTCCCCTTAGGGATCTGGCTTCCGTCTCCAATATTGAAACGCGCGTGATTAACTATAAAAAACTGGGAGGCGGAATCCAGCATTCAAAATTTTTCATCGTTGATTCAAGCGCGGTTTATGCGGGCAGCCAGAACTTTGACTGGCGTTCGTTGAAACATATACATGAAGTGGGGCTTAAAATTGAAAGCCGGCGCGCCGCCCGCACCTTTGAAACTATTTTTGAGGCCGACTGGAGAATGGCCGCTTCGGGCGGCAAAGCGGACGGTCTGGAATATTTAAAATCCCCCGTTCCTGAAGCCGTCACCAAAAAATATCCCGAGAAAGCCCTGCTGAACGGCCGGCAGATTTCTTACTACGCGGCGTTCAGCCCAAAGGGACTTAAACCCAAAAAGTTCAGTGCGGAAATAGACGCACTGACGGGGCTTATAAAAAAAGCGAAAAAAAGCCTGTCCGCGCAGGTAATGACCTACTCGCTTAAAGATTACGGCGGCAAAGTGAAATGGAGGGGGCTTGATAACGCTTTCAGGGAGGCCGCTAAAAGAGGCGTAACGGTGCGGCTTGTTTTTGCCGACCGGGCCATGGGCGGCAAGGCGGATTCGGATATAAAGGCGCTTTCCCAGGTTAAGAATATAACGGTTAAAATCTCCTCATTGCCCCAATACAGCGGAGGGTTTGTGCCGTTTGCCAGAGTTGAACATTGCAAATATCTTGTTGCCGACGATAAATACGGTTTTATCAGCACTTCCAACTGGAGCCGCGACTATTTTTATAATACCCGGGACGCGGCCGTGATAGTTGAGGGCGCTTCCGCCGTTGAAACGCTGAACGATATTTTCCACAAGGTCTGGTACGGGCCCTATGTTAAAGTTGTGGACCCCCTTAAGGATTATCCGCCTGTAAAGAAGCAGTAAGTAACTACTAAGGTGGTCAGAAGTCGCCCGCTATTCCAGCGGGCGTCCGCCTAAGGCGGACGAATTCTGGCTGTTGGATTCTGTTTTCCAGAATAACAGGCTATATTTGTATTATTTTTGTTCTGGATTGTAACAAGCTGAATTATGATAAATAATACCCCTGTGTTTCTGAAAAAGCCTGCGAAAAGGTTATAATTATAAGGAAGATTCCAGGGAGCTATAGGAGTAAACATCATGCCCAGTCAGACTGAGACCAAAAATACTGAAACTCAAAAGGATACTCAAGCCATGAATAAAGATTTCAAAGTTAAGGACATAACCCTGGCCGAATGGGGCCGCAGGGAAATAGAAATAGCCGAAAAGGAAATGCCTGGGCTTTTGGCCATACGCAGGCAATACTCGGCAAAAAAACCGCTTAATGGCGCGCGGGTAATGGGTTCGCTTCACATGACCACCCAGACCGCCGTACTAATAGAAACGCTCGCGGCTCTTGGGGCCGAAGTGCGCTGGTGTTCCTGCAATATTTTCTCCACCCAGGACCAGGCCGCGGCCGCCATCGCCGCTGCGGGCATACCGGTTTTCGCCTGGAAGGGCGAAACGCTGGCCGAATACTGGTGGTGCACCGACCGGGCGCTTGATTTTCCCGGTGGCAAAGGCCCGAACCTTATAGTGGACGACGGAGGCGACGCCACCATGATGCTGCACAGGGGCGTGGCTGCGGAAAATGACCCTAAAATACTTGACGTGAAAGTCGGCGGAGAGGATGAGCGGGAACTTAATAATTTCCTGAAAGCGGAGCTGAAGCGGAACCCGAAACGCTGGCATAATTCCGTGAAAGAATGGAAGGGGGTTTCGGAAGAGACCACAACCGGCGTACATCGTCTTTACCAGATGCATGAAGCGGGTGAACTTATGGTCCCGGCCATAAATGTAAACGATTCGGTTACAAAATCCAAGTTTGACAACCTCTACGGCTGCAGGGAGTCGCTGGTGGACGGTATTAAGAGGGCGACTGGCGTAATGGTAGCCGGTAAGGTTTGTGTGGTTTGCGGCTACGGGGATGTGGGAAAGGGCTCGTCCAGGTCGCTGCGCGGTTTCGGAGCGCGCGTGATAGTTACGGAGGTCGACCCCATCTGCGCTCTTCAGGCGGCTATGGAGGGCTTTGAGGTTTCCACGGTGGAGGACACGCTGGGCGTTGGCGATATCTACGTGACCACCACCGGCAACAAAGACATTATCCGCGTGGAGCACATGCTCAAAATGAAGGATCAGGCCATAGTCTGCAATATCGGCCACTTTGACAACGAAATACAGGTCAACGGGCTTAAAAATACCAAAGGTGTGACGATCGTAAACATAAAGCCCCAGGTTGACAGATATTGTCTGCCGGGAGATAAGTCCATATTTATACTGGCCGACGGCCGCCTGGTAAACCTTGGCTGCGCCAATGGCCATCCCTCGTTCGTTATGAGTAATTCGTTTTCAAACCAGACTCTGGCCCAGTTGGAACTCTGGACCAAAAAGATGGCTGTGGGAGTGTACAGACTGCCGAAGCATCTTGACGAGGAAGTAGCCAGGCTTCACCTTGAGAAAATAGGCGTGAAGCTTACAAAACTCAGCAAGGAGCAGGCTGATTATATCGGAGTAAAAGTGGAAGGCCCCTACAAGGCGGACCATTACCGCTATTAAGCCAGATTCCAATACTTGCGTAAGCGCCGTATCTCACCCCGCCAACCGTCCGCCTAAGGCGGACAGGTGGCGGGGTGAGATGGTGCTGCCATAGACCAATTAATGAGTATCCGCGAAAAGGCGGCAGGAGTCTTTTTTTGCTGACTAGCATGGATTTTGTAAATAACATCAAGATAAAGAGGACAAAAATGAAACGATATAAAAACCTTAGCGGTAATTCCGAGGTTGCGGCGTATAAAATCGCAAAAGATTCTGTAACAGTCGGGTTTACAACGTGTTCAGCTTATATATATTCCAATCAAAGCGCGGGCAACATCAATATAAGCCAGATGAAGTCCCTTGCGCTTGCCGGGAAGGGATTGGGTACTTTTATAAACGCCAATGTGAAAGAGCGATTCGCCAGAAAAATAAGATAATAGCGGCATCCCGGCGATGGCGAATACTATCTTCATCTATTGCGACGGCGCCTGCTCGGGTAATCCTGGGCCGGGCGGCTGGGGAACCGTCATCATATTACCGGAGAACCGTGTCCGCGAGCTCGGCGGCGGGGGGCGCCCTACGACGAACAACAGGATGGAGATGCGGGGCGCGATCGCTGCGCTCAGCGCCGTGCAGGACCGGCCTGAACCGGTCAGACTTTATACCGATTCCAGTCTGCTCATAAACGGGATTACCGGCTGGATACACGCCTGGAAGCGCAAAGGCTGGAAAACGGCTGAGGGGAAGCCAGTGGTCAACCGCGACCTCTGGGAGCGCCTTGACCGCCTGGTCCTTGCCCGGAAAGGGCGGCTGACATGGGGGCATGTAAAAGGCCACGCGGGTCACGAGATAAATGAGCGCTGTGACGAGATAGCGGTCGCCTTCTCCAGGGGAAATAAGCCCTGTCTCTACGAAGGTCCCGCGGTCGGCTGCGGCTATTCGCTGCTGGAGCCGGGGACTGAGCACTTGCGTGAGCCCGCGCCGCGTCCGGCTAAACCCTTTTCCAGGCCAAAGGCCAGGGGCGGGTTCTACCTAAGCCTCGTAGCGGGCCGTGTGGAACGTCATGCCACATGGCCGCAATGTCAGGAGCGCGTGCATGGCGTCTCAAAAGCGCGGTTTAAAAAGGTAACGTCCGCCGAAGAGGAGCAGGCTGTCTTAAAGCTGTGGGGAGCGGCCTGAGGGGAATTTAGCGGTCCGTTTTTCCCGTCTTCCGCAAACCATCCAAAAACAGAAACTTTCTCGACGAGACCTCTTGGATTTTGGGTGTCTCAAGACTGCTAAAGCATGGGTTCGCGGGTCCTGCCGCCGGACCGGAACGCGGGGACAGCCGGCCACACAGTGGCCGGCTTCCACCACTAATCTTCGGCGTGTTAAGCCTCAGATTCGTGAAGGCCCCGCTTATCCGGCTCCGGCGTCACCCGCTTCCGTTATTTCCGTCTTATTTCTTATGTTTAAAAAGCCAGAGCAAAAGCACCCGGCTTGCGCGGGTGCTGGGGGGGCTGGATAAGCAAAACGCTCCGGAACCCGCCGCCTGCGTAGCGCGGCGGGCGAGGTTGCCAGTGTCGGGCACTGTGTGCCCGACACTGGTTTTGCGTTCCAGTCCCCGAGCAGGACCCGCGCCAGTATAGGATAGACTGCTGTCTAAGATTATGGGTGTCCCATTGTGGAAGACGGGAGATTGTGGGGAGCGGCCTGAGGGGAATTTAGCGGTTCGGTTTTGGCCGAAATCTCCCAAAAGGCGAACATTGCCAGGTATAAATCGGCGGCCGGCAAGTACCAGTTGACAACCCAGGTTATTTTCCTATATTCTTGACCAGATCTTCGGCCAGATCGTCGGTGATAGACATGATGGCTTTCTGTATGATGGCTTCAGGTTTGGCCAGTGTGCCTATCTTGCCGCCGAAAGCGTGCTTTTCAGAGGACTTCGCTTTGCCGGTGGCGCGGCCGGCGCCAAGCAGTTCGCCGGTTTCAAGGTTCACCAGGCGCGCTTCAACGCCTACTTCCACAATGCGGTCGGTTTTTTCGGCGATCTTCACGCTGCGCCACTCATCCTTCACGGAAACAGCGGTAACCGAACCCAGCACGGCGTAGCGGGCGCCTATCTGTTTGCCCACCTGGGCCGCTGTATTTGAATCCACCACTCCAGCCGCGGACAGTTTCAATTCCGCCATTGCCGCGTCTACGCGGGCGCGCTCAAGCAGGCGTATCCTGCCGGTTTTCATAAGCGAAGCCGTAAGCGAGTCCTGCAGCCCGGTGACACTTGATGAATACTGTGCGTCCGAAGCCGCGTAAATAAAAGGCATTACGCAGGCCAGAGGGCGCTGTTCAAAAGGAATCCCGGCGCTTGAGCAGGCTGCGGCCAAAAGCAGAGCCGGCAGTAACAGTTTCAGATTTTTCATGGTGTTTTTGTCTCCTTGGTTTCGTTTTCTATACCGGATTTGGGATGTCTATGAACAGCGTCTCAACTTTGAATTTTGAGCGGAGCAATTTTTCAAGCGCCCAAATGCCGGTTTTTTCGGTATTATAATGCCCGGCGGCTATAAAATTAATTTTGTTTTCACGCGCCATCTCCTGCACGAACTCCGAGACCTCCCCCGTCACATATAGGTCCAAGCCCGCTTCTATGGCCTGGTCAAACATCCTCTGTGCGCCGCCGGAAACTACGCCTACAGTTTTTACGGACGCCGGCCCGAAACTATAGCAGAGGGCATCAGCCCAAAGCGCGCATGAAAGTGTTTTGGCTATTTTGCCGGCGCTTTGCGGCTTGGGTAAAACGCCGGAAAGACCTATTATTTCCCCGTCGTAAGTCCCGAAAGGTTTCAGCTTTTTAACGGCCAGGATATCCAGCAGGCGCGCGTTGTTCCCGATTACAGGGTGCTTATCCAACGGTAGATGCCAGGTGGCAAGCGACATCGAGCTTTTAAAAAGCAGTTCAAGTTTTTGTTTAAGCGGGCCCCTGAAAGGCTGGGACTTGCCCCAAAGCAGGCCGTGGTGGACAATAATGAGGTCGGCGCGCCAGGCGGCGGCTTCTTTTATCAGTTCAAGCGAGGCGGAAACGCCGAAGGCGATCTTTTTCACTTCCGGCACGCCCTCAAACTGCAGGCCGTTCTGGGAGGCGTCCTTGATGTTTTTGCTGTTCAGATATCTATCCGCAAAATCTATTATTTTGTCCCGCTGCATTCAAATATATTACCAAATTTTTAATTGCTGTTAGCGCAGTTTTAAGGCGTAAAAGTAGCCATTTGAAAAATCCGCCGCGATGTAATCGGTGATGAAATATTTGTCCCCGCCTTCGGGCGCGAGCATCATTGCCGCGTAACCCCACGAGAGCGGGTTTCCCCCAAACAGGGTTTTGGGCGCCCGTACGGTTACGGCCCAAAACTCCTTGCGCGCTGCCGCCTGTCCCAGCAGCTTCGGTCCTTTGTGCGTCGCAAGGTAAAACGCGGCTACGCCGGGAGAAACTTTAAGGGCGTAGTCCCAGGCGTTATCAGGGAACAGGCGGCCGTCCGCGCCCGCAAGGAGTTTTGTGGAGCCGGCCCTGGGCCTGTGGTTTATATCAATGTAAAGGTCAAAACGCGCGTAACTGAAACCCGCGTCGGAGCGCTGTGAATTGTCCGTCTGAAGCGGATAAAACTTAAACACGGTGTCAGTTTTGCCAAGGGCCGTTTCAAACGCCGCAAGTTTCCAGACCTTATACGGGTCCGAGTCCTTGGAGAGCTCGGGAGAGCGGGCGGGAAGTTCCGGCGTTCTGGAAGAGTTAACGGCTCTGAAACCGGCGGTGTCAACAATTACCGAAAGCTTATCCTGTGCAACTTCATTATCCAGCGCTCCGGCAAGGCCGGAAAACAACCAGACTGGCGGGTTTTTTTTCATAAGACGGTAAACATCGGAAAGGGAGTTTTGCGTTTCCGTTTCGGCCTCCCGGTTCAGGTCTGAGTCCGCCGAGGCCAGACGCGCCAGTCTTTGCGTATCTTCGGCCGCGAAGTAAGCTTCAAAAGCGTCCCGCGCCGCTTTGTAATCTCCCTGCTTTTCGTTCAGGTAACGCATCAGATCGGAGCGTGTTTTGGCTAAAGCGGAAAGGGCGCCGGTTTGGGCGGGGGCCGCGGCCCAGGGAGTGTAATCCCCGCTCCAGGGGAGAGCGGCCGTCAGTTCAGCTGCCGAGGCGGAAGTGGACGTCGCGAGTTTAAGGGCCTGTGAGACCGTAAGCCAGCCCCCGTCCGGTTTGGTTTTCAGAAAAGACAGCAGTCCCCTTCTGGTTTCCGCCTGCTCTCCGGGCAGGGTCTCGTCAAAGACAGTGAAAGTTAAAGCGGCGCCGGGCGCCGGCTGCGATGAATATTTTATAAAAGGAATCGCGTAAAATCCGCCGAACTCAAAGACTGAGGCGGCTGTAGACACAGCGGGACCCATGGCCGTCCAACTTAGCCCTAAAGCTTTAGCGAGCGGCAGATAATCCGCTAAAAATCCGCCAGGCGGATTAACCAGTCCCTGCGGCGGGAGCGTAAAAGTTTTAATATGGGCGTCTTTCGCCTGCGTCAGGCGGAGCGCCAGAAAATACTGGTCGTTTGAGGCTATGGGCGTGGAGGGTTTATTGCGCCACGAAACGCTTTGCTCTCCCGGGTAGTAAAAAAGCGGCAGTATGGGGTCTCCCTGCGCCCGCAGGGTCGGTTCAAGGCGGCCATTGGCCGAGAGTTTTTTTGCTTTTTCTTCCAGGGGTTTGGGCAGTGAGCCAAGGGCGGCTGTGAGTTTAAGGTCTTTGCCGGTTTCAAGAAGGTCTAAAACCTCTCCCTTATCAGAATCATCCGCCGGGATCCAAAGCAAGGCCTGTTGGGCGTTCGCCGCCCGGCAGAAAAACAACAGGAATGAAATTGTCAGCAAAAGTGCGCGCATTATAGTCTCCTGAGATAATGTCAAGGTTGTTTAGGCTGTAGGCTATTAGGCTGTTAGTCAGATCGGATTCAGGGCTATGCCAGTGCCGTATCAAGGCCTATGGCCATCAGACGGCCTTACCTAATAGTCTAACTGCCTATCCGCCACCACAACTTTGGCGGACCCGCCGAGCTGTTTGGCGGGCAGCCTATCAGCCTAAGCAGTTACCTTATTTCACTGTCAGCAGCGAAACTTTCCGGCCCAGATCCATGTCGGTGTCTGGGTTCATGGGGTCCAGCACGCTCTGTCCGTCGATGTTGTAAAGGTAGCGGTAGATGCCCGGCGGAAGAGGTACTATGGTCTCCCAGACATTGCGGCTTCTTTTTACAAGTTCCAGCGTGTCCGGATTCCATTTATTAAAATCAGCCGCCACTTTTACTTTTTTAGCCCCGGCCAGCTTAACTGAAAATTTAACAAAGCGCAATTCGGGCTGCGGCAGGTCGCCGTTGCTTGCGCCGTGCTGCCGCATTTCCGGCAGACGGGCCGTTCTTGAAGGCTTTATCGCGGCGACGTTCCATGAATTTATGAACTTGAAATATTTCTGAATGGCGTTATTAAAAAGCACGCTGGGAACGCTTATCAGGGCAAGAGCGGACATTGCGGCGATAAGAAGCAATGCTTTTCTTTCAATCATCGCTTTCCTCATTCCAGCCTGGCGCGGATTTTGCACTTTACCCCAAATCCCTCGGCTAATTTTTTAAAGGCCGTCATTTCAATAACGGCGTACATACGCATGGCGGCTCGCCGTAACCGCAAAAAACCAGTTCGTCAAAAGATTTTTCCGCGTAAGCCTGAGCCGTAAGCCGCGCCGTTTCCACGGGAGTCGGTTCAAGGTTATTCAGGTTGAAGCTGTTGCTTGGCATTATTCTACCATTTATGAGGATTCGTGAAAATTTGCAATTTGCCCCAAGTGTTGATTATCGGATTGTATTTTTAATATTATATACAACCGACATTGCGATGCGGGCCTGTTTTTGTTTTATGTTGTTTTGCGGAGGTTTCTAAATGAGTTCCCATCAGTCAAACCAGATTTCTTTTGGCACGGATGGTTTCAGGGGCATAGTGGCCCGCGATTTTACCTGCGATGCCGTAAGAAAAATAGCGCAGGGTATGGCGGATTATATAGCCTATAAATATATGCGCAGCCCGGATAAGCCGCAGGTTATTGTGGGCTACGACCGGCGGTTTATGGGGGAGCGCTTCGCAAGGATCTTCGCGGATATTCTGGCGGCTAACAAGCTTACGGCTGTTCTCTCAGAGGGGCCGCTTCCAACTCCCGCCGTCAGCCTGCTTACTACAAAGGGCTATGGCCTTGGCGTTGTGATAACGGCAAGCCACAACGGGCATATTTACAACGGAATTAAAATAAAGCAAAATGGGCGTTCGGCGCCGCCTGCCGTGACAGCTGAAATTGAAAATTACTCGGCAAAAGCGGTGCCCATCCGTTCACTCCCCGTTCCGCCGGCATCCGTAAAATCCTTAAAAAAGGTTTATTCCGATTTCCTTAATTCTAAACTGCCGGCCGCCGCGATAATGGCCAGGCTGAGCGGCCCCGTGGTGGTGGATTTTATGCACGGCGTCGGAGCCGAGCTTTCGGAGGAGATCTTCAAATCAAAAAATGTCATAAAGATCCGCGCCGAACGCGACCCGTTTTTCGGAGGCATGGCGCCCGAGCCGGTTGAAAAAAATCTTGCCCCTCTGATAGAAGCCGTAAAAAAGAATAAGGCGCTTTTCGGCGTGGCTCTTGACGGTGACGCCGACCGCTTCGCGTTGGTGTCCGACAAGGGCCAGTATATGACGCCCTGCCAGATAGCGCCCATGCTTTTTGAATACCTTCTTGGCCGGAACCATTCCAAGGGTAAGCTTGTGCAGGCTGTTTCGGTGGGCTATCTTACCAGGCGCATTGCCAAGGCGCATAACCTCCCTTTTGAAGAAACGCCGGTGGGTTTTAAGTACATAGCAGAGAAAATGCTCACCGAGGATGTGTCTTTCGGTGTAGAAGAATCCGGCGGTTACGCTTGGAAGGGAAATCTGCCGGAACGTGACGGCTTGCTCACTGCCCTGATGTTTATGGAGATGGCTGTTAAAACCAAAAAAACCGTTTCACAGCTTTACAAAGACATAGAATCCAGATATGGAAAATCTTTTTTTGTCAGGCGGGATTTCACGCTTGAGAAATCCATTCCCAATAAGCATTCTTTTGCCGTTAAAATTAAAAAGAAACTTCCGAAAACTCTTTTCGGCAAAAAAATAGCGGGTACCAGCACTATGGACGGGCTGAAAATTATTCTGGAAAACGACAGCTGGCTCTTAATGCGTCCTTCTGGCACCGAACCGCTGCTTCGAACCTATTCCGAGACAGACAGCCCTGAGAATACAAAAAAATTTCTTGATCTCGCGCTTAAGCTTGTGGAACGCAAATAAAGGCAAAAAATGTAACTGCGCGGGTGGATAGGCTGCCCGCCAAGCAGCCCGGCGGGCAACCTGAACGATTTGAGCAGCATAAATAAAAAAGACAGATTAAGGAGGATGTATGGACTTCAAAAGAAAAAGGCTGGTGAGCTCGGAATCGGTGACCGAGGGCCACCCTGATAAGGTTTGCGACCAGATTTCAGACGCGGTGCTTGATGAGATAATGAAGAAGGACCCGGCGGGCCGCGTGGCCTGCGAAACTTTCATTACCAGGGGCCTGGTGGTGGTGGGTGGAGAAATTACAACTAAAACCTATATTGACGTGGACACTCTGGCGCGCCAGGTGATAAAGGACATCGGATATACCCACGCCAAATACGGGTTTAACTACGAAACCTGCGCGGTTGTAAATGTTATAGGCCGGCAGTCACCTGATATTTCCCAGGGAGTGGATACCGGCGGCGCCGGCGACCAGGGGTTGATGGTCGGCTACGCCTGCGATGAGACCCCGGAATTCATGCCAATGCCTTTAGTGCTCGCGCATCGTTTAACCATGCGTCTTGCGGAAGTAAGAAAGAAAGGCATCCTGGATTATCTCGGTCCCGACGGCAAATCCCAGGTTACAGTTGAGTACCTTGACGGCAGGCCCGGACGCATTGAAACAGTGGTGCTTTCCTCCCAGCATACCGGGGATATCCTGGACAAGACCGGAATGCACATTACTGAATCGGCCAAGCGCGAAATTATTGAAACGGTGGCCCTGCCGGCGCTTGACAAAAAACTTTTAACCAAAGATACACGGTTCCTTATTAATCCAACCGGCAAGTTTCTGATAGGAGGTCCCCAGTCCGACACCGGCGTTACAGGCAGAAAGATAATAGTTGATACCTATGGCGGCGTGGCGCCTCACGGCGGCGGCGCTTTCTCCGGTAAAGATTCCACCAAGGTTGACCGTTCGGCCGCTTACATGGCGCGCTACGTGGCAAAAAATATAGTAGCCGCTGGTCTGGCACGGGAGTGCACACTGCAGGTCGCCTACGCTATCGGCGTGGCCGAACCCGTGGGCCTTTATGTGGATACCCGCGGCAGCGGTGTGATCGCGGATGATAAGCTTTCAAAACTGGTGCTGGACTCATTTGACTTCACGCCCCGAGGCATGATAAAGAACCTTAAATTGCGCGAGCCTATCTTCAGGAAAACCGCATCCTACGGTCATTTCGGCCGCATGGACGCGAAGTTTGAGTGGGAAAAGTTAAATGCGGTTGATATGCTCAAAAAAAAAGCTCTGGGCGGCCTTAAGGTCCGCGCCGCGGTGAGGGTTTGATGTATCACGATTTCCGTGAAAAGGGGGCTAGCATGAGGGTGTTGATAGTTGAGGACAACGCGCTTACGCGCCATACCATTAAAGCCCTGCTGAACAAGCTGGGCCATGAGGTGGTGGGCGAAGCCGAGGAATCGGTGGGAGCGGTGCGCTGTTTCACCGAGTTAAAACCTGATGTGGTATTTTTAGACCTAATTCTGCCGGGCAAATCCGGAGTTGAAATATTTGAGGATTTGCGTAAGATAAATCCGAAGCCTAAAATAGTGATTCTTACCGCCGTGGAGCAGGAGGAAATAGACCGTCAGCTTTCCAATAAGGGGGCTGACGCCATAATGCGCAAACCTTTCTCTTTTGAAGAGTTTAAGACTTTGCTCAAAAGCATCTCCTGAAGACGGTATATGACGGATATAGGCAGAGGCGCAGGAGAGAAGTCAGAAGGCAGGAGATAAAAGTCGGATCGTTTCCTGACGCCTGCTCTCTGACTTCTTTAATCGCCTCAACCTTAACCTCAGTCTGTTATCCGTTGTCTGTCGCTTTTCCTACCATGAATACCAACAGCATCTTTGAGCGTGTCGCGGCCGCCGGCCTTGAAAAGTGCGTGGATAAGCTGTCAAAAATATCCGCTGGCCACTGGAGCCTGGCGGATACAAGCGTGTCCTGTGGAACTTTAAACGAGATAATGCTGAAACGCCGCTCAGCCGCCGGCGGAGCCGCCGTGTATTTTGAAATTGCGGGCGACTGTCCTTTCACCGTCATGATGATTTTTCAGGCCAAGGATGTGAAACTTATTTCTAAATGTTTTCTCGGTTTTGCCTTCCCGCGCATGGCAGAAATCAATCAAGCCGAAGAGCTTCTGCTTTCGGAATTAGGGAGCATTATTCTTAATTCGCTCGTGAGCGCGCTTTTCAACTCGGTAAATCGCAGTTTTATCCCTTCCGTTCCAAAGTGTATAAAAGGCGAGCCGCTGTTTCTGCTTGAGGCTCTTTGGGCCATGCTGGACAAAGAACATAAATATAATTTAGTTTCCATGGATATAAACCTGCAATGTGACGACACTGTTACCCGCGCCGAAGTTATATGTGTTGTGCCCGGCAAACTTGAGAAAGAGCTTGTAAAAGCCGCCGGTATGCTTTAAAAATCACCGGTGAAAAATATGTTTAAAAAAACCATTTATTTCGCAGCCTTTTTTCTTTTGTTTTTCTCGTTGGCCCGTGCCCAGGTGCGGGTAACATCCATCTCCTGGGAGTCTTCGGCCCCGAAGGCAAAAAACTGGACGCCTTTCGCGCCCGTAACGGAACTGAAACTCGGGGCTACCCGGAAAACAAGGGATAAGCTGCGCGCGGTTTTTACCGTGCGCAACTCTTCGCGGGCCGCGATGGAAGGCCTGGTCCTGCGCTATGCCCTGCGCCTTCGTCTGGTAAAAGACGGGGATGCCCCCGAAAACGGGGTGTGGGGGGTGCCTTTTCGTGTTGAAGAACTGCGCCTCGCCAAGGTCCCGGCGGGAGAATCAAGGCAGGTGCGTGCCATACGTTTTGAACTTAATGAGCAGATAAAAAAGCTCTCCGGCACTGGTTTTTGGTTTGACGCCCTGAAGTTGGAAGTGATGGTTGAACCCCGACGGGGGGAGGAGCTTTCCGGCATAACCCAGGAGTCGGTCCTGGCTGTAACAGCGGCAACGCCGGCAACCGGTAACCGGTAATTCGGTTACTTCTTGTTTCTGACCCTGTAGCCGTAAATTTGAAAAAATATCTGAGCTGTTTTTTATAATTCTTTACTGTTTACCGGTTACTGATTACCGATTACATTGTTCCCTGCACCCCTTTATGCTTGACATTAAATTTTTGCGTTCCAATCCTGAAAAAGTCAAAGCCGCCCTCAAAGACAGGGGAGACCGTTACCTTCCCGCGCTTGAAAAGATTTTTGAGACAGACGCTCTGTGGCGCGGCCTCCTTGCCGAAACGGAAGAACTGCGCTCCAAACGCAACGGGATTTCCCAGAAAGTTCAGGAATTTAAAATAGCCAAAAACGAGACTGAGGCCGCCCGGATTATGGCAGAGGCCAACACGGTTAAAGAGGCCATAAAAGGAAAAGAGGAAAGGCTTTCCCTCCTTGAAAAAGAGTTGAATGCCCTGCTTTCAGGTCTACCGAATCTGCCGCATGAAAGCGTGGTTAAAGGCGCCGGCCCGCAGGATAATAAAGAGGTGTTAGCGGATGTGTCAAACCGGCGCGAATTTTCTTTTAAGCCGCTTGACCACCACGCCCTTGGCGAGGCATTGGGTATATTTGATTTTGAAACAGCCGTCAGGCTTTCGGGCGCGCGTTTCGCTCTATTGAAAGCGGCGGGCGCCCGCCTTGAGCGGGCCGTCATTTCTCTGATGCTTGACACACACACCTTAGAGAACGGTTACACCGAAATTTTTCCGCCGTTTCTTGTGAACGCTGAAACCATGGCCGGTACCGGCCAACTGCCTAAATTTGAGGAAGAGCTTTACAAAATAGCGGCCGAGCCGCCTATGTATCTTATCCCGACAGCTGAAGTGCCGCTTACAAATATGCACCGTGGAGAGATACTTAAAGCGGAAAATCTTCCGCTTAAATACACCGCCTGTACCGCCTGCTTCAGGCAGGAGGCCGGCTCTTACGGTAAAGATACCCGCGGCCTTATACGCAACCATCAGTTCAATAAGGTGGAACTGGTGTGGCTTGTAAAACCGGAAGAGTCCATGGATGCCCTGCTGAAGCTTCGCGCCGATGCGGAGAAAATATTACATATACTCAAGCTCCCTTACAGGGTACTTGAGCTTTGTGCCGGCGACATGGGCTTCTCCTCGGCTAAAACCTATGACCTTGAGGTCTGGATGCCGGGCGAAAACCGGTTCAGGGAGATTTCTTCCTGCTCCAATTGCCTGGATTTTCAGGCACGGCGCATGAACACCCGCTTTAAACGCGCTGACGGCAAGAAAACTGAATTTGTGCATACCCTGAACGGCTCAGGCCTTGCGGTAGGACGCACCTTAGCTGCCATACTTGAGAATTACCAGAACGCGGACGGTTCGGTTACCGTGCCGGAGGCTCTTCGCAAATACATGGGGATTAACGTTATAACTTTATGAAAAAACTTTTAATTGTTCCGTTTCTATTTATAAGCGCCGGTGTAATAGCCGCCCCCAAGGTTTCCGAGCCTCTGGCGCCGGAACTAAGGGAGCTTTCCAAAAAGGGAATAGACGCCATTTATGCCGTGGATATTGAAACCGCTCGCATGAATTTTGAAGAGGCGGTGAAAAAATTTCCGGAGCATCCGTTCCCCTATTTTGGAGTGGCCATGGCCAAATGGGCCGCGTTTGAGTATCTTGAAGATGAGTCGGACCCAAAACTTGGCAGAGAATATTCGGAGCTGACCGATAATGCCATAGCGGTGGCACATAAGTGGCTTAAAGTGCATCCGGGGGATGCCAACGCCCACCTGTGCCTTGGCGGCATGTACGGCCTGCGGGCGCGCCTTGCCGTTTTGCAGCACCGCTGGTTTGCCGCGTATTTTGACGGCAGGAAAGCTCTTTCGCATACCAGAAAATCGTTGGCGATAGATCCCCAGCTTTACGACGCCTATCTGGGGCTGGGTATGTACGAATACTACGCGGGCACGCTTCCCGGAGTGATAAAGCTGCTGGCTAAACTTATTATGAGCGGTAACGCCGGGAAAGGAATAGAATACCTGAATATCTGCAGGGAGAAGGGTTACTTTAACGCTCTGGGCGCCAAGCTGCTGCTCATAGAGATTTATACGCAGACCGGCAGCAAGTTCGCGAATACGGAACTGGCTGTTAAATGGTCGCGGGAACTGTTTGCCGCTTTCCCGTTGCAGCCGCAGATGCAGTTTGTGGAGATAGTCGCGCTTTTTGAGGATAAAAAGTACGAAGAATCCCGCGAACAATCGCTTGATTACCTGAAGGCGGTACACGAAGGCCGTTCCACTTATCGCAGGCGTTATCTGCCCCGTGTGCTTACCGCCATAGGCACCACCTATCTGGTGGAGAAAAAATACGATCTGGCCGGGGAATATTTTGCCAAAGCCGCCGCCACCATTAAAGATAACCCGGAGATCCCTCCGGCGCGCTGGGCCGTGTGGGCCATAGTGCGTCTTGGAAATGTTTATGACCTGAAAGGCGAACGCGCCAAAGCGGTTGAGCTTTATAAGGAAGCGAAGGCTTATCCGGACGATTGGGGATTTTCCGAATCCATAAAAAACTACCTGAAAAGACCTTTCGCCGAGACGGAACTGCCCGGCACGCTTCCTCCGCCATAAGGTTTGAGCCGCAGGCTCAAACCTGTCACAAGTTACAGCGTGCAAAGGGCACGCTGTCTCAAGTCACAAGACACAAGTCACAAACCAATTTAGTTTCAGGTTGAAAGTTTCAGGTAAACTCTTATTCTTCACTTGTGACATGTGACCTGTGTCTTGTGACTATTCTTTATGGAACTTTCAACAATAATATTTCTGCTTTTAGCCGTAACCGCCTGGGGCTTTGGAGCTTTTTTCGACAAGATGACGCTTAAATACATGGATGCCTCCGGGGCGTTCTATATCAGAACGCTTTTCATGCTGGTCCTTTTTATACCTTTCCTGCTGTGGAAATATTCGCCGGTGCGCCAGGCGCTGGCGTCGGCGGGCAGGCTCGCCTCTATTTTTGTGCTTTCAAGCGTGCTGGTAACTATGGGAGGAGTATTTTTCTACCTGAAGGCGATGAGCGGCGGAGAAGCCTCAAAGATAGTTCCCTTAAGCTCCACATACCCCTTTGTGACATTCGCGCTGGCAATGGTTTTTCTCGGGGAAAATTTTACCTTGAACAAGCTGATAGGCACCCTCCTCCTCTCCGGCGGTATTTACTTCATTTCCAAATAAAGGGCGGATCCGTAAGGCGGCCCCGGACCGAAGTGCCCGGAAGGCGGTAGGTCCTAAAACAAGGGCGTTAAGGGACTTAAGGCCGTTGCGAAAAGATTTCAGGCGCGCTATTCTATTACATATGGCAGTATCCGGTGTTTAACTCAAAAAAGGGGTCAGATAAATGAAAAGAATGGCGGCAATATTAGCATTGGTGCTGGCGGTCGGTATTAATTTCGGTAATGCGGCTCCCATGGTTTCGGGTAATCCGCAGCATAAACCGGGTGTTCATCAACAGTCCGATGGTATAACGGCGGGACAGGTCCTTGGAGCGATTGGGGACCTTATTGATGCCGCTACTGGTGCAGATAACAACGGCTGGGGCAATCATCAACAGCCCGGTGGACATCATGGCGGGCCCCCTATGTTTCCCGTGCCGCAGCCCAGTCTTTCCCAAATGTGCGGCGGTTCCAATGTGTTCGGCACTTATTATGCGGGAGGTGGATGTAATACTTTTGGTTGCTGGCAGTCCGGCGGTGGATGTAATACTTTCGGCTGCTGGCGGTACGGCGGCGGCTGCAATACTTTCGGCTGTTGGCAACGAGGCGGCGGTTGCAACGCTTTCGGCTGTACGGGGAAATGGGAGGGACGTACAGAACCTTGTGAAGAAGGCCATCATCAATACCCCGGTGGGCATGACGGCGGGCACAACGGTGGATATTACCCTCCTTCCCATTCCGATGAGGGAATAATGCAGGCCGGCAGAGTATGCCGTAATATATTTCTTGAAGACGACCAGATGGACTGTATGGATGTGGTGCATCGGGCAAGGTTTCTCTCAGCCTACGCCGTAAAAGTCTGCGGCGGTATCTTCTTTGACGACGAAAAAATACTCTGTCTGCGCACGATATCCGACAGGAGGATCTCCCGTGACGAGGCCGGGTTCTGCGGAGGCAAGTTCCTTGACAGTGACAAGATTGAATGTTTTAGAAGGTTCTCTAACTAAAAAATAAGGAATTATAGGTAATATACAGGCATCCTCCTTGCTCCGAACCCGGACAGGAGGATGCTTCTATTTTCTTTCAAAATCACAAATTGTGCTTTTAGCGCAGGCCGAAGACTTAAGGCGTATTGCGGCTGATTATGACCACGGAAGAATTTGAACGTGCGGCGGCGGTGGCCATACGGGCTTTGCCGGCTTTTTTCAAGGAGCGGATGGTAAATGTAGCGGTTATTGTCCGCGCGCGCCCGACGGAGGCGCAGTTGAGGAAATTAGGCGGCGGGCTTTTAGGGCTTTACGAAGGGGTTCCGTTATTGGACAGGGGGCATTCTTACAGCGGAGCTATGCCGGATAAAATAACTCTTTTTAAGGATAACATCGAGGCCGTCTGCCGGGATGGGCGGGATATCAAGAGCGAAATACGCGATGTAGTAATGCACGAAACAGCCCACCACTTCGGAATCACCGATAAGGAATTGCGTGAAAAAGGTTTATATTAGGGGCTGCTGCCCGCCAAACAGACCGGGCGGGTCCGCCTCTGGCGGAAAAAAGTCAGCAGCCCCGTGATTGCACAGATTGAACAAAACGATTTCAGTGATTACTTATTTCTGCGACTTTCCGAGCAGGAACTGATTATTCCCCTGCGCGTGTAACCCGAAGCGCCGGTTATTTTCACCTTCACAAAATCCCCCGCCTTAAGCGCGGGAGTTCCTCGCGCGCTGCCGTAGGCCATAGGCAGAAAGGCTGCCATATGCTTTTTAGGAGTTCCCTTACAGTTTATGGCCTCCGGCATACGGCTTATGGCGTGCGCGGCGCCCTTATGGCTTATAGCGTTCGTTATCACTTCCACTTTCCCGTCAATATCCGGCGCGTCGCGGTATGTGCGGCCAAAGATAGGAGAATCCATTAAAACCCTGAAAGTCTTTCCTTTCAGAGCGGTGTTTATATCGTTTATCACAGCGCTTTGCGTGCCTATCAGGGAGTCAAAACGCTCCGTTTTAACCTCGTCGGATAACTGTTCGGGGAAAGAGGCGGCGGAAGTTCCTGTTTCCTGCGAATATTTAAACACTCCTAAGTTGTCAAAACGGGTTTCCTTGATAAACTTTTCAAGCCGGGAGAAATCTTTGCCGGTTTCTCCGGGGAATCCCACTATAAAATTTGTGCGAAGCGCGATATCGGGCACTAAAGCCCGGATTTCCCGGATCTTTTTTCTTATGGAGCGTTCAGAGGAACGGCGGTTCATCCTTTTTAAAATTTCGTCGGAAATATGCTGAAGCGGCATGTCCAGGTAGTGGCAGATAAGACTTGAATCGCGCATTAAAGCCAAAGTGTTTTTTGTCAGCCTTTCTGGGTAAATATACATTAACCTGAGCCACTCCAGGCCTTCCGTTCTTTCCAGGCGCCTGAGCAGTTCAAACAGTTTTGGCCTGCCGTAGAGGTCCGTGCCGTAGGAAGTGGTGTCCTGGGCTATAAGCGAAATTTCTTTGGCGCCGCTTGAAACCAGTTTTTGCGCCTCTTCAATGACGGCTTCCATCGGTTTGGAACGGAAGCGCCCCCTTAAGGAAGGTATCAGGCAGTAGGAGCAGTGATTATCGCAGCCGTCGGCTATTTTAAGGTAAGCGCTGTGCGGGGCGGTAAGGCGCGCCTTAAAAACGGGCGGGTAAAGTCCGGTTCCATGGGGTGGGAGGACGGCTTTTTTCTCCCGCAAGGCCGAAACCACTTTATCCAGGGCGTTTACGCCTATCACGGCGTCAAGTTCGGGAAAACGCTTTAAAATTTCTCCCTGCAGGCGTTCCCCAAGGCAGCCCGCAACCGCCACAGTTTTCAGTTTGCCCCGTTTTTTAAGCGACAGAAAATGTTCAATTTCCAGTTCGCTTTCATGCGCGGCAGAGCTTAGAAAAGCGCAAGTGTTTACCAGCGCGATATCAGCTTCCTCCTCGTTATGCGTCAGTTCGTACCCGGAGGCCAGCAGTTCGCCGGCCATTACTTCCGCGTCGGTGAGGTTTTTGGGACATCCCAGACTGACAATGAATACTTTTTCCATAAAATAGGGTAGAGGGTAAAGGGTAGTGGGTAGAGGGTGCCGAAATAAGGAACTCCTTAACCTATACCCTAACCCCTATACCCTGCTTTTAATGTTTTTCCGCGCGTTTTATGATGTAATAGGTAAGCAGGCCCAGAAGAGACATAACACATACAAACGCCAGGAAGGCCAGCCGTGGGTTTGTGATGCCGGTAACCGTACATAGTTCCGACATCCCGCCCACCCCGGCGAAGAAACTAGGCACTGCTACGGCTATAACCACGGCGTTCAGGTTCTTCATCATCACATTAAGGTTGTTGCTTACTATGGAAGCGCGCGCGTCCATGAGGCCGGCCAGAATATTGGAATAAATCTCAGCCTGCCGCATGGCCTGGTTGTTCTCTATTATGATGTCGTCCAGGAATTCCACGCTGCGCTGTGAGAGTCCTATTTTTTCCGTGTTATGCTTAAGACGGTCTATTACATAGGCGTTGGCGTTTATGGCGTTCAGATAATATACCAGACTTTTTTCAAGCGTGAACAGGTTTAAAAGATGCTTGTTTTCCATGGAGGCGTTTATCTTCTGCTCTATTTCTTCGGCTATCATGTTTATCACTTTCAGGTGCTCCATAAAATGGAAAATGGAATTATATAACAGCTTAAGGAATACTTCCCGCAGACCGCTTACATGCTTGAAATACTTGCCCGAAAACATGTTGATATCTTCCGAAAGGGCGAGTATAAGCTTGTCTTTGAACAGGAATACGCCCATTGAGGACACCTTGAAGAGAAAGTGGTCTTTTGAGGAATAGTTTTTAGGGCGCTTAAGGATCATCTCAAGATGATCCGGCTCAAATTCAAGGCGCGAGGGCTCTTCGGGGTCGAAAGCCGAGGCCAGATTGTGTTCGTCCAGTTTGAAGTTTTCCAGCAGCCATTTCTTTTCTTCGTCGTTCGGGTTTATGACCACAAAAACGGGGTTGTCCCCGATTTCCGATAAAACCAACTGATCGTTTTCAAACTTGTATTTTTTTATCATAAAGAGCGCTATGGGGCGGTTTTTGTTCCGGTTTTAAGTTTTGTGGCTGCGGCCGCGCCTATTTCCGAGAGGTTTTCAACTACCGTCACTCCCGCAGCTTTAAGCGCTTCCACTTTGGAGGCGTGCGTGCCCGCGCCCCCTTCCACTATGGCGCCGGCGTGTCCCATGCGGCGGCCCGGAGGGGCTGTTTTCCCGGCCACGAAGGAAAACACGGGTTTAGTCATGCTTTCCTTAATATAGCGCGCCGCGTCTTCTTCGGCCGCGCCTCCTATTTCTCCTATCATGACCACGGCCTTTGTCTGGCGGTCAGCCTGGAAAAGTTTAAGCGTGTCCACAAAATTCATGCCCTGCACCGGGTCGCCGCCTATGCCCACAACCGTGGACTGACCGAGGCCCTGTTTTGTCAGCTGCCATACAGCCTCGTAGGTAAGAGTGCCTGAGCGCGACACTACACCTACGGAGCCCTTTTTGTGTATATAGGCAGGCATTATTCCGGCCTTGCATATCCCCGGGGTTATTACGCCGGGGCAGTTGGGGCCCACCAGTATAATGTTTTTTCCTTCGGCGTTAAGCCTTGTAAGGCGGCTTTTAACTTTTACCATGTCCATTACCGGTATGCCTTCAGTAATGCAGATGATGACTTTAATGCCGGCGTCGCAGGCTTCCAGTATGGAGTCCGCGGCGTACGGCGGCGGCACAAAAATCAGCGAGGCGTTGGCGCCCGTTTTTTCCACCGCTTCACGCGCCGTATTGAAAACCGGCACGCCCAGATGCTCTGTTCCGCCCTTGCCCGGCGTAACGCCCGCAACTATTTTAGAGCCGTAAGCAAGACACTGTTTGGAATGAAACGACCCTTGGGCGCCAGTAAGCCCATGCACCACTATTTTTGAGTCTTTATTTAACAGTATGGACATATTGATCTCCAAACATTATTTCGTCAGTTGGTGAGTGCAAGAGTTGGGAGTTAAGAGTTGTGACGCTCTTTAACTCCTAATAACTCCAAAACTCTCTAACTCTTCAACTCTGAAACTGGTTTTTCGCCGCGGCTACCGCTTTCTGCGCGGCTTCCCAAAGCGAATCGGCCTGTCCGATCTTTATACCGGACGCGGCGAGTATTTCCCTGCCTTTCTCCACATTGGTGCCTTCAAGCCGCACTATAAGGGGTACGCTTATTTTAACTTTTCTTGAGGCCTCAACCACCCCGGCGGCGATATCGTCGCATTTCATTATGCCGCCGAAAATATTTATAAGTATCGCTCTCACCTTGGCGTCTTTCAATATTATCTGGAAGGCCTTTGTTATCTGCTCCACGGTGGCGCCGCCGCCCACATCCAGAAAATTTGCCGCGTTGCCCCCTGCAAGTTTAACGGTGTCCAGCGTTGCCATAGCCAGTCCCGCGCCGTTTACCATACAGCCTATATCGCCTTCTAGGCCGATGTAATTTATGCCTATAGCCTTGGCTTCCTTTTCAATTTCCGAGGCTTCATGGTCGGGTTTTGAGGCCAGATCTTTATGACGGAACAGAGAGTTGTCATCAATGACTATTTTGGAGTCTATGACCGTCAGCCGGCCCGCGCGTGTTATTGCAAGGGGGTTTATTTCAACCAGAGCCGCGTCCTGCTCTATAAACAGTTTTACCAGGGTTTTCGCGAGTTCCGTGAATTCGCAAAAAACGCCTTTCGGCATTTTAAGGTTAAAAGCGAGTTCGCGCGCCTGAAAGTCAAGAAGGCCGCAATTCGGGTCCACGGGAGTTTTAATTATAAGCTCTGGCCGGGTTTTGGCAAGCTCCTCTATGGACATGCCGCCTTCGGCTGAAGCTATAACCACGGGCGCGCCTTCCTTGCGGTCAAGCACCACTGAAATATAAATTTCCCTTTCAATGTCCGAAGCTTCCTCAACCAGCACTTCCTCCACCGTAAGCGCGCGCCCCTGGGTCTGGTGTGTTACAAGCTGCATCCCGAGCATTTTTTGCGACAGCTCCCGGGCCGTGTCGGCGGTGCCGGCTATTTTTACTCCGCCCGCTTTGCCGCGGCCTCCGGCAAGCACCTGGGCTTTTATAACCCAGGGGCCCTGGCCGTTAAACTTCAGTTTCTCAGGACTATCGCCTATTTTAAGCACGCCTATTCTTTTAAGCAGGGGCAGACCGTATTTCTCAAAAATTTCCTTGCCTTCGTATTCCAACAGTTTCATAAAGTCTCCTCAAGGTTAAAACGATTGCAGGGCGCGGTTGATAATCTTTCTGTATAATTTGTAGTATAAATTCAGGCGTCAAGTCCAGTTCCTTTTAAACGCGGCTTGCCGCAACATGAGGTGCAAGATGAATAAGTCCTCCCCCAAAAAAGAAGTTAGAATAAATGAATTAAATTCCATAACTATCCGTTTCGCCGGAGATTCGGGTGACGGCATACAGCTGGTGGGCCACCAGTTCGCCAATGCCACCGCCATAGCCGGCAACGACCTGAGCACTTTACCGGATTATCCGTCGGAGGTGCGGGCGCCTGCCGGCTCTCTGGGCGGGGTAAGCGGCTTTCAGCTGAGTTTCGGCGATAAGTCGGTAATGACGCCCGGAACCCGGCCTGATGTGCTTATCGCCATGAACCCGGCGGCGCTTGCCGTTAATATAAAGAACATAGATAAAGGTTCCGTTATAATCGTCAATTCCGACGCCTTCAACCCGGGCGCCCTTGAAAAAGCCGGCTACAGCGCTAACCCTTTGGAGGACGGAACGCTTGCGAACTACAGGGTTATGGCCATCCCTGTGAACACGTTCACCGAAAACACGCTAAAAGATTCCGGGCTTGCCAAGCCGCAGATCCTGAAATGCAAGAATTTTTACATGCTTGGCATAATGTACTGGATGTACGGCCTGCCGCTTGAGCCCACCATCAACTGGATAAAGATCAAATTTAAGAAAACGCCTGAATTGGCCAAAGCCAATCAGGAAGTCCTTTCGGCCGGCTACGCCTACTCCGAGGCCGCGGAAATATTCGACGCCAGGTTCCAGATAAAGAAAAGCCCCGTAGCTCCGGGGAAGTACAGGAATCTTACCGGTAACGAGGCGGCCGCTTACGCGCTAATAACCGCCGCCAAGCTTCTTAAAAAGAAACTTTTTTACGGTTCCTACCCGATCACGCCGGCCTCTGAAATACTGCATACTCTTTGCATGCATAAAGCCAATGATGTGGTGGTTTTTCAGACGGAGGACGAAATAGCCGCGATCTGTACTTCCATAGGCGCCGCTTTCGCCGGGTGCCTGGCAGCTACCGGTACCAGCGGTCCCGGTCTCTCGCTTAAAATAGAAGCCATGGGCCTTGGCGTCATAGTGGAACTGCCGCTGGTGATAGTGAATGTGCAGAGAAGCGGCCCCTCAACGGGACTGCCCACAAAGACCGAACAGTCTGACCTTCTGCAGGCCGTTTACGGCCGGCACGGCGAATCGCCGCTGGTGGTAATTGCCGCCGCTAGTCCCGCTGATTGCTTTACCACAACGCTTGAAGCAGCGCGGATAGCCGTGAAGTACATGACGCCGGTCATCGTGCTTTCAAACGCGTACCTTTCAAACGGTTCGGAGCCGTTCCGGATACCGAAGCTGAGGGAATTGCCCAGGTTTGAAGTTCCGCCGCTGCCGGAGCCGGGGCAGTTCAAGCCTTATATGCGCAGCTCCGAAACCCTGGCGCGTCCCTGGGCGTATGCCGGCCTGAAAGGCTATGAACACCGTATTGGCGGCCTGGAAAAGGCCGACATCACCGGCGCCGTCAGCTATGAGCCGGAAAACCACGAGAAGATGACCAAGTTAAGAGCCGAAAAAATTGCGCGCGTGGTGGCGGAGATCCCGCCAACCAGAATATCAGGCGCGAACGAGGGAGAACTTCTGGTAGTGGGCTGGGGTTCCACTTTCGGCGCTATCACCCAGGCCGTAACTGAAGCCAGGGAGATGGGTTTGCGGGTATCTTCCGCGCATATCAAATACATGAACCCGCTTCCGCCGGACCTGGGAACTGTTATACGCAGGTTCAGGAAGGTCCTGGTGCCTGAGGAAAATTTAGGCCAGTTCAGGATGATGCTGCGCGCCAGTTATCTTATCGAACCTATAGGGCTTAACAAGATCCAGGGCCAGGCGCTTAATTCTGATGAGATCCTGTCTAAGATAAAGGAAATTTTAAGAGGCAACTGAGGCTAAGTAATAGCAACGGAAAGCCGTGATTAATTGAGCAACAGAAAGCAAAAGAAAGTTATTGAACGCAAATGAAGGTAAGAATTGCCATAAAAACTTCGCATCACTTTCCGTTGCTCTCTGTAGCGGTCAGTGGCCTTCTGTTGCTATCGATTTGATTTTTAGGAGATTACTACATGGAAAACATAAAACTTACAGCGAAAGATTTCGCGCCTGATTCTCCGGTCAAGTGGTGTCCCGGCTGCGGTGACTTCGCCATACTCGCCCAGGTTCAGAGGACTATGGCCGCCATGGGGCTGCCGCATGAAAAATACGTGGTGGTTTCTGGCATAGGCTGCTCAAGCCGTTTCCCTTATTATATGAACACCTACGGTTTCCACTCCATACACGGCCGGGCGCCCGCGGTGGCATCGGGCATAAAGCTTGCAAACCCGGAACTCTCCGTCTGGGTAGTTACGGGCGACGGCGACGGCCTTTCTATAGGCGGGAATCACGTTCTGCACGCTATAAGAAGGAATATCGGTCTGAAGATACTGCTTTTCAACAACCGCATTTACGCGATGACAAAGGGTCAGGCCAGCCCCACCACTCAGCAGGGGACAAAGACCAAAACTTCGCCCATGGGAACCATAGATTATCCCTTCAATCCGGCACGTTTCGCTATAGGGCTTGACTGCGCGTTCGTAGCCCGCGGTCTGGACACGGATATGGCGCTTACAAGCCATATCCTTGAGCGGGCCGCCAGGCACAAAGGTACCGCTTTCGTGGAAATATTCCAGAAATGTATACCTTTTACCGATAAGGAATTTGACGGTCTGAAAGATAAGGATAAAAAAGACGATTTCCTGATAAAAATAGAGCACGGCAAACCGCTTGTGTTCGGCCGTAACAGGGATAAAGGCATAATTTTCAGGAATTTCAGGCCCGGTATAATAGAATTCAAGCCCGGCAATATACCGGACGACGTGGCCGTTTACGACGAAACCAATGCCGAGATGGCCTACCTGATAAGCGGTTTCCAGGCGCCGGAATTCCCGATCCCGCTCGGCGTGTTCAGGGCCACGGAGAAATCGTCATACGAGGAGCTTTATTATAACCAGGTAGCCGCTGTGGGTGATACGAAGAGCAACGAGCTGGAAACCCTGCTGGCGGGCCCTGACGCCTGGGAAGTAAAATAAAATTCGCAAAGCGAATTTTATGAAGTAAGAAGTATGGGCAAGGAATTAAACTTTTGTGACACCGGGGAGAGATCGGCTTAATTTGGCGTTTAATCTGACTTAATATTCAATCCCCTTTAATTATTTTATAAATCAGCCAAATATATTCCTTTTCCGGTATTTCTCTTTTCATTAATTTCAGTTTAAGATTTTTGGTAACGCTGCTGAACACGTTATAAGATGTGGTCCCGACAATTAAGGGATGCACCAGTAAACTAATTTCGTTTGCGAGCCCCTGATTTAAAAGCAGGCTGGACAATATCCTGCCGGTATCAGTCAGTATTTTCTTTACTTTGTACTTTGCTGAAAGAAGCTTAAGTGATATTTTAAGATCAATGTGCTTTTTACCTGTAATGTGATAGTCATAATTCCTTTCTTTAAGATGCCTGATGTAAGAAGCAGAAGTTTGATTCGACACCAATACTATAACGTCTCTACAAAACTCAAACCTCCTACAGGTGTGCAGCAGGCCTTTTAAAGTCCCGCCTGTGTCCGGTATTACCCAATAAGGCAGATTTTTATCTCTTTCTGGTTTTTCAAAATCTGTTTTCTCTTCTTTGGGTACGCCGCTTTCATAAAGTTCTACGCCTGTTTTTATGGTATTTGAGCCTATAAGGTGCGCATCCGGCTTGTAACTGCCGGCAATCCGGTAGTGTAATTCCATGTTCGGCATAAAATTCGTCAGCGAACCATCAAGGCTAATCGAATTATGTATGATTATTTTCGGCAACATACATTTCTTAATCTTTTCACGTTTAGAAAAATTAGCGGAAATCTTCCCTTACCGCTATAATACAAAAAGAGGCGCGTCTTTCTAAAATTTAAAAAAGTTCCACCGCACCCGGTGGTTGCCGGTAGGGCAAAGATATGAGAGTCTGTCAGTAGTCGGCTGGGGAGGATTCTATGCCTGGTTCAAAAAATGCGTCCGTTATTTTAGCGGACGCTTTTTTTGAATGTATTTTATTTTCCTCAGCACGGTGCCGGGAAAATAAAATTCAAGTATTTCCAGATATTTTTTGTCGTATTTGCCGGCCAGCCCCGCCGCGCCGGACTGGCACAGCCCTATGGCGTGGCCCCAGCCTCCTCCGTAAAACCAGTAATTGCGTATCCTGCCGTCCTTGAAGCGGTTTATTTCTATTTCAAAGAGCGTGCTTTTAAGCGGGGAAAAACCAAGCAGGTTCCGTATAAGGTGCTCTCTGGTTACGGTTATGGTTTTTTTAGAGCCTACCAGCCTTATAGAATTAACATTGCCGGAACGGCTGCGCCGCAGCGGCACAATTTCGCGCAGGTCGCCTATGGAATAATCCCGCTTCACGCGGAAGTCCAGGTCTTTGTGCCGTATGATTTTCATCCAGCGGTATTCAGAAGCGCGCACCTTGCCGGGATAATTGCAGTTAGCTTCCGGGTTCCCCGTAAGCCAAAGGTGGAAGTCCCATGGCGACAGCCCTCCGAGCGGGGTAACCCCACCACCCGGACGCTCGCCTACGGCGGGCTTTGCAGACGAGGCGGCTGTAGCCGCCTGTCCGGGTGGTGGGGTAACGCTATCGGGGTGGTCGGTGAGATACGGTAAATCGCCCCAGCCGCTCACTTCGCCGGAGGCCTGTATCCAGCCGCCGCAGTTTGAATGGTAAAAGGTATAGGCGGGTTTGCCGTGATAAAGCAGCAATTCCCCTTCGGTGTCAAGCACCGAGCAGTTAGTTGAGTTGGCCTCATTCGCCATGCCTCTGTATGCCTGACAGTGCTCTCCATCGCAGATATGGTAGCCGTTAGCCTTGTGCGCGCCCCCGCGCGCCCGGCGTATTATGGCCTGGGTGCGGGCTATTACGGCCTGGGCTTTCAGCGCCTCGTATGGCCATTGCGACGAAACCTCGCTTGGCACTACTCCCATAAGATACTTTTCCATTTCAATAATGTTCACCACGCCAAGACCTCGGCCGGGTATAGGGTAAAGCTCTATGGCTTCGCGGTACTGCCGGTCGGAAAAAGCAAACCACGGGTTTGCGCATTTTCTTGAGCTCTCAAAAATTATGGAGCCGTTTTTAGCATCCTTTGAGGCCAGAATTATGGGGCCCTTGAACCGGCCGTAAACTTTACCTTTGGAGTCTTTTAATACTGTGCGCCCTTCGGAGTACTCGGCCGTCCATTCCTCGTCAGGGGGGAGTTCCGCGTATAATTTGCCGCTTGCCTTGCCGGTTATGGTAAGCCCCTCAAAAGACTTGAATTTAAGGTGGTTATTCCTGCCCTGTTTACCGGTTTTGCCTGTGCCTATTCCAACGCGCATTTTTGCCGACTTTGACAGGCTGTTTATTATATCCACCGGCTCCATGGAAAGCGGGCGGATTATTTTAAAAGGCGGGCGGATCTCTTCAGGTTGTTTTGTAAGTTTGCCTTCCAGAACTTTTATAGCCTTGGAGGCCACCGGGTGGCCGGGCGCGTAGTCAAGCACCCGGCGGTACTGGTTCCATGCTTCGTTGAATTTACCGTCCCTCGCGTAAATGCCGGCAAGCGGCAGGCGCGCTTCGGTGAAAGATATGTCTTTGCGCAGCGCTTCTATCAAAGAGGCTTCGGCTTCCCTGTACATCTTAAAATTCATGTAGTTCCAGGCGATAATGTAGTCCACCCCGGCAAAATCCGGACGCAGCTGTTTGTAGCGGCCAAGGAGCTCAACTGTTTTGTCCCTGTTATCAAGGTTAGAATAAACGCTGGCAAGTCCAAGAGTGGCGCGTTCGTGATCCGGCGCAAGCGTGAGCGCCAGTTCAAAGTCCGTCTTGGCGGCGGCGTAATCGGCCAGATGGAATTTCAGCCAGCCGGTTTCCGCCTGAATGTCGGGGGTTGCCGGAGCTATGGCCGCCGCCTTGTCCATGGTCTGCGCGGCCAGGGAGTATTTTCCGGCCTGGCGCCAGCACATGGCGGCGTTTAAAAGCGGCGCGGGGTTAGCAGGCTCAAGCGCGGACAGGCGCAGATAACCTGCCGCGGCTTTTGTTAAATCGCCTTTAAGATAGTCGGAGTAGGCGTTTGCCACTACTGCATTGGCGGATAAATTATCCGCCAATGCGCCGTTCGGAGCCTGCGCCCTGGCTGTGAAGCGTCCATTAAAAAAAATGGAGGTAAAAATAATCACAATGCGTATCATCAAAATTTTATAATGATATCGTATGAAATTATTAGGGCAGCGAATAGGGAATAGCGAATGGCGAATAGGGCGGGAATGCGGATTCTAATGGTTTTTCTGTTTTTTATTCCATGCTTTGCTATTCGCTATCTTGCCATTCGCTATTCGCTGGTTTTATATGACTGATTCCGAACTGATTGCGGCTTTCAAAGCCGGCGACATTGAGGCCCTGGGCGTTCTGATGGAACGCCACAAGGCGGCTGTTTATGGTTATCTGCTTAGCCTTACCGCCCGGCCCGATGCCGCTGACGACCTTTTTCAGGAAGTTTTCCTCAAACTTGTGCGTAATCCCGCCGCCTACCGCGAAAGGCCGTCTGATGGGCATAGCCCTTTGATACACCCCTTCCCAACGGCTGAGGGGACACCGCACAGCGGTTTCCCCTCCTGCGCAAGCATTGAGAATAAATTTAAAGCCTGGTTGTTTACCGTTGCCAGAAACGCCGCCATGGACTATTTCAGGCGTGAGAGTTCCAGGCGAGCCGAGCCCCTGGAAGGGGAAGACGGCGGCTGCGGTGCGCTTGATAAAGCGGTTTCCCCGGAGCCTGGGCCGCAAGAGGCCCTTGAGAAAAGAAACTTGGGTGAACAGATAAGCCGGGCGCTGGAGCGGCTTTCATCCGAGCAGCGCGAGGTTTTTTACCTGCGGCATTATTCAGAGCTCTCATTTAAGGAAATAGCCGGGATACTCGCAACGCCGATAGGCACGGTGCTGGCCCGCATGAGCCGGGCGGCGGCATTCCTGCGCAAAGAGCTGGCCCCGCCACCCGGACAGGCGGCTGAAGCCGACGTATCTGCAAAACCGGCCTCCGGCGGGCTCCTTGGTAGCGGGGTGGAAAAAGGGCCGCAATAAAACAAGGGTCTCCTGCGTTACATATTAAGGAGCCTTTGTAACTGCTCAGGTTGTTTAGGCTGAAGGCTGTTAGACTATTAGGTAAGAAGCAGAGGTGAAAGTTGTAAGCCATAAGCCATAAGCTGTAAGGAATTCCTTACCGCCTATGGCCTAAAGCGTATGGCCTATGGCAGAAATTAATACTTCTATGAACTGCGGATACGGGGAAAAGCTCATCCTTTACTTCTACGGCGAAGCCGGCCCTGAACTTGAGGCCTGTGTTGAAAGCCATCTCAAAATTTGCGCTTTCTGCCGGGCCGGGCTTACCGCTTTGTCAGCGGCGGAGGACTGGCTTAAAGCCGGGGCCGCGCAGCCTTCTTCGGCCGCGGTGGAAACGGTGATGAGGCAGGCCCGGTCCGCGGCTGAGACACTGTCCGCCTTAGGCGGACGCGGGCCTCTGGCGCTGTCCGCGGCTGAGACACTGGCCTGCCGCGGGCCTCTGGCGCTGTCCGCGGCTGAGACACTGGCCTGCCGCGGGCCTCTGGCGCTGTCCGCGGCTGAGGAAAATACCGGCAGGTTTTCTTTTAATCTGGCGCAAGCCCTGTCTGCCGGCGCTTTAACGGCGGTACTAGCCGCAATGTTCGCATTCTCCGTTCGCGGAGTAAACCCGGAACTGGCCTGGAACAGCGGGCTTGATTCGGGGCTGGACGCGGTTGACTACTCAATCTATCAGGCGCTGTTAGAGATGGACGCGTACCAGGCCGATTGGGAATACAACTATAGTCTGCTTGAGGCTGAAAGTAGTCAGGCACTGGGATAAAAAAGGAGAATCGTATGAAAAATAAACTTGTAATGTTGTTTGGAGCGCTGGCGCTGATTACCGCCCCCGCCATGTTTTTGCGCGCGCAGGAGGGGCCTGAAGGCGAAGATGCCGGAGAAATTGAGGCATGGGAAGGTGGACGCCAGCCAGGCATGGCGCCAGGCGGAGCCGGTCCGGCGCGGGCCATGAAACATAAAGCGAAGGGAACCATGCACATGGCCTGGATGGAAAGGGACGAGGAGTCGGGTCCGGGCCGCATGACCGGCAATGTCCGCAAGATGATGGGTGGTCAGAACTTCTTATCGGAAGAGGAGACCCTGGCGGTCATTAAAAAACACGACGCTGTCTTCGCCAAAAAGGTGGAAGACTTGAAAATAATAGTCCCGCCTAAATACCGCATGGTTTTGCAGATGGCCGGCAGGCTATTGGCCGCGTCCAAAATAGAGGGGGATGAGGCAGCTGAAAAAGACGCCGTACGCATGCTTGCGCTTGAGTTCGGATGCAAGGAATTATCGCTGAAGTTCGATAAAGCGTCCGACGCTGGAAAAAAGGGAGTAAAAGAGGCCCTGAAGGCGAACCTCTCTGAACTCTTTGACCTGAAATCTAAAGGTCAGGAACTGCGCGTTAAGCGTATGGAAGCAGGCCTGATTAAGCTTAGGAAAAATCTTGAAAAACGTAAAGTCAATAAGGATAAAATTGTTGAACAGCGCCTTGGGCAGCTTACCGGCGAAGGCTACGGCTGGTAAAAAAGGGTATAGGGTTTAGGGTAGAGGGTAGAGATTAAAACCCCCGCAGTCTTTTAAAGACTGCGGGGGTTTAATTCGGGTGTTTTTTTATCTGCTCTTCTTTTGCTCTACCCTATTTCATCAACTTGGCCGCGTCTATCATTCCCGCGCCTTCCTCAGTAGGCGTAAGGCTCAGGCTGGAAGCCGATTTTGTGAGTGTTTCCCTGACCGCCTCCGGGGTTTTTGCTCCTGCGGCTGCTGCCAAGGCCGCCAGGCCCGCCACGTGAGGGCAGGCCATGGAGGTGCCGGACAAAGTTGCGTATTTTCCGTCCTTGTAGGTTGAGTAAACATTTACGCCGGGCGCTATAAAGGCTATTTCCTTTCCTCTTGAAGAGAAATAAGCTATCCCGTCCGTTGAGTTGGAGGCGGAAACCGCTATGGATTCCGGATATTTAGCCGGGTAGTTTACCGGCCCGGAATCGTTGCCTGCGGCGCAGACTATTGTGACGCCGGCCAGGTTTGCCGCCGTAATAACTTTTGCCATGGCGTCCATTGCCCCGCCGCCGCCCAGGCTCATGTTTATGACATCCATTTTGTTCTGCGCTGCCCACTCAATACCCGAGATGACGTTGGAATAGGTGCCGGAGCCGTTCTTATCAAGCACTTTCACGGCGTAAAGCCTGGCCATGGGGGCTACGCCCGCCACGCCGTTGGAATCCCTTATCGCGCCTATGGTGCCCGCCACATGCGTGCCGTGGCCGTGGTCATCCATCGGGGTGGCCGTGGAGATAATGGTGTTATAACCGCCCGCGTAATTGGCTTGCAGATCAGGGTGGGTGTAATCTATGCCGGTGTCTATAACGGCTACCTTAATACCCGCGCCTTCGGTGAAATTCCAGGCGCCGGAAGCGTTGACGCGTTTAACACCCCAGGGTATTTCTTCTCCTGCGGGGTCTGTCGCCGGCCTGATGTCCGTAAAAACATGGGTCTCCCAGCCTTCTCCCGCGTGTATCATGGAGAGGGCGTTTTCAACACTGGGAAAAGGAGTGGCGTTCATGGAGACTTCTTCTATCCACTTTATATACCTGTCTTCTTCCACATTGGTTATGCCTTTAAGCGAATAGATGCCGGCGTCTTTAACACTGTCCGGGAACACCGCCACCAGGGCGTCTATGATTTGAAACTGTTTTGTAACTCTGCCGCCCAGGCTTTCCACGCTTTTCACGATGGGGCCGCCGCGGTAGGCCGTTTCAAAACTTATAATTTTCTGCGAGGCATGGGCGTAAACCACCGGTATCAGCAGCGTTCCGGCAAATATTCCAAGTATTTTTTTCATTTTTCCTCCGACCGCGGATATGGTAAACCCAAATATAGGACTTTTGTTCTACGAAAGTCAATAGAAATGAGTGTCAAAACATTTAAGCGGGGCTTTCTATTTAATTGTTCGCGGCGTCCAGGCGCAGTTTTCGTGCCACGCCGGCTGTTTGGGGGGTATTCGTCAGGGCGTTCTTAACGTTGGGTTCCTTTAAAAGCCTGGTTATCTGCGGATTGGAAGCCAGAATGCCGTCCATTGAATCAGGGTCTTTCATCAGGTCCCGCACCGCTGTTGAATTCAGCATGGCGGAGACAAGCGAACTTGCGGCCACGGCGTTTAATATCTGCGGGTCCGCCAACGCCGCTTTTACCACACTGGTTTTTAAAAAATTACTCACTACGGAGGTGTTTAAAAGGCAGCTCCGCAAACCCTGCGTGCTGCCAAGCGCCGCCTTTACCGTGTCCCGCGACATGAATCCTTCTACCACGAAGGGATTGTTGAATATTGCGCTGACTGCCTTTGGATTATTTATTGTTTTGCCCACCGCGTAGGTAAGATAACCCTTCATGGCGCCGGAGGCTCTCTGTGCCTGTTCCTGCGCGGCGTTTCTCGGCGCAGGCTGCCGATAACCGGCCGTGTTTTTTCGCTCCAGCGGCTTGGCGTCGGGGCCGTGGCTGGAGCGGTAATTAAGAGAAAAACCGGTGTCGGCCAGTTCCGGGGTGTAAACAGCGGCGCTTGTTTTAATTTCTCCTTCGGGGGAGCTGAAAATATTTTCTTCGTCCTTGGAAATGTTCACGTCTCCTGAATCCACCTTTATAGTCCATCTTACCAGAGGTATGGCGAGAAGGATATAAACAGGCGTAAGATACAACCATATTTTCCAACCTGATCGTTTTGTTTCCTGCTCCATTTTTTGCGTTCTCCACCGCCGTTTGGCACAGTGATAATATAACAATGAAACTAATCAATGTCAACACCGCTGCCCGGGCTTCCGCGTACGACGGATATACGGCAAAAAATATCCGTTTTAAGCGAACGCCCGGCCAGCATTTTCTAATTCAAACATGATGGTGAAATGTATCGTCGTTACTCCGTCGTAATTCTTTTGCTAAGCCTCCATTTCTGAATGTTTTTGTGCCTCTCGGCAGCACTTTTCTGAACAACTTGTCTTT
>Ga0209417_1001984_pt1 | contig 34314 bp, 31 predicted proteins | sample RifGroF2_FD_184002 | JGI IMG/M metagenome (GOLD analysis project Ga0209417, IMG submission 184002) | Groundwater microbial communities from Rifle, Colorado, USA - Groundwater F2 (SPAdes) (version 2) | ecosystem: Environmental > Aquatic > Deep subsurface > Groundwater | place: Rifle, Colorado... | reverse complement strand
GAGAAAATCCATGTGTAGCTCCTGAAGTTGTGATTTCAATACATTCAAGATCCTGGAATTTTCTGAAGGCGCCGATTAAATCTTTGTTGTATTTGTTTAAAAAGTCATTTTTTATGTTTGTAAACCAGTTAAAATAAAATTTTGCAAGATATTCGAGATGTTGTGAATGAGCTACGCTGTCGTTTGGATAGCGGCTTAAATCTCCTGTAACGGATAATATTCTCGAGTCTAAATATTTAACAAAACCGTCTTTTAAATGCTCGTCATTAAGCTGTTCTGCTAATATAGGAGTTATACCTACAGTTAATTTAGCTTTTATTCCCTGGTCATATAATTCGCCAATCGCGTTTAGAAGAGGGATATATGTTTCAGCCATACATTCATAGAGATTTTCTTCGCCAAAAGGCCACATGCCCGCTTTTCTATAGAACGGTAAGTGACTGTGAAGCATAAATACAAAAGATCCTATTGACATTATTGTCCTCCGATTTTTGAAATAATTTTTTATTTGTCAAACTTTATTCTAATATAAAGTTTTTATATAAATAAAGCCTTAATTAAAAATATAAATAATTTTTATAATTCAGGCCGATTATTTTTAAGTAAAAATTATAAAAGTTCACCTCATTTTTTTAAAAAATTTTATAATCTCTTCTTTTTGTATCTATATATTAAATAACCAAAAACATGATAAAAATACAATAGTTTTTGAGATTTGAAGTTAAAAATAATTTTATCTTTCCTTAATCTTGAATTTTAATTAAAATTAAATATATGAAAAATTAAAAAAGGTACGATTGTGTCTAAAATCATAGATAAAATAAGAAATAAAATAATAATTTCATGTCAGGCATCTTCGGGGGAGCCGATTTATGATGAAAATTGTTTACAAAGTATCATAAAATCTGTAATAAACGGCGGAGCTTCCGGATTAAGGCTGGCAGGCGTTAAGGATATAGAAGAAACAAGAAAGTTTTCCGATATTCCGATTATTGGCATCACAAAGCCTGATCCTCTTCCTGCGAACTGGAAAGAAGTTGTTTATATTACGCCAACGTTTGAAGATGCGAAAAAAATTTCTGATGCAGGGGCTGATATAATTGCAATAGACGGAACTTCTCGAAAAAGACCTCAAGAAAACCTCGCCGAGCTTATTGAAAAAATACATAATGAACTTAAAAAACCTATAATGGTTGATTGCGCTACTGTTGAAGAAGGCTTGATGTGTAGACTGTTTGGGGCTGATATAATTTCTACGACTCTTTCCGGTTATACACAGGATACTTTAGAAAAAAATAATGAAGAACCTGATTTTGACTTGCTTGAAAATCTTGTTAAAGCGGTCGACTGTCCTGTAATTCTTGAAGGACGAATCTGGACTGTAGAGCATGCCAAAAAAGCGTTTGAATTAGGCGCGCATTCTGTCGTTATAGGCTCGGCTGTAACAAGACCACAGCTTATTACAAAGAGATTCGTTGATTCAATAAGAGTTTTTTCCGGTTAATTATCTTAACATTTCTCTGTTGGCAAGTGATTTATCGCATTTGCCTTCTTTACAAATTATATGCTCTACGCCACCGACCAGTTTGTTTTTGTTGGGAAAAGTAAAAACAGTTGTGCCGTCGTCATATTTTACGGAAGATCCTGCCCATATATTATTTTCTCCGGTATAAACACATTTATTTCCTTTGCCTTTTTTGTCTTCATAAGGTGAACAATTTGCTTTTCCGTTTGGAATAATGCCTAAACTTAATGTTGCGCCTTCCGCCATAATTTTTCTCCTGATTTTCTGTAAATTATTATTTCAAAATTCCTGTCCATGTATTTATATAAACAATTTGATAATAATAAAATTGCTATTTATGAATCATGTTTTTTTATGAATGATTTAGTATAATTTTATAAAAATCAAGAAAAAAGCTTAAAAAAAGGAAATTTATAATGGCAAAAGATAAAATAGCTCTGGGAATCGATATTGGCGGAACAAAAATCAGCATGGCATGCGTTTCGGACGGTGAAATTACAGGCAGTATCCTATCTCGCAAAACTCCTAGCGATTCAAATGAAATTTTAAACTATGTTTTAGAAGGAATAGAAACTTTAAATTACGATTTTAACATTAATGTAATAGGTATAGCCACAGCAGGTGCTGTAAATAAAGAAAATACAAGAATTGTCGGCTCTACAGGCAATCTACCGAAAGGTTATTCCGATATTAATTTTAAAGAAGAAATTGAAAACAAGTTTAAAATAAAAACTTTGATAGAAAATGACGCTAATGCGGCTGCTTATGCTGAATTTAAGATAGGCGCGGCAATCGGTCACATGAATACAATTACTGTAACACTTGGTACAGGTGTCGGTGGCGGGATTATCGTAGACGGAAAACTTGTCAGGGGGAAAACAGGAGCAGGCGCAGAAGTTGGGCATATGCCTCTTTCTTGGGAAAAGAAAAGAAAATGTACTTGCGGAGATTGGGATTGTTGGGAAGCTTATGCTTCAGGAACTGGTTATAGAATTACTGCAAGAGAAATGGCTGCAAAAATTCCCTTTGAAGCAAGAACAGGAATCTTAATAGATAAAGATATCAGCACATTAACAACGCATGACATAATCGCAGGACTTAACCAAGGCGATGAGTTTTGTAAAGAAGTTCATAACGCATGGATAGAATTTGTTTTAATGGGGTTAATTAGTCTTACTAATATTTTTGATCCTGACAGTATTGTTTTGAGTGGGGGCATGGCAAAGTTTGTTGATTTTGAGGATTTAAACAAGCGGCTTGATGCGAGATGTCATATTGCAAAAACAAAGATAATCCATGCTAAAGCAGAAAATAATGCTGGAATTCTTGGTGGGGCTATGCTCGCGTTGGAAAAATTCTGTTAATAAAAAGTGTTTTTGTCTTTAATGGGTCTGAAACCCAAACTCGTCTGTATTTTCTTATTTTTTAGTATGTCAGACTAAAGCTTTTAATTCCCTTATTTTTCACTTGTTCATTTTCTTTCTTTTTGAACGCAAAAAGAATAGAAAACGAACCAAAAGAAAGAAAAACTAAAAACCCAAAGGGTCGACACAGTCAGGGGCAAAGCCCCCGAACCCCCATAAAAATACAAAATAAAATACCTTATTCTACAAACTTAATTTTTCGAAAATCTCTGTAAATTCAGGAAAAGAAATGTTTACCCAGTGAAATTCGTTAATTTCAATAGGGCTGTCAGAAATTAAACCTGCTATATAAGCAGACATGGCAATTCTATGGTCATGATAAGTTTCTAAAGTGCATCCGCCTTTAAGTTTTGTTTTTCCGTGAATGATTAGCCCGTCGGGTTGTTCTTCAATTTCCGCGCCAAGTTTTTTAAGCTCTGTATAAACAGCTTTTATTCTGTCAGATTCTTTATGGCGAAGCTCTTCCGCGCCTTTAATTATTGTAGTTCCTTCCGCCTGTGTCGCGGCAACGGCAATAATAGGAATTTCGTCAATAATTCTCGGGATAATTTCGCTGTCTATTGTGATTGCTTTTAAGTTTGAATAATTGACTTTTATGTCGCCGATTTCTTCGTTGCAGTCAACTCGCTGGTTTAAAATTTCTATTTCAGCGCCCATTTGTTTTAATACGTCAATAATTCCTGTACGGGTTGTATTTAAGCCGACATCCTGAATAATTATTTCTGAATCAGGAATTATAGCTCCTGCCACAAGGAAAAATGCGGCTGAAGAAATATCCCCGGGAATTGTAATAGGTTTTGAGACGAGCTCTGATGCCCCAATTGTAACTTTTGTTCCCTGCTCCATTATATTAGCATTGAGATACTCGAGCATTCTTTCGGTGTGATCTCTGGATTTTACAGGTTCGGTTACTGTCGTTATTCCTTCCGCATGAAGTCCCGCCAAAAGTATGCTTGACTTTATCTGCGCGCTTGCAACAGGTGAATTATAGTTAATTCCCTGTAATTTCCCGCCTTTTATAGAAACAGGGGCTTTTGTATCATTATCTCTTGCCCAAATATTAGCGCCCATTTCCTTGAGGGGATTTATTACTCTTGCCATAGGGCGTTTTCTTAGGCTTTCATCGCCTGTTAAAACAGAATAAAAATCTTGACCGGCAAGTATTCCTGACATTAATCTTATTGTAGTTCCCGAATTTCCTGCGTCAATAATGTTTTTTGGTTCTTTAAAACCTTCTTTATTGTTGATAATCAAACTGTTTTTTGATTGAAATTCTATTTTAACTCCCAGATTTTCAAGCACTCCGAGGGTACTAAGGCAGTCTGCCCCCAGTGAAAAATTTGAAATCAGGACAGGTTCTTTCACAAGAGAAGCAAGCATAGCTGCTCTATGAGAAATTGATTTATCGGAAGGCACTTTGAAGTTGCCTTTCAGGGGTTTATTTATGGGGGTAACTTTTTTTGTATTGTTATTCATAACAAAATTTTAAAACTTATTTGAAAAAACTGCAAATTTGTTAAATTTAAAGGTATTTTTTGTTTATAAAAGGGTTTGCCACCCTTTACCGGCCTTCATTTCTTTTAATCGTAAAAGAAACGAAGCAAAGAAAAGCTCGCCCAATACTTCGGTTTCTATATTTCTACCCTGCTCACGCTTAAAACTTTCAGATGTTTAAGCTCGCAAACTCGCCTGCTTTGGCAGGCTCAAACAAGTGCTCGCAAGTGTTTATACGCAGGGTGAAATATTACGAAACCTTCGCAAAGGGCATACGAGTAGTGGGGGGAGTTCGAGGGGGTGTCCCCCTTAACACGCGTGTCGTAGTTTCGTAGTTTTTGGCGAACGGGGATAAAAGTCTATAGCCCATTAGCCACAAAGTGGCGAGTTTGGGCGTGCGTGAAATAAAGTCTTCAATCGCTAGTGAGCCTAAAAAACAAGAAACGTAAATTTTAAAGTTTTTCTTTTTTGGTGACTTTTTTCTTTTACAGTAAAAGAAAAAAGTCACTGGCAGGCTTTAGTCTGACATATAAAATATAAACAAATACTCCTTTTTCTAGTATCATTTAAAATAACAAATAAATTTTGAGGTTAAAAATGAAAAATTTTATAAAAAACAAAATAGAACGTGCAAAAAATGACCTGAATAAATATAAAAAATGGGCTAAAAAACATAGTCTTATGCTTCTTATAGTATTGAATATATTAGCTTGGATAAACCTATTTTCTATTAAACTCGGTTTAATTCCATTTTTGTTTTCAGTTTTAAATATAAGCAAACTTGAATCTCAAAAAGACCAAATCGAAGTTTTAATTAAATTATTTACAATTTCAGGAGCGGCAATAGGTATAGGGCTTGCTACATGGCGTTCAACTATAGCCAATGATAATAACAAACTTCAACAAAAACAAGAAATTAACGAAAGATATGCAAAAGCTGTTGAACTTCTGGGACATGATAGCGAAGCTGTCAGAATTGGTGCTTTGTATACACTAGAGCATATAAGTAAAGAGCAAAATACTGATTATTTTAAAACTTGTATGGATGTTATAGCAGGGTATGTACGCAATCAAAGTATAAAATTTAATAAAGAAGAACCAGCAAAAGAAAATGCAGAAACTAAAGAAATAATTTATCGTTATTTGCCAGAAGATATTAAAACAGCGGTAAATGTCTTAAGTAGACGCAGTGATACTGAAAAAATTAATTTAAAAGAATTAAACTGGAAAAATGTTGATTTAAATAATACAGATATAGAATTTGAAAATTTAAATTTCAGTTATTCCAATTTTGAAAATGTTAAGTTTAAATATGGACAAAATTTATCAACTTGTATACTATCATCAATTAATTTATCCAAAGCCCAGTTACCATGGGTTAATTTAACAAAAACCTATTTGTTGGAGGTTAATTTATCAGGGGCTAATTTGCATGATGCTAAATTAATAGGGACTAATTTACAAGAAGCTAAGTTACAAAGTGCTAATTTAAGAAATGCTGATTTATCAGGAGCTTTTTTGTATAATGCTGATTTGTCATGGGCTGATTTAACAGATGCTAACCTAGTAGAAAGTATTTTATCAAAGACTAATTTAATGCGCGCTAATCTACAACGAGCTAATTTATCAGCAACTAAGTTATCAGAAGCTAATTTATTAAGTACTAATTTAATACAGACTTTTTTGTGTAGTGCTGATTTAAGATTAGTTCAATCATTGACAATTGAGCAATTAGCATCTGCAATTATAGATGAATGGACAATGTTGCCAGATTCTTTTGTGAAACACAAACAAGAACTTATTGAAATTTCTGAAAAGACATATTCTTCGTTTTGCACAGAATGACATAGAAAAAACTTTCCCTTTGCAAATAAAATTTTTGTTATAAAATATACATAGCAGGGCATGGTACCCTGCTTTAAATTGCTTTAAAAAAAGGTATAAAACAATGGGATTAAAAAGAAATGACAGACTGGTTATATTAGCTTGCGGGGAATCAGACTGCAAACGCCGCAACTACACAACCAGAAAAAACAAAAAAAACACACCGGGCAGGATAGAACTAAAAAAATACTGTCCTTTCTGCCAAAAACACACTGCGCATAAGGAAACCAAGTAGGTTTCAGCTTGAATGCGTCCTTAGTTCAGTTGGTAGAACGTTGGTCTCCAAAGCCGAATGTCGTGGGTTCGAGTCCTACAGGGCGCGATTTGTAAAAAACCTCTCTATTAGAGGATAACGATAAAAAGGAATGTTGACATGAGTACAGCCGGCAAAAAAAATTTAGTAGAACCAACTTTTAAAGAAAATCTTTCGAATTATTTTAAAGGCGTTAAAACTGAATGGGGAAAGATAACCTGGCCGGACAAAAGACAGGTAATCGTTGAAACAATTGTTGTTTTAGTGGTTGTTTTCTTTTTTGTAACTCTTGTTTTCGGTTATGATGAACTTTTCGGATTTTTGTTTAAGTTATTAATTCCTGTCCACTCAACTTAAATTTAGGTAATTATGCTAATGACGATAACTAATATAAAACATAAATAATGGGTAAGACGATGAATCAAAAAGAATTTAAAAAAAGATGGTACATAGTTCATACATACTCGGGACACGAAAATAAGGTTAAAGTTAACCTTGAAAAACGTGTTGAGTATATGAATCTCGGACACAAAATTTTCCGCGTTGAAGTGCCTCAAAAAGCAATAACTGTATTGAAAAACAATAAACGTACAGAAAAAGAAGAAAAAATCTTCCCAGGCTATGTTCTTGTAGAAATGATAATGGATGATGACAGTTGGTACGTCGTAAGACACACTCCCGGTGTGACAAAATTTGTCGGCGCTGAGAAAAAACCAATACCTGCGCGTGATGCTGAAATTAAAAGAATTATTTACAAGGCTGAAGCTATGCCTAAGAAAGTTGAACTCGATATTCAAATTGGCGAATCAGTTCTTATTATTAGCGGACCGTTTGCTGATTTCTCGGGAACAATTACGGAAGTTTATCCTGATAAAGAAAAAATCAGGGCAAATGTTTCAATCTTTGGCAGGGAAACCCCTGTTGAGCTTGAATATAATCAAATTCAAAAACAAGGTTAATTTCCCTTTGTCATTCTGAGGGCTTTAGCCCGAAGAATCTATCCAAATAGCAATGATAAACAGATCTTTCGCTCCGCTCAAGATGACAGGAAAAATAAATAAATTCAAACATACAAAATATAAGGAAGAAAAAAATGGCAAAAAAAGTAATGGGTAAAATAAAATTGCAGATTCAGGCCGGAAAAGCTAATCCGTCACCTCCTATAGGTCCGGCTCTTGGTCAACACGGCGTTAACATTATGGAATTCTGCAAGCAGTACAATGCTAAAACTGCTGATCAGGCAGGTAATATAATTCCTGTTGAAATTACGGTTTATGAAGACAGATCATTCAGTTTCACTCTTAAAACCCCTCCGACCGCGGAATTAATTAAAAAAGCTGCCGGTTTAGAGAAGGGGTCGGCTGTTTCCAATAAAACAAAAGTTGGAAAAGTTACCAGAGCTCAGGTTGCAGAAATTGCAAAAATTAAAATGCCTGATTTAAATTCAACAACAGCAAAATCAGCAGAAGAAATGGTTGCCGGTACTGCTAGAAGCATGGGCGTTACAGTAATAGACTAGTGTCATTCCGAACTTGTTTCGGAATCTAAAAAATATTGAACAGATGCTGAAATAAATTCAGCATGACAGTTAAATAATAATCGTGGAAGGATTAAAATCCGCTAGCACCACAAAGGAGTAAAAAATGGCGAAAATTACAAAAAGACAACAAAAGATTTTAGAGCTTCTTGAAGAAAGAGAACAGCCATGCACAGGCGCGGAAGCTATTGAAACACTTCAAAAAATTTCAAAAGAAGTTTCAAAATTCGATGAAACTTTTGAAGTTCACATGAGATTAGGTATTGAAGTAAAACACGCAGATCAACAAGTTAGAAGCACCGTAGTACTTCCTTCTGGCACTGGGAAAAAAGTTAGAGTCGCTGTTGTCGCTAAAGGCGAAAAAATGAAAGAAGCTGAAGATGCAGGAGCAGACCTTGTTGGTGCTGAAGACCTTGTTGAAAAAATTCAGGGCGGGTTCTTTGATTTTGATGTACTTGTTGCTACACCTGATGCAATGGGTATGCTCGGAAAACTCGGTAAAGTTCTCGGACCTAAAGGCTTAATGCCTAACCCTAAAACAGGAACAGTTACATTCAACGTAAAAGACGCTGTAAAAGAGCTAAAAGCAGGTAGGGTTGAATTTAGAGCTGACAAACAGGGTATGGTTCACGTTCCTATCGGAAAAGCAAGCTTTACACAAGATGCTTTAATGAAAAACTATGCGGCTTTAGCGGATGCTATCATCAAAGCTAAACCGTCAGCAGCAAAAGGAACTTATTTAAAATCAGTTTATCTTGCAACCACAATGGGACCGGGAATTAAAATTGATGCAAAACAGATTGCAGCTGAAGTTAAAGAAGCTTTAGGACATTAATCTTAAAAAAAATTTTTAAGGCTTGGTTTTACATAAATACCAGCTGGAACATTCTTCATGCTTTTCATGAAGCCTTTGCTGCATATCTTCGGTAGTTCTCGGAGGGGGAACAATTACGTTTTCTCCGGGTTTCCAGTTAGCCGGAGTTGCAACTTTCTTTTCGTCAACAAGCTGAAGAGCATCTATAATTCTGATAATTTCATCTATATTTCTGCCAACACTGGAAGGATAGGCTATATACGTTCTTAAAATTCCTTGAGGATCAATAATATAAACAGTTCTTATCGCATGATCTTCGCTTATCGCAGGATGAACCATATTAAAAAGACCTGAAACCTTGTATCTTAAATCCGCAATAACAGGAAAATTAATTTTTAATTCAAAATTTTCTTCAATTTGTCTAACCCACTCAATATGGGAATAAACACTGTCAATACTTAATCCAAGGAGTTTAACGTTTCTTTTTTCAAACTCCTGCTGTTTTTGAGCAAAACCGATAAACTCTGTGGTGCATACAGGAGTAAAATCAGCCGGATGAGAGAATAAAATTACCCAGTGTCCTTTGTTAAATTCAGAAAATTTAATTTTTCCATGAGTGGTTTCAGCTTCAAAATCAGGCGCAAATTCACCTAATCTCAAACAATTACAAATTTCGGGCATTTTATCTTGATTGTTACAACATGTTTCTTGCATTTTTGTTCTCCTTTTAATTGTGAAGCACTAATAGAAAATTCGTCTAATTGTCATGCTGAATCAAGTTCAGCATCTATCCGAAATGGCTTATAGTCAAAATCGTAAGTTGGCTAGACCCTGAAACAAGTTCAGGGTGACATAACAAATATTCTCTATACAATTCTATGCATAATTCAATTAGACAACTAAATATTTATCTTCAAACTTTATTTTTATTTTTTAAATTTCCCTTAAACCTTGTCCAAAATGTTAATTTTATGGATAATTAAATTAGTAAAATTTTATAAATTATGTCTTTAAAATCGATTTTAATAGAAAAGAGTAGAATAAAGTGGTTCTTGTTAACTATGCTGACCGCAAACTAACCTGTAAAGTCGTTTATTACGGCACGGGAGAAAGCGGAAAAACAAGTAATCTGATATATATTTATAATACGCTTGATTCTGCAATCAGGTCAGAAATGACATGCCTTGAAGGACTAAACGAAAGAACTCTTTTCTTTGATTTTTTATCAATAAATTTAGGGGATGTAAAAGGGTTTAATACAACATTCAGCCTTTATACTTCGCCCGGGCAAATGCAATATAACGCGGCAAGAAAAATTATTTTAAACGGAGTGGACGGCATTATTTTCGTGGCAAACTCGGCAAGAAACGAAAGAGAAAACAATATACAGAGTTATAACAATATGATTCAAAACTTAAAGGAATATAGCCTTAATTTAAGCAATATTCCCATAATTTTACAATATAACAAAAGAGACCTGGACGATGTTTTAAGCTTTGAAGAACTTGAAAGTGACATAAATGAAGCAGGACATCCAAGTTTTGAAGCCGTTGCAACTCAGGGACAAGGTGTTTTTGCTACATTAAAAGCAGTCAGCAATTCCATTCTGGCTAATTTACAATAAAGACAGTTAATTTGAAAGAAAAAATGAACGACATACTTAATTACATCAATAAACAGGACGAAAAATCAGAATTTTTGAATTTAAATTCTCAAAATAAGCTGATTATTTTTGGTTCGATCTTGAGTTCAATTTTTGTTGTAATTACGGCCTGGCTTGTTATTAATAACACACAAAAAACAATCCTTGACAGTTATTATAATTTTGGTTCAATGCTTGCAAAAACACTTTCAATAGAAAGCTCGAGCCTTCTTTCAGACCTCCCGACCGCTCAAGGGATTAAAAAACTGAAAGAGCATACCGAACAAATAATAAATAACAGCGAAGATATTGCTTATGTTGTATATAGAGATCAACTTGGAAATATAATTTATTCAAGCAAACAAAACAATCCTGCTTTTGAAAATACCGAAACTAAACCAACTATAGAAGTAAGCCAGCCTCTTACCTTAAAAACTCTTTACACAAAACAAGTTATAGGTTCTATACAAGTTGGTTTAAGCGGACACACGATGAATATAGTCGGAAAAGCCACAAGAAACCTTATGCTGATTATTTTTACCATTGCCTGGATATTATCTATCGCGGCAGTATTAATAAATACCCTGCTTATAACCAGACAAATAAAACTTCTATCAGAAGGCGTAAGAAAAATTTCAACAGGGGAATTCGGCTATAAAATAACATCAAAAGACTTATGGGGCGACATAAAACATCTTTTTGAGTCTTTTAATACAATGTCCTCAAAACTTAGAACTTATGAAGATAAAAATATCGACCAGCTGACTTACGAAAGAAATAAAATGGAAGCTGTATTGATGAGTATTGCAAACGGAGTAGTTGTTTGTGACAATTCTGACCAGATAATTCTAGTAAATAATGCCGCCTTAAAAATGCTTGAGGTTAAGGTAAAAGAAATTATAAAAACAAAAATAACGGAATATTACGATACAAACGGAGAATTATGCTTCAAAAGCAAAATCAGGGACTTTAAAGACACCCCTTATGAAGGCAATAAAGCGCAAAATCTTGAATGCCAGCTAGAAATGAACGGTAAAATCATTAAAACTATTATTTCCCCGATTTTTACAGTCCATGAAGAATACATAGGCTACATACTTATACTTCATGACATAACAAAAGAAGCAGAGATTGACAAAATAAAGAATACATTTATTTCAAACGTAAGTCATGAACTAAGAACTCCTGTTACAATCCTTAGAACATACATAGATACTCTTTATAACTGCGAAGAAAAGCTGGATGATAAAACAAAAAGAGATTTTCTGTCAATAATAAACCATGAATCCGACAGATTAAACAACATGGTAAATGACGTTCTTGATTTTTCAAAACTGGACTCTCCTGACATCCGCCTTGAAAAAGATTTATCAAACATGGGAGCAATTATAGAAATTACCGTCAAGTCAATGAAAGTTCTAGCCGAAGAAAAAGGCGTTTCTTTCTCAATAATTATAGAGCCGGAACTTCCCGAAGTAATGGTAAATCCTGAAAGCATAGAGAGAGTGCTTAAAAACCTTATTTCAAATTCTATTAAATACTCCCATAAAAACAGCAGGGTAAAAATAAGAGCAGAAATTGACCGCAGCGGAGAATTTTTACAAGTTTCCATAGAAGACAACGGCATTGGAATACCAGAAGAACACCTTGCAAAGATTTTTGACAGGTTCTACAGAATAGAAACGAAAGTACACTCGGTAAAAGGCACAGGTTTAGGCTTACATCTCGTAAAAATTGCAATAGAAAAACACCACGGCGGCAAGGTTTTTGTTGAAAGCAAACTCAATGAAGGCAGTACTTTTGGATTCAAAATTCCTCTTAAATATGTAGAAGAAACCTCTTTAGCAAATTCTCCCGAAAAAGAAAAAGTTAATTAAAATACGTTTTTTGTCATTGTGAGGAGGGCTAAAAGCCCGACGTGGCAATCTCATAATCATACAAAATCTTGCGATTCTCACGTTGCTTCGCTCCTCAGAATAACGATCTGACCTATTGAAACATTACAAAAAATAAATATTTTTAACAAAAACACATGATTCATGTTTAAAATACTGCTAAAATGGAATAATACTATTTGATGCATATAAAAATAATAATATCTTTAAAGGATTCTAAATAAAGATTTAAACTTTATTATAATAGTAAAAAGAACATGGAGTGTTCAAACTATGGGAATAACTTTTAGCGGCGTCGGCTCAGGACTACCGGTTCAGGACTGGATAACTCAATTAGTAGCATTGAAAAGAATACCGGTTGATAATTTATACACAAAAAAAGATACTTTAAACAGTTCAAAAACTGCTTTAAGTACTGTTGAATCAAAGTTTTCATCATTAAAAACATCTGTTTTGAAATTAACTGATGCAAATCTTGCAACCAGTTTTGATATTTTTAATGCCAAAAAAGCAACGAGTTCTGATGAAACAATCGCCACAGTAAGTGCTGCAAATACTGCAATTACTCAAAAAGTTTCATTAAAAGTTGAAAGTCTGGCTACTTCAACAAAAGCTTCAAGCTTAACCGCTGTTTCAAAAACTATGACAGGAACAGAACTTTTTACTTCTATTGCAAACAAACAGGGAACTGTCGGCACTTTCAGCATTTATACAAACGGCACTAAAAACGAATTTACAATAGAATCAACCGATACTTTAGATAATATTGTTAAAAAAATAAATGACAAATTTGACCCGAATAGCGACGAAGATTACAGTGATAATACTGTAAAAGCTTCTATTGCGGACGGAAAACTTGAAATAAATTATGATAATGCTTCTGTAACTAACTTAACACTTGGTTCAAGTGCTGATACATCAAATTTCTTTAATATAATGCAGCTTTCAACAGCCGATCCGACTGATAACGGTGATGGAACAACAAGTTTTACCAGTCTTACACCAATAAACACGATAAATCTTAGCGGAACAATCATAGGCAACGCGGCCAATCTTGATGTAAGCGACCTTGATCCTGTAACCGCAGGAACTTTTAAAATTGGAAAAACAGAATTTACTATAGACGCAACAACAACTATGTCTAGTCTTATAAGCAAAATAAATAAAGATGCAAATGCAGGCGCAACAGCGCAATTTGACGCAACAACAAATAAAATTATTTTAACATCAAAAAATCCCGGACAAACAGCCATTAACCTTGAAAACGGAACAAGCAATTTCCTTAACAAAATAGGGTTAATTACAGCGGGTGGAGATTCTTTATCTTCCCAAACACTGGGAAATAACGCAAAAGTATACGTTAACGGTTCAACTACAGCATTGGAAGCCAACTCAAATACAATAACAGGTGACATAAGCGGTATTACCGGTTTAACTATAAACCTTAAAAACACAACAGAAGTCGGTGACACCATCGATATTAATGTTGATCAGGATACAGATCAAATAAACACCGCTCTGGATGATTTTGTCTCTAAATTTAATGCTATGGCAAGTACAGTTAGCGAGCATACAGCTACCGGCAAAACTCTTCACGGTGAATATTCTCTTATAGGGCTGAAAAATACTTTTAGATCTATGACTACAGATAGAGTGATCGGGCTTTCATCTTTTGACAGCCTTGCAATGATTGGTATATCAACAGGCGCTGTAGGAAAAGCAGCTTCTGATACATCAAATGCATTAACCCTTGATAAAACAAAACTTCTCGAAGCTCTTAACGAAAATCCTTCTGAAGTAAAAGCTCTTCTTATCGGAGACAAAACAGCAGGAATTACAGGGATTTTCGAAAAACTTGAAGATAAACTTTCCAGCGTTCTTGATCCTGTAAGTGGTTATTTTAGTGTAAAAGAAGAATCTTTTAATTCAATGATTACCAATAATGATAAATCCATTACAAGAGGAGAAGAGCGTGTTGCAGCCTATAAAACAATGATTACAAAACAATTTTCCGAAATGGACTCATACATAAGCAAAATGCAGCAGCAAGGCAGTTCTCTTTCCAACCTTGGCATATATTAGAACTTGTTTTGTTAAAATTATTTGTCATTGCGAGCGACCAACGGGAGCGTGGCAATCGCAAGATTTTACTAATTATGAGATTGCTTCGTCGCAAGCTCCTCGCAATGACAATTGCAGGTTTTAACCAAATAGGCTCTTAATTTCATATAAAATATAAAAAGTCGGGAATGAAAATAATCCCGACTTTTTTGTTTTTATATTTGACCCGAACTCTTGTTTTATGGTAAAAATAAACAAATTTAAATAATCTAAAGAGGAAGAGGAATATGGAAATTGAAAAAATGATAAAAGCTGCAAAAGGAGAAGAAATTGCAGATATAGTTATAAAAAATGCAAATATAATAAATGTTCTGTCAGGCGATATCCACAGAGGCGACGTTGCTGTAGTTAACGGAAAAATAATCGGCATTGGAAATGACTATAAAGGAAAAGAAGAAATTGACATAAACGGTTCTTATCTTTCTCCTTCTTTTCTTGACGGTCATGTACATCTTGAAAGCGCTATGATATCTCCTTATGAATACGCAAAAGCAGTTATTCCTTCAGGAACTACAACTGTTGTTGCTGATCCTCACGAAATATCCAATGTACTCGGACTTCAGGGAATAAGTTTTATGAGAGAAGCTACAAGAACTCTTCCTCTTGATGTTTACATGATGCTGCCTTCCTGTGTTCCTGCGACAGATATGGAAACATCCGGTTCAAAACTTAGTGCCAGCGATCTATCAATCTTTATCAAGAAAAATTGGGTACTTGGAATTGGAGAAATGATGAATTTCCCGGGTGTTTTAAACATGGATCAGACTGTTATAAATAAAATAACCCTTCCTGTTTCAAAAAGAGTAGATGGACATGCACCCGGTTTAACAGGAAAAGACCTTTGTGCTTATATTTCAACCGGTATTTCTTCTGACCATGAATGTATTTCTGTTGAAGAAGCCAGAGAAAAACTAAGAATGGGTCTTTACATAATGATTAGAGAAGGAACTGTGGCAAAAGACCTTGACAGCCTTCTTCCTGTGGTTGATTCAAACAATTCAAGAAGATGTTTCTTTGTGACAGATGACCGATATCCTCATGATTTGTACGATCATATAAACTCCATGGTAAGAAGAGCGGTAAAATATGGGATTCATCCACTTACCGCAATTCAAATGGCTTCTATAAACACTGCTGAATACTTTAAAATTCCAAACTTAGGTGCAATAGCTCCAGGTTATCAGGCTGATATGCTTGTATTTGATAACTTATCAGACTTCAAGCCTGCAATGGTATTTAAAAAAGGTCAACTAATCTCTAAAAACGGCAAATTTCTTCCTAAAGAAAATGGTTATACTCTTCCTGAAACCCGTGGCTCCGTAAACGTAAAATGGATTGAAAAAGACAATTTCAAAATAAAAGCAGAGTCCGACAAAATTAAAGTTATAAATGTCACAGGCAACAAACTTATAACGCTCGGAAGCATCGAAAAAGCAAACACGGTTGCTGGTTTTACAGAGAGTGACATAGAAAACGATGTTTTAAAAATAGCCATTATAGAAAGACATAAAGCCACCGGAAATATAGGATTGGGGTTTGTAAAAGGTCTGGGGTTAAAAAGTGGCGCTATTGCATCAACAGTAGCCCATGATTCGCATAATATGGTTATTATCGGAACAAATGATGATGATATGTATTATGCGGCAGTCGAACTTGTAAAATCACAGGGCGGAAAAATCGTTGTAGAAAACGGAAAAACCCTTGAAAAACTTCCTCTTCCCGTAGCAGGCTTAATTTCAGACTTGCCAATCGAAGAAGTTATAGAAAAACTTAAAAGCCTTGTGAAATCAACTAAACAGCTTGGCTGCAAACTTGATGACGCTTTCATGAACATGGCGTTTCTTTCTCTGCCTGTTATTCCTGATTTAAAAATCACAGACAAAGGCTTAATTGACGTAAACAAATTTGAAATTACTTCTTTATTTGTTTGATAAAATATTTAATTTGAGTATTAAAAATGACAAAACCAACCATAGGTTTAATAAACTTCGGATGTCCGAAAAATCTTGTGGATTCCGAAAATATGCTGGGTATTCTTTCTCAAAACGGCTATGAAATTAATCTTGATGAAAAAAAAGCAGATATAATCATCATAAATACCTGTGCTTTCATAAAAGAGGCCGAAAAAGAATCCGTGAAAACTATAATTGAACTTGTTGAATCAGGGGAAAAACTTGTAATTACAGGGTGTCTTGCTCAAAAATACAAAAAAGAGCTTATGGAATTGATTCCTGAAGTACTTGCTTTTGTGGGAACAGGTGATATTGAAAAAATTTCCGAAGTGGTGGGAAAAATCTCAGACAATAAAAAGAAACCTTTGTACGAGATTTCTGAAAATCCATATTATAATTTAAATAATAATATGGAAAGATTTCAAATTACTGTCGGGTCAAGTTCTTACATAAAAATCGCCGAAGGGTGCGATTATTCTTGCGCTTACTGTGTTATACCCGCATTACGGGGAAAATACAGAAGCAGGACAATTGAATCTATTGTTAAAGAAGCAAAAAGCATGGGGCAAAAAGGGGTTTCCGAGATTATTCTTATTGCGCAGGATACCACAAATTACGGGAAAGATCTTTACGGAAAGCCGTCTTTACCTGAATTATTGAGGGAATTAAACAAAGTCGAGGAAATTTCATGGATAAGAGTTATGTATGCTTATCCTTCGCTTGTGAATGACGAATTTATCGAGGCAATTGCTACTTTAGACAAAGTTGTAAAATCTGTGGATATTCCTCTTCAACATTCGCATCCTGAAATATTAAAACTTATGAACAGACCGGCGATTGATAACGGTAAAATTATAGAAAAATTAAGAAAAAATATTCCCGGTGTTTCTATAAGAACAGTGTTTATAACAGGTTTTCCCGGTGAAACGGAAGAACATTTTGAACATTTATACAATTTTATAGAAAAATACAAATTTGACAAACTCGGCGTGTTTGAATATTCTAAAGAGAAACATACGGATTCTTATAAATTAAACGGGCATGTGGCGGCAAAAACAAAAAAATTAAGGAAAAAACGGCTTATGGAGTTGCAGCAAAAAATTTCTAAGAAAATTAATGCTTCTTTGATAGGAAAAGAGATTATTTCTTTGATTGAAGTTCTTACTTCCGACGGAAAAATTATCGGAAGAACTTACAAAGATGCTCCTGAAATAGACGGGCTGGTCTTTATTGAAACAAAAAAAATCGTTTCCCCCGGTGATGTGGTTCAGGTAAAAATTACCGGAGCAAGCGAATACGACTTATACGGAGTCGTTTAAAAGAACGAAAAAGTTTAATAAAATTGTATTAAATTTTAAAATTTATTATAATTAAAATAATTTAATACAGGATAAATAAATGAATTCAAATAAAATTGAAGCATTAAAACAACGAATACATAATTTAATAGAATTAAGAAAATTAATAATTACCGGCATTATTTTATTAGCCGGCGGTTTAGCCACTTTATTTTTAAATATTAATGATTGGCGGGGAATTATAATATTTGTTTTAGGGCTATTTGTTTTTATTGTTTTGTTTATATTAAATAAAAGTCTTGCAATTGATGTTGAAAAAATAATAAAAAACATAGAAGTTGAGGTATAAAATATATGGAATTAAATAATTTTAATACTCTATTAATTGTTTGTTTTGTAATATTTGCAATAGTAACTATATGGGGATTTACCCAAACAATGTTGCCTTGCAAGAAATTAAAATAGTAATTCAAAAAAATTGACACTATTTTTGAGTTTTATATTATACTTAAATTAGTTGTAACACTTTAAATTTTAATCTGCGCAGGTAATAAGATGACCAATAATCCAGGCAAAAAAATTACAGATACAATTCCTATAGAAGTAATGATTACAACGGTTGATCATGAAATCAAAGGCTATGTTCACGTTTCCAAGTATACAAATACAAACCGTGAATTAACAGATCTTTTGAATGACAAAGAAAAAAGATTTATTGCTGTAGTAGATGCGGAAATTACAAAAAAACAGGGTGGTCCGCCTAAAAAATACGATTTTTTGAAGGTTCATATTGATTATATCTTAATGGTTCATCCGGCTTCCCAGATTATTTACAAAGAATCCACCAGGGCTCAGGAAGATATAACCAGATTCCGCGAGTTGAGAGATAAATTAAGCAGAACAAGATTATAATAAACAAAAAACCGATTGAATTAATCTGTAACTTTGTTATTTATGCAAACTATTTTTTACAATAAGTTTTTTCTACAAATTTTGTAAATTTTTCAAAAAGTTCGGAATTCCAGAGTTTTTGATCTTTTTGCATGTTTTTCATGGCTTCCAGAGCTTTTTGAGGAGGCTGAGGCTTTTTATAATCTCTTTTAATTGTTAAAGCGCTAAAAACATCAGATAATTCAAGAACTTCTTCTTCCATGGTTTTTTTTCTTGTCAGATTTAATTTATCAATAGATGTATGATGATTTTCGGCTAATTCGGCAGCATTTTTAAAAATATCGTTTTTTCTTGTTAAACCGAGCTGTTCAAGTAATTGCTTTGTTCGTAGCGCATGTTTACGAGTTACTGCTGTTTCGTATTCATTTAATTTTCCGGGTTTTTTTAAAATTTTAAGAGGAGTATACAACTTACCAAGATCATGACCAAGAGCGGCGATTCTGATTTTTTCTGTTTCTTGAGAGGATAATCCGATTTCTTTTGAAAGCTTTGTAGCTATTTTTGCAACTCCATTTGCATGATGTGCTGTATTTTTATCACGCAAAGCCAGTATATCAAGCAAATACCTGCAAACTTTTTCAGGACCTTCGTTTAAAAGTTTTTCCAAACCTTCCTGAAATTTTTGAGGATTATCCGCAAAGTTTTTTATTAATGCTAAAAAAGGATTTCCTTTAGGATTTTCCATTTTTTGCAAAACTTTTAATGTAGATGGCACGGTTCTTTTTACCGGAACAATGACATTGTGCTTTACGGGCACAGTAAGACTTAATAATTTTATATGATGCAACCCAAATCTTCCTTGTCTTCCTTTATAGCTTCTACTATTTAAAAAACATGAAAACTTAAAAAATTGCCTTTTTTCTATTTATTTTTTAAAAAAAATTTTGTCTAAAATATTGAAAAACTTCATGTTACAAAATATCAAGACGATTTTTTCTTGTTAAAGCTGTGTTTTTTGCAATTATAAGAAAAAATAATAAGAAAAAAAAATTTTTTTTTGAACATTTGAATAATTAAATGTAAAATAATTTAAATAATAGAGATTTAGTTTATACAAAAATTGAATTAATAAAAAAATAATTAAAAAGGGAACTTATGAATATTGGAAAAGTTTTAGCAGGAGTAGCATTATTCTCAGCAGTTATTGGAACAGGAGCAAAAAAAGCGATTTCTCAAGAAGGTCATTTGCTTGCTCAACAAGGAACGCTTGTTTGTGAAAAATTAAAACAATCACCCGTTGATACTTTAAAAATTTCAGGAAAAGAATATTTTTATAATCCAACTGCAAACTTAATAAAAAAGAAACTATCATCCAATATTGAAAAAGGATTACTGGATATTAAAAATTTAAAAGATTCACCAAAAATGGAAAAAATGGTAGAAGACATGGGTGTTTGCAAAAAATTTGGAAAAAACCATAACCTTTGTATTCAATATAAAGAACCGACGGTACTTTTTCAAAAAAGCAATTTTAATGATGGCATTGAAAAAGACATGCAGTTATTGGTTGAGTTTAAAAAAACTTTTTAATTATTATTTAAAATTAGCAAGCTGAACTTCGGGTCTAAACTTTGAAGAAGGAGTCGTGTTTTGATAAATTTCACTCCATTTTTTCATTATGACTTGTTTTAATAATTCTTTTTCTTCGACAGGAAGCTTGTCCCAGTAAACGGGTTTTATTAAAACCATAAGCTTTTGTTTTTCTTTCGGATTTACATAAATTGTCTGAATATAATCTTTGTATTTTGAAAATCTCAAACTTGTTATTATTTGTACATTTGCAGGAGAAAGCGAATAAAAATCGGAATCATTTTTTTCAAGTTTGCTATAAACAACAGAATTTAATTTTACAAAATTGTTAAAAGTAAAACAAATAAAAACAATTATGAAAAACCATGTAAAAGCAATAATACCCCATAGTTTTATCATTCTTTCCCCCGCTACCGAATAACCGCAAGTGCAAAAATCATTGTTTCCATAAATAAAATTTTTACATTTAGGACAAATTTTATCCCAAATTATAGCTCTTTTTTTATGTATATTATGATCAATAAAATTTAATCTTTTTAAGGTTTTTTTAAATTTTCTTTTTAAATTTTTATGTAAACTTAAATTCATTTTTTATTAAAAATCCTCAAAAAATTAATTATTTAAGATATTTTAAGTTTTCTTTACAAAAAAAACTATTGCTGTACTGTACAAATAAATGAGTAAAAAAGGAGTACTATCTTTTTTTATAAAGAGGCTTTTCAAAATTGCAGGAAGTATTAAACCGGATTGACTTTTGATTTATAAAATCGATGATGATAGATTATATTTAATGCGAACAGAAACATTTTCGGATTTATTAAAAAAACAAAAAAGAGAAATAAATGATAGCAAATGTAATAACCGGAGCGATAATAGGGATTGAAGGGTATAAAATTACTGTTGAAGTCGATATCTGCTCGACAATTCCCGGATTTACCATTGTAGGGCTGCCTGATATGGCGGTTTCGGAAGCAAAAGAAAGAATTCGCTCCGCGATAAAAAATTCGGGATATGATTTCCCCTCAAGAAAAATCGTTATAAATCTTGCACCCGCTGACATCAGAAAAGAAGGCTCGGGGTTTGATCTTCCTATGGCGGTCGGGGTTTTAGCGGCGAATGGGGATATTAAGTTTGAATCTCTTGAAAATGTGGGGTTTCTCGGTGAATTATCCCTTGATGGAAGCTTAAGAGCAGTTAACGGGGTTTTGCCCATTACTCTTGGTTTGAAAAAAGCAGGAGTAACAAAAATAGTTGTGCCTGAAAAAAATGCAAAAGAAGCCGCTCTTGTTGATGGTGTCGAGGTTTATTCTGTGAATGACCTTCGGGATGTGTTCAAGTTTCTTAATCCGCCGGCTATTGCGGATTTTAGAATTCAGCCGTATAAGATTGATATTAAAGAAATCCTTGATAAAACATCGCGGGAAGAAATACAGTTTGATTTTAAGGATGTAAAAGGGCAGGAAAAAGCAAAGCGGGCTTTGGAAATAGCGGCAGCAGGCGGGCATAATATACTTATGTCAGGTCCTCCAGGCTCAGGAAAAACCCTTCTTGCCAAGTGTTTTGCAGCGATTTTACCTCCTTTGGAATTCTCTGAAGCTATGGAGCTTACTAAAATTTACAGTGTCAGCGGGCTTCTGGAAAAAGATCAGCCTTTGGTTACTACCAGACCTTTTAGATCACCGCATCATTCTGCTTCTTATGCAGGAATTGTGGGAGGAGGAACAAATCCAAAACCGGGAGAAATTAGTCTTGCTCACAGAGGCGTGCTTTTTATGGATGAAGTTGTTGAGTTTCCGCGGCAGGTGCTGGAAATTCTAAGGCAGCCCCTCGAGGATGGCGAAGTTACCATAAGCAGAGCCATGGTAAGTGTTAAATATCCTGCGGATTTCACACTTCTTGCCGCGATGAATCCCTGTCCGTGCGGGTATTTTGGGGATAAATTAAAGCCGTGCGTCTGTTCCGAGTTTCAGGCAAAGCGATATTGGTCAAGGCTTTCAGGCCCTATTTTGGACAGGATTGATTTACAAATAGAAGTTTCCAGGCTTTCAGAAGACGAGCTTTTAAGCAAGAATACTAATTCTGAAAGTTCAAAAACCATAAGAGACCGGGTTGTAAAAGCCAGAAAGATTCAAGTAGAAAGATTTAAAGACGAGGGAATTGTTTCTAATTCTCAAATATCTCCAAAGCTTATTAAAAAGTATTGCCAGCTTGATTCTAACGGTGAAAATCTTTTACGGATGGCGATTAACAAGTTTAATCTTTCAGGAAGAGCTTATGACAGGATTTTGAAACTTTCCAGAACTATTGCAGACCTTAAGGACAGTGAAAATATTACGCAGGCGCATATTGCAGAGGCTATCCAGTACAGGAATTTTGACAGGATGATGCTGGCAAGCGTTTGATTTGACAGGCTTTAGCCTGCCATACTAATAAAAAATTGCAAAAAAAAAGACAGTTATTAAACTGTCCAAAATCCTCCAATTGTCTAGTAGCGCCTCGCTCTTTTTTAAAGTGGTGTTTTGTAGGTAGTGTAAGGGAAAGGTAAGGTAGGTGTGGTGTGTGGTAAGACTATATTTAAAATTTGAGATTTTAATTCAGGTAGTGTGTTGTGTTTGTTTTGTTTTGTTTTCTTCTTGTACATATATAAAAACATCGAGATTGAAAAAAGTGCTATTTTTTATATAATTTATAGATATTTCGTTAACAAAACTTAATATTTGTGGGTTAGGAGCTTGAAAGAAGGGATGATAACTTATATTTTTTTCTGTCCGATTTCTACGGCATATTATACTTCCTTCATGTTATTATGAAATTATGGATAAATTATTTCATAAAGGCTATCTCGAAAAATGAAATATATATCGATTTTTAAAAAGCCTGATTTTTATTTAATCATGGCAATAATAATTTATCCTTTATTATTTGTATGGGGTGGAATTGAATTTTCTGACACCGGTACTACTTTTTATTACTATAAACAAATATTTAATAATCCTAATGTAATTTTGGATATTACTCCTACTATATTAACTTCAATCATAGGTGGATTATGGATAAAAATCTTTTGTTTTATGGAATATACTTCCTGTAAGCTGGGTTATGCCTTAGTAATTATTTTAATAAATTTTTTAATGTTTAAAATCCTTAAAGATATATTTAAAAATAAAACAATGCTTTTATTAACTTTGTTATTATCAACTATTTGTATAACGCATTTGGATTGTTGTTTTTTAAATTATCCGGTTTTAACTGTTTTGTTTTTTATTCTGGGCGTATATTTTTTATATTATGGAATAATTAATAAATCAAAATTAAAGATATTTATTTCTTCAATGATTTTTGCTTTAAATATTTCTATAAGATTTCCTAATATATTAGGAATCTTTTTTATATTTATCCCTTTTATATGGAATTTCTTTAAAAAAGATGAAGAAGAAAATAAAAAAGAAGACTTTAAAGATTCATTAAAAAATTCAATGATTTTTTTATCAGGTTATTTATTAACTTTAATAATTTTTATATTATGTTTAAAATTTGCAGGAATTTTAAACTTTTATTTTGAAGGATTTAAATATTGGCATAGTCCTTATCCCGATGACCATCATTCAGTTTATGTTCTATTAAATCGTTATATTGAAACTTATTCCAAAGCTTTGTTGCTTTCTATTAATTTTATCGGAATATTTTATTTTTTTAATGAATTAATTCATAATAGACCTAGATATAAAATTTATATTATAAGTTTGATTCCTGTTCTTGTAGTTTTTCAATGTATAAATTCTTTAACATTAAGAATATTGCCTGATTTATTTAATTATTTCCCAATTTTTTCTTGGCCTGTAATTTCAATTTATCAATTATTTTCAGAAGATTTTTATCAAAAACTGGGATATTATTTGTTTTTAGGTATATTTTTGTTTATTCCGATTTTTATTCTTTTTGATAAAAAAGCAAATAATAAATTAAGATTTATGTGTTTATTGGGTATGTTAATTACGGCGTTCTCTTTAGCAGGTTCTTACTGGTATTTTCTTAACGGGTACTGGTTTTTAATTTCAATCTCTATTTATTACATTTTAAATCTGGAAATTTTTGATAAGTTTAAAAAAACGGGTTTATCGCTTATAGTTTTTTTATTAATTTTCACAATATTTACAAAAACAGGCTGGAATGATTATGCCGGTACAATGGATTTAAAAACAATTATAACTAATCATAAATTTATGAATAATAATATGTTCAGGGGAAGTTTTACAACAAGAGAAAGAGCTGATGCAATAAATAATTTTATTGAAATTTATCCTGATTATATAAAACAGGGGGATTCTCTTTTAGCTTGGCCCAATCTTCCTTTGATGTATTCCATAACTAATACAAAACCGGTTTTGGGAACTCCATGGCCGGATCTTATAGATTACAGAATCTTCAACGAAAAATTAGCAAAAATTGAAAAAAATAAAAAATTTCCGGTAATTTTAGAATCAAAATATAATGTAAATTTTAAACCATGGCCAAAAAGAGTTATACCAAACGTGTATGAAAATAATATTAAAGATTGTAGTGTATATTCTACAGATATTTGTACAAGAAATCAGTGTGAAGCAGCAAAAAATATTTATATTTTTATGGAAAAATATAAATATTCCAAAGTTTGGGAAAATGAAGTTTTTGTTATTTACAGAACTTACGCAAAGTAAAAATTTCAAAAGCCATCTGGTTAAAATTATGTGTCATTGCGAGCGACCAACGAGGGAACCCACTTTTTGATTAAGTATCAAAAAAGAAGGGGGACGCGGCAATCGCAAGATTAAACTAATTCTAAGCAAGTTTATAAAAAATTGCAAAAAAAAAGAGACAGTTGTTAAGACTGTCTTAAACCTTGTTTTTGTAGGTAGGTTTGGAAAGGTGATGTAGTGTAGTAAGGTAAGGGAAAGGGAAATAAGGTGTGGTGTGTGGTAAGATTTATAAGATTTTTGAAATTTTTATTAAGGTAGTGTGTTGTGTTTGTTTTGTTTTGTCCTTGTACATATATAAAAACATCGGGATTGAAAAAAGTGCTATTTTTTATATAAAAAATAGATAAATTCTTAATATTTCTTAATATATTGGTTTAAATAAAGCGGTGGTTTAGATTTATGATGTCACGATATGGAATTACACCCAGTATGACATCTTCTTCGTCCATTATTGGAATAGCCCTGAATAAATATCTTGTGAACTTTCTTGAGGCTTCAATTAATGTGTTTTCCGGGTTTAAGCTGATAACATTTGTTGTCATTATATCCTCAAGTTTATCTCCAGGTTCTGCCTGAAGTAATTCTTTAATATCACAAATTCCCAGCAGTTTTTCTTCTTCGTCCACAACATAAAGATACATTATTACGTCTTTGTCTTTTGCTTCATTGTGAAAAACTTCTATTGCTTCACCGGCTGTGGTGGTTGGCGAAAACTTGAAAAAGTGCGATGTGGCAAAGTTCAGGATTTTTTCGTCCTGTTTATCCAGAATAAGTTCGATTTTTTCGGCATTTTCTTTATCTTCCCGCGCGATTAAATTTAAGATATCATCTGCCTCATCGGCTGGTAAAACAGCCAGAATATCAGCCGCCTGTCCCGGTGTCATATCATTAATAAGTTCAACGGTTTTTTGTTTATCAAGAGATGAAATTAAATCTCTTTGTACTCTTGGTTCAATTTCTTCAAGGGTATCGGAAGCATGTTCAGTATCCAGCTCGCTAAAAAGAGCAAGTCTCTGGTCGGGTTCGAGTTCTTCCAGTATGTCCGCCAAATCAGCAGGGTGAATATCAAGCAGTTTTTCCTTTAAAACCCTTAGTTTAACATTTCCCTGAAAGCTTCCGATGTTTTCCGGCAGTGGTTGAACATAAGTCCAGGGAATTGTATCGGTTTTAATTTTGTCGGCAAGGCTGTATATAAAGTTAACCAGTCCTTTTAGCCCCAATCTTTTCAGGAAGCCGTATTTGCTGGAATCAACTTCTGTTACGTATAATTTATTATTTCTCATTACAAGTTTAACGTCATAAACGACTTCCAGCTCGTTATCATCCATATCCAGAACTTTTTTGTCGAGAATATGGTCTTTTAGTAAAACTTGTGATGATATCGGTTCTTTTTCGTATCTTTCAATGTCTTCAATATCAATAATAATTTCGTCGTTTGTAATTTCCACGATTTTTTTCCATGGCACCATTAAGGATTGATATCCAAAGGAGCGTCCTACAATAAAATGAGTGGCTTCGGGCAGTGTTTCTGTTTCAAATATAACAATATCCTGAAGTTTTCCGATTTTTTTATTGTTAAAAATTACTTTTCTTCCGATAATATCGCTCAGAAAAAAGGAATATCCTGATTGTTCTATGTTTGGTAAATTTTCGTTAGTCATTATATTTTTTCCTTTTCAAAAAAGTTTTCATTAAATCATTATTTACACCCACCCCCAACCCCCTCCCTTGAGGGAGGGGGCTAGAGTTAGTTTTTTGGCTCGCTTTCCGGCGACTTCGTCGCCTCGCTCGCCCTTTTGTTTTTTATAATAAAGACTTTTTTCATTTATCGTTCACTCTTTTTAAATTAACATGGGACTTAATAAATTAATGTGATAAGTTTGTAAAGAAGCAATCCTACTATAAAAACAAGGTAAATTTTTAAAGCCGTCAGTGCAAAATTTACAACAGGAGATGTTGCTATTCTTGGAGAAGCATATTTTTCGTTTATTTCAATTATTCTTTCAAAATGCTGTTCATAAAAAATTTTAATTACTTTTTTAAGTTGTCTTTTTATTATTTTGATTTTTTTTAACATTATTTTGTTTCCTGTTAATTAAACAAATTCGGGAAAATAACACTTATCGCGTAAAGTGTTGATAAAACAATGATAAGAGCCACAATTGAAATTCCGATAATATTCTGGAATAAATTGTTTTTATATTCGCCCATTGATTTTTTGTCGTTCAGCAACAAAAGAAGAAAAACAAGTGTAGCCGGCAATAACATAGCAGAAACCACCTGTACCAAAAGAGTAATAAGCACTAATGGGGCTTTGGGAATCAACACGACAAGTCCCGCGCTTATTAAAGTTATAAAATAATTGGCGTAAAACCACGGGGCTTCTTTGATTTTGTTGTTAAGGGAGTGCGCCCATCCGAATATTTCTCCAAAAGCCCATGAGCTTGCAAGTGAAATACAAATTGCGCCTAAAAGTCCGGCGTTAAATAAGCCTACAGCAAGGAAAGACCCGACATATTTATTCATTCCCATCAGTTTTTGCGCGGCTTGAGCGGCGCTTTCAAATTCGACTCCTCTTAAAACCGTTCCTGCCACAATTACTATAAAAATTGCCACAACAATGGTTAAAATAGCTCCCACCATTGTATCAAACTTGCCCCATGGGATGTCTTTTTCTTTCATTCCTTTGTCAACAACAGCACTCTGCTGGAAATACAGCATCCATGGCGCTATAGTCGTTCCTATATTTGCCATTAAAAAGAAGAAAACAGTATTATTAAAACCGCCGGGGAAATTAGGGATAAAGCCTTCATTTATAATAGCTGATATTGGAGGATTTACTATAAATGCGCAGGGAATATAAATCAAGTTCAGCGCGCAGAAAGTGAGCGCGATTTTTTCCCATGTCCAGTATCTTCCGTTTAGAACCATTATGCCCATAAGAATACACACGCCTATTACTGTAATATAAGGCGGGACTCCAAAAAGATTTAAAGCTGCCGTCATTCCAACAAATTCTGTAATTAAAGTCAGCCAGTTCACTACCATTAAGTTTGTTAAAGAAAACCAGCCCCAAAAAGAGCCAAAAGCCTCAAAAACAGATTCAGCATGTCCTCTTTTTGTGACAACACCAAGTCTTACAGTCATTTCTTGCACAAAATACGCGATAGGAACAAGGAAAAGAAGAAACCAGATTAAATTATATCCAAATTTTGCTCCGGTAGCCGCGTAGGTTGTAATACCAGCAGCATCATTATCTGCGACCATGACAACAATTCCGGGCCCTGAAATAATTAAATACAGGACTATTATTTTCCAGATTCTTCTGTATTCATAATATAGTTTTGAAAAAATTTTCATAAATTTTTCGCCTCTTATACCGACTATTCTTCTTGTTTTAGTCGCTCGGTGAAAAATTCTAATAAATTAATTAAGGATAGAAATTTCAATCGCAAAGCGACTATTTAGACTCCGGGCGCCCACTACTGTCACTATCCATAAATTTTCTCCTTAATTGTCTATTTTTCCCTATAATAATATTAAAGTTCAAACTTTATAGTATATCAAGTATTACTTTTTTATTTTTGAAATACTTCGACTCTTGGGTTGTTTTTGTCGCCCTGAATCAAAATCAAGGTTTGTCCATTTTGGGATTAAAGCTTTTTTAATAACAACCAATTAATTGAACCACTACAAAATTTATGCGATAAAATGAAAAGGGAAAAGCAAAATTGTATAAATTTTTAGGAGTATAAAAAATTGCAAAAAAAAGAACGAATCATGTCCGGCATGCGTCCTACAGGAAAGCTTCATTTAGGACACTATATGGGTGTTTTAAAAAACTGGCTTCTTTTACAGGACGATTATAACTGTTTTTTTGCAATAGCAGACTGGCATGCCCTTACTACAAAATTTGACCGGACAGAAAATTTAAGGCAAGACATCCTTGATGTTGCTCTTGATTGGCTTGCATGCGGAATAAATCCCGAAAAATCAACTATTTATGTACAATCTCTCGTTCCCGAAACAGCCGAACTTCATCTTTTATTGAGCATGATAACCCCTCAAAACTGGGTAGAGCGCGATACAACACTAAAAGACATGGTTAAAATGCTCAGGGCAGAGCCTATAAATAAACAAATAATCGTGGATGAAGATGAAACAACCATCACCGAAACATATTCAAAACTTCTTAGCTACGGGCTTTTGGGGTATCCTGTTTTGCAGACGGCTGATATTATTCAGTTTAATGCTTCTCTTGTTCCTGTAGGAAAAGACCAGCTTGCGCATCTTGAAATCTCACGGGACATCGTAAGAAGGTTTAATCATCTTTATAAAACAAGTTTAATTAAAGAACCCCAGCCCAAATTAACAGAAACTTCTATGCTAAAAGGCATAGACGGTCAAAAAATGGGCAAATCTTTTAACAACGACGTAAAAATTTCTGATTCCGAAGAAGTTACAACGAAAAAAATAATGCGGGCTATTACAGACAGAACAAGGATTCAAAAAACAGATAAAGGTCATCCCGAGCTTTGTGAAGTAGTTTGCCCTTATTATGAAATTTTTGCGGATGAAGAAACAGTAAAAAAACAGCGGCACAACTGCGAAAATGCTCTATGGGGATGCGCAGACTGCAAAAGAGAACTGGCTTCCATTATAAACAGTCAGTTTAAAAATATAAGAGAAAAAAGACTTGAGCTGGAACAAAATCCTGCTTATATTCAGGAAATACTTCGGGAAGGAAGCTTAAAAGCTCGTGACGAAGCGGCTTTGTTTTTAAAAGAGATTAAAAAAGCAATGCAGCTTTATTAAAAGGAATTAGATTGCCACGTCGTTGCTGAGCAACTCCTCGCAATGACAGGATTATAAATTAGAAAGAGATCGTGATGGAACATAATTTACTATATGCATTTTTATTAACGTTTTTTGCGGGAATTTCAACGGGTATCGGCGGAATACTGGCTTTTTTCATAAAAAAGGACAATATTCTTGCTTTATCGCTCGGTCTCGGGTTTTCCGCCGGAGTTATGATTTATGTGTCATTTACAGAAATTTTACAGGAATCTAAACATTATTTGATAAGTTCTTTTGGTTCTAATACAGGTGAATGGCTTAATATTATTCTGTTTTTTGCGGGAATAGGGTTTGCGGCTCTTATTGACAGGCTTCTTCCTGATGATATGAGCCACCACATATTTGATTTTTCGGATTCAGATTTAAGCTGCGAAGAAAAACTTTCAAAATGCAAATTGTGCCGAACGGGTTTATTTATGGCTGTTGTTCTTGCTCTTCATAATTTTCCCGAAGGTCTTGCAACTTTTATGTCCGGTATGACAAATTTAACTCTTGGTATTTCCATTGCTGTTGCTATTGCAATACACAATATTCCCGAAGGAATTGCCGTTGCGCTGCCTATTTATCATTCTACAAAAAGCAAAAGAAAAGCGTTCGGCTTTTCTCTCCTGTCCGGCATGGCTGAACCCCTCGGCGCTGTTGTCGGTTATTTTTGTTTAAGATCAATCCTAAGCGATGCCACTTTTGGGGTTTTATTAGCGGCGGTTGCGGGAATTATGGTTTATATCTCTTTCGATGAACTGTTGCCAATGGCCAGAGAATACGGAAACGGACATGTCGAAATACTCGGTGTTGTTCTCGGCATGCTTGTCATGGCAATAAGTCTTGTGTTGTTGTAAGCTTTTCTTGAATTAATAAAAAACGTCACCCTGAACTTGTTTCAGGGTCTAACCGACAAGCATTTTTAAACTTAAACTCCAAAACGGATAGATGCTGAAACAAGTTCAGCATGACATGCAGGTTTTGAACAACTGGCGCGCATAAAAAAATAGAGGCTAAAAGCCTCTGTATTATGAGATGGTAGGTAGGATTATAATTATATTGTTTAAAGATTTACATATAATCCAGCAATGAAGGCTGAATTACTTGAGCGCTTACCTGTAGAGAAGCTTGCAGTGCTGTTTGTTGAAACTGTAATTCGGATATTGTTTTTGCCATATCAATATCTTCCGCGCCTGATTTTATTTTTGTAAGATTTAATTGATCGTCCTGAAGATTTGATTTTGTCATTTCAAGTCTACTGGAAAGGCTTCCTAATTCAGACTGCGCATTAAGAACTGTTTGCAAGTCAGTATCAAGACTATCCAATTGTTGCCTTATAAAATCTTTATCGGGGTTTGCTTCGTCAAGTTCATTGCTAAGAGCAATAAGCGTTCCCAAAAGTCCCTGTTGATGAAGTATTTCATCACCGGAGGCAGGAATACTATCAGGATCTTCTGTGTAATATTCTCCAAAAACAGAATCGCCGCTTAAATTTACCGGTATTGTAACACCGTCGCTTATTTCAATTCTTCTTTCATGGCTTCCATCGAGAGATCCGTTGTATTGAATTTCTCCTGTCGCCGGCGACGTAAAAGGAGTAGATTCTGTTTGAAGTCCGCCAAATATAAATTTTGTCCCAAATTTTGTATTTCCGAGATCTTTAACCTGTTCTATTATTTGTTTTATTTGTGAATTTATTATTGTCATTTCTTCCGGACCGGAAGATGCATTTAAGGCTTGCAGTGTTAATTCTTTAGTCGTGTGAACGGAATCAATCGTTGTTAACAATGCTTTTTCCGCTGTTTCCAGCTCCCCTTGCGCATTATCAATATTTTTCAAATAATTATCTATTTTTCCCAAAGAATTATTTGTTGAAACAACCGAAATACTTGCAAGAACATCGTCAGAAGCTTTTGTTATTCTTTTTCCCGAAGATATTTGCTCTTGTAAGTTAACAAGTTTTGATCTGTTTATTAAAAGATTATTAACAACACTTTCACTTGTATATCTGTTTGTAATTCTTGTAAATTGCATAAAACCTACCCCTTTATTGTCATCCTCAGTGAGCGAAGCGAACGTGAGGATCTATTCAGTAAACTGTTATTGCTTTGAGTTTAATATTTATATTGTTTATTAGATAGATTCTCACGCTCCTGTTAGTCGCTGAGAATGATGTTTTACTTATTTTTAACCCATCATGTTTATTATTGTTGTTAAAGTTTGACTGATAGTTTGCATAACCTTTGCTGAAGCCTCATAAGACCTTTGAAACCTTACCAGGTCAGCCAATTCTTCATCAAGACTAACTCCTATTAAGGATTCTCTTTTCTGTGTAATCTGCTGCAGAATATTACTTTTTATATCGTAATTATCCTGAATGTTTTTTGATTGTGTGCCGAGTCTTCCCGTAACATTTGTTATATAACCCTGTGTTGTAGCTCCTCCAAGTATTGCCAGACCTTGATTTCTAACCTGTGACATTAAAAGAGCATTACTTCCGTCACCTGTTTCTGTTAAACCGCTGGTTAAACTTGCGGCGGATATCTGATAAGGATCATCGGAAATAACTGCATTTACTGCTATATTTCCAGCTGTTATTGTTCCGCTTGAATCAGAATCAATAAAAAAGTCTTCGGGATCATTATCTGTACCCGCGCTGGGCGGTATCGGATTTGACAGATTATCTGATAATTCTTTCGGGTTTACCGAACTGTCAATATATCTTCCGCCTGTCTGAACGGTATTTACAGCCGTTGCAAATTCACTTGCAAGAGAATTTAAAGAATCCATTATTCCTTTTATTGTTAATTTATCGGTGTCATCCCCTCCTGTTTGAAGAATTGCTCCTATTTTTCCTGATGTAATAAGTGAATATGCGTCAGTTGAAAGAATACTTCCGGCATCGTTTTTAATTTGTACTATTGAAGGGTTGTCGTTTGTAGTCCCTGCCTCAATTTCAAAAAATCCTGTTCTTTCTCTTCCTCTTACAAGCTCAATAGAACCAAGACTGAGAGTTACTGTATTATTGCTTTCATTTGTTATATTTACGGGAATATACTCTGAAATTTGGTCAAGAAGTATATCCCTTTGGTCTAAAAGAGCATTGGGTGTCATTCCTTGAGAAGTTGAAAGGTTAATTTGGTCGTTTAAGTTTGCTACCGCGCTTAATTTATTGTTTAAATCGTTTATATCTATACTTAATTTACTTTGCGTAAGCGTATCAGGTTCTGTTATATCTCCGACAAGACCTGTTCTGGCATTTTGCAGACTCGTATAAGTGTTATTGAAGGTTGTGGCAAGTGTTATAGCATTTTGAACAACGCTGTTTCTCACAACAAAATCGTTCGGGTTAGACGCAAGTTGGCTTAAACTGTTATAAAAATCGTTTAATGTTTTATTTAGCCCTGTATCATCCAGTTCATTAATAATATTTTCCAAGTCTATAGCATTATCCGTATATTCTTTGTAATAATTCAAGTCTGTTGTTTCTCTTCTTAAAGAATTATCAAGAAAAGCGTCCCTATTTCTTGTCACGCTGTCAATAATTGCGCCCATGCCGCTTTGAGTGGCGTCAACAGCATTTTGATACGGAGATACATTGCTTGCCTGAGAAATATCAAGCCTTTGCTTGCTGTATCCCACTGTGTTCATATTAGCAACGTTACTGTTAATAATATCAATAGCAGCCTGATTTAAGGATAAAGCCCTCTGCGCGTTGTATATACCGTATAATGTTGATGGCATTTTATATATTTCTCCCCTTGTTTACTTTTTATTTTTCTTATTGTCATTCTCAGCGACTAACAGGAGTGTGAGAATCTACCAGTATAATCGTTTTATAGATCCTCACGTTCGCTTCGCTCACTGAGGATGACAAAAGAGATTAAACTTCATGTTCTACCGAACTTAAATCAAAAAGTCTTTTTTCTGTTTTAGTTGCCCCTTTTTGGTTATATGCCGAGCCTTCCGGAACCAGTGCGTTTGCTATTACAACTATAGAATTTTCAATAATTTTTAAAGAATGTTTTAAAAGCTCCATGTTTATTGTATTTTGCTTTTGAATATTAGATAAAATACTTTTCATTTTATTTCTAAGATTAAAAAGTTTTTTAGCCTGTTCTTTATTTTCTATTTTTTCAATAATTTCTTTAAGCGTAGAATTATCCGGATAAATCTGTTTTCTTTTTTCTTCCAGTTTTTCTACGATATAGTTGTATTTTTCAAGTTCTGCATCGACAACTCTTACTTTTTCCATATCATTGTTGATAAGATGTTCTTTTTTTCCGCTAATATATTCTTCAAGCTTTGAATAAGCTTCTATTTCCTGGTTTAAGATTTTTTCCAGTTCCAAAATCGCTTTATTATCCATTTTACCCTCCCGAGTTATTGTTATTGGGCTTTTATGCTGTGTAATCAGCT
>Ga0209417_1001982_pt1 | contig 34388 bp, 27 predicted proteins | sample RifGroF2_FD_184002 | JGI IMG/M metagenome (GOLD analysis project Ga0209417, IMG submission 184002) | Groundwater microbial communities from Rifle, Colorado, USA - Groundwater F2 (SPAdes) (version 2) | ecosystem: Environmental > Aquatic > Deep subsurface > Groundwater | place: Rifle, Colorado... | reverse complement strand
GTGCTTTTGACATGTTCAGCGTCCTTGCTTGCTGTGGGACAGCAGGCGACACGCCGAGGATGCGTGCAGCCCCGGAACAATGCTATTTGCCGGGCTTCGCGCCGGGAACAACTTGACCCAGGAAAAATGAAAAATCGGGAATGGGGTATTTTGAAAATGAAGAACACTGAGCTCAAAACAAATCGAAAATCAGCGAAATTTTAAAATTATGGGATGACAGTGAATAAGATTGCTGATTGACGGGAAACCCTTGCCGGACGGAGAAAAAACAGAACTCTTTGCGGATAAGTATCGCAGGCACAGGCTTCGCGGAGCATCTTCGGAAGGCCATCATTATATCGAGATTATCAAAGAAAACAGGCCATTTTCGCAGGCGCAATACAACAACGTTTATATGTTTGGGGATTTTTCAGTAAATATTAAAAGCAGTAATGATTGTGCATGCCTTACCCGTGAATATTATAGCATGGAACTATACCTGCCATCCCGTGCCGAAGTTCTTTTAAGTCCCCGCAATACAAAGCTTAACACGTTCTCCTGGGCGGAACAGGGGCATCCGTTTTATTCCGGGGCCGTGACGTATTGCATGGAAATAGAAATTCCTGAAAAATTTAAAGCTGGAACACTTGTGCTTCCGAAAGTAAAGGCAGTGTGTTCCGTGAACGTTAACGGCATTGAAGTAGGTAAAAATCCGTCCGCCTTATGAATTTGCCTTGCCTGCAATCTCAGGGAAATGTTCGATACAAATGACGGTGTGGAACACTCAGGCTAATATGCTCGAAGAATATCGCGCGCCCAGCGGGATACTTGAAAAACCGCATATAAGGGAAAATGATTTCTGACGAGATTGCTTCGTCCGCCGAAAAACAGGCTGGAATGTCAAAAATAGCCTGAAAAATCCTGGAGCATTTACGTTCAGGGAGACCGCCTGATATTACTCTCAATTTGCCCTACGCCGTGTTTCTTTTTTTTGCCAAACATATACGCATAAGTATTGACAAGGCTTAATTCGCATATTATAATAGCGGTATTAAGTCGGTTGTTTCTAAGCTTTAAAGGCGTATTATGTGCTGGAGAATCTCTGGAATATGCATAAGTTCAGGGCAGACTTTAACTTATAAGGTTATGTAATATGATAAGCGAGACGATTCAGAAATACGAAAAAGTTAAGGATGCCATAAAAAAAAGCATAATAAGCGGAAAATATAAAAATGGAGACCTTATCCCTTCGGAAAATGAACTTGTAAGAGAATTCAAGGTAAGCAAGCAAACAGTATTGAAGGCGCTTGGCGTACTTGTTAATGAGGGGCTTGTATTTCGCAGGCAGGGAAAAGGGACTTTTGTTTCGGAAATCAGCCGTGAAGTGAAAAGACGCATTGCCGTAATAGTTTTTCATTCGGACAATTCCTATTACTCGAAAATTATCAAAGGCGTTGAACAAGTCATGACCGATAGTTCTTTTGACACTATTTTATGCAATAGCGAGGGAAATGCGCAGAGGGAAACTGAGCATATAAAACGATTGCTGGACACTGTTGACGGATTTATTTTATCTCCCGTAGTGAGAGCCGGGGAATATTCCGAAGGGGTAAGGAAGATTCTGGACAGCTGTGTTCCGCTGACATTCCTCAGTAATATAGCCAATGAAAATCAATTGAACGGCTCGGCAGATTACGTGATCCCCGATGATTGCGTTGGCGGATTTATGGCAGGCAGGCATCTTGTTGAATGCGGATATAAAGACTTCAAGTTCCTAACAGCCGGGGACGGGCTGAAGTTTGATACCGTAAGGGAGAGATTACGCGGATTTAAATTTGCGTTGGCCCAGGATGGCGTGGTATTTGACAGCGGCATGGTAGTTGAAAGCTCTGCCTCTGATGCGCATAATGGTTATGAGGCGGATGGATACAAGGCGGCTGAAAAGATATTACCTGAACCCAAAAAACCGCTCGGAATATTTGCGGTTGGCGACCAAATAGGAATAGGCCTTATGAGGGGACTGAAAGAAAAGGGAATAAAAATTCCTGAAGAGGTCGGGATTTGCGGTTTTGACGATATAGACCTTGCCAGGCAGTGGGGGATAGAGTTGACGACAATTGCCCAGAAGAAAACTGAAAGCGGAATGAAGGCCGCGGAAATACTGTTGAGAAAAATCAAGAATACCTCTTCGGGCCCGGAGCATATTACGATGCCTGTCGAGCTTATAAAGAGAAAAACGACCATGAAGCTTTCTGAAATTTCGAATATTGTAAGATAGGGGTCTTATATGAGAGAATTCAAAGACGTCAATTTGTCATTATCTGCCAAAGCGGCACAGGTACTAATCTCATTCAGATTCGGGAAAAGCGAAATTTCCGATTACTGCATTAGGAATGGATGGGGAGGCCTCCATTTAAGTATCTGGGACTACAAGGGTATCGACGAGTCGCGCGCCATGATTGAGGAGTTCCGCGCTAAATCCAAAATCCCTCCGTTCATAACGTCGGATACCGAATCAGGATTTGGCCTGGTCGAGCTCAAGGAGGCTACCGAATTTACGACCCAGATGGGAATCGGTGCGACAGGCAATCCAGATTACGCATATGAAGTTGCGAAAGCAACCGCTCTCGAGGGAAAATACACCGGACTTTCCTGGACTTACGGGCCGGTCGTCGACGTCAATACCAACCCCATGAATCCCTCTACTAATATACGTTCGTTTGGCACCGATCCCGAAACGGTCAACAAGTTTGCAATAAAGATGATAGAGGCTTACCAGGCGAACGGGCTTATTGCGACGGCGAAGCATTTTCCCGGACAGGGGCACTCGGAAATGAACTCCCATTTTAAAACCGAAACGCTGAATCGTTCCGTAGATGAAATGGAAGCATGCGAACTTATTCCATTTTATGAAGCCATCAAGGCTGGAGTTGATGCCATAATGACGAATCACGCTATATATCCTGCCTATGACAAGGAAATCGCGTCGTTTTCCTACAAGCTGCTCACTGAACTGCTCAAGGAAAAGATGGGATTCAAGGGGCTTCTGATAACCGACTGCCTTGAAATGGCGCCCATCAAAAAGGAGTTCAGCATCGAAGAGTCCGTTCCGAAAGCGATACTTGCCGGAAATGATATCATCCTTACAGAGAACGACTTCGAGCTCTCTCATTTTGCCATTATGAACGCCTTGAGAAAGGACATTATCACGGAGGGAATGCTCGATGCCAGAATCGGAAAGATATTGAATTACAAAAAGAAATACGGGCTCTTCGAGCCATTGCCGGATAAGAGCATGAGGCCCGATCTCGGTGCCCATAAAGCCCTTGCAAGAAAGATTGCCTCCGAGAGCGTGAAGCTCGTGAAACAAACGACTCCGATGCCGCTGAATCTTAAGCCGGACGAGAGCCTCCTTCTTCTCATTCCTGAGGCTAAAAGAAAGCTTGATGTCGGCGTACACCATCGTGACAGTATGATAAAACAGAAATTCACGGAACGCCACCCGAATACTACAACGCTTGTTTTTCCCGAAGAGCCGGACGAATCTTCAGAGAAGGCGATACTTGACAAGTGCGCGACATCTTCGGCAGTAGTAGTCGATGTTTCATTTAAACTGAGTTCCGGGCAGCTTGGGGTTCTCAATTTCAGGCAGATAGATTTTCTCAGAAAAATGCAGAAAGTCAACGATAAATTATTTGTAATAGCGGTGAACCCTTTCACCTCCGATCAGTATCCATTTGCTGGGAATATTATCCATTCTTTCAGCCCTAACGAATATGTGCTCGAAGTCGTAGCCGCTAAAATTCTTGGCAAATAAAACGCCCGAACCAGGCAGCCGAATATTTATTACAAATACTTTACAAACTGGATATTGCGGAGCGTGTTCCCGATGCATTCGGCGGAGCTGATTTTCCCGGTAAAGCACTTTTCAAGTTCGGTACCGAACAGCGCCAAGGCTTTACGTATATTCCGGCAGTCGAACTGCGGAATGCTGCCTTCGAGCGCCTTTGAAAACACAGGAGACAGTTCCGGGTATTCCTTCTCCAGTGCGCATGGGATATTTCTTAATGCCGGGAATGATAGATCCGAAGAGGTCAACCAGTACTGCTGCTTTTTTCTCAGCAGATATTTGAACCATTTCCAGGCGGCCTCAATTTCCGCATCGTTTTTAACCGCGGAGCGGAATATGCCAAGACAGTAGTTCCCCATGACGGAAGGTGTATCCACGTTTTTGTCTTCCGAAGGTATCGGGAATGCCTTTATTCTGAATTTAGGAGCCATAAGTTTGTTCAGCGCCAAGGGCCATGTGCCGCATGCCATGACTATTCCGACGCGACCCCCGGCAAACAGATCCAAGCCATCAATGGGCGCCGGATTGCCTGCTTTGTAAATATCCGACAGGAAATCAATACCGCGTTTGCAGGACGGGCTTTGCAGCAATTCGGTGAATCCCTCAATTGAATTCGAGAATCCAGCCTCCGATGTCCATAAATAAGGCAATTTACCGATTACACCGTGCCAGCCGGCAGGAAGCTCCGCGAAAATACCATATTCGCCGGAAGAACGTTTTCTTGTATGTTTGCCGAGAATAGCGGCCCATTCGCGCAAACGCGCCCAGTCAAGAGGGACATCAAGATTCTTTATGCCCGCTTGTTTGAGCAGATCCGCATTCACAAGGATGACTCTTGCGTTTACTCTTGAAGGCAGCGCATGTATATGGTTTACGCCATCGGCATTCGCTGTTTCGTAAACGCATCGCGGATGAAGCGCGGCCGCCAGATTCTGAAAGCCGGGCAGGTCTTCCAGAGGTACAAGCCCGTTAATTGCGGCATAATCGGCATACATGAAGAATTCTCCCACGACAGGAGCTTCACCGCTTCCGATCTTCAGCAAGTATGCATCATCCTGTTCATGGTAAGGTATATGGATATTTTCGACCTTGACTTTTATATCGGGGTTTTCCAGTTGAAAAAGTCCGGCCAGCGTTTTCATCAGGAGTTCGGACTGAGGATCGGCATTTCGCAACCCGAAAGATATTTCAATTTTCGCACAGCCGGTGATCTGTGAAAAGATGTCTTCATAGTCTTCATCGAGTTTTTCGCAGGATATGTAAGAGCCGCTGCCGCGGACTTTTCGGATGATGCCTTCGGCTGCGAGTTCTTTCAAGGCTCCGACGACAGTGATTCTGGAGACCCCCAGGCTTTCGGCGAGTTCTCTTTCCGGCGGGAGCTTGTCTCCCTTTTTCAGCTCGCCGGAGGATATTTTGTTGATTATATCCGATTTGATCCTGAGGTATAGAGGCGTGTATTCTCTTTTCATAAATGTGTCCTTTCTGGAATAAATATAAGTCCACTTAGTCCACTTTTCCAGTGATTTTGCTATTTTTTAATGTTGACAGAGGCCGAAGCAGCCCTATAATAGAAATTGGATACATTAATAATGCCATAAGCGATGGAGGCAAAATATGAGCGCCAGGATTTCCCACAATATCGGTTGCAACGTCGGATGCAATATCGTTGACCCTCTTTGCGACGAAGATTCGAACTATACCAAGGACGTTTATCTTAAAAATATCGAGAAATACTCGGATTACGGATTTACGCATCTTGAGTTTTCTCATACCTTGGCCATCAGCAAGGATGATGCTGTTGAGATAAAAAACTTCGCACAGAAAATAGGCATCGTTCCGTGGTCAATTCACAGCGAGCATCTTAATGGCGAAAGCAAAAAGCAAATGGAGGAATATTTTAAGAGGCAGGAGCACTGTTGCGGAATTGCGGAAGCCCTGGGAGCGAAGGTATGCGTATGTCATATACCGAATGTGGAACCACGTGCAGGCGATATGAAACGCGATGTCGCATTGCTGACACGTCTTGCCGACATCACACGTGCGCACGGACTTAAGCTTGCAGTTGAGACCCCGCCCTACGATTACATCATCAAGGTGGTCGATAGAATAAACCGTGACGATGTTGGCATCAATCTTGACACGGGACATTGTTTTCTGGAAGGCAACGATCCGGCGAAAGTCGCGAAGGCGATAGGAAAGCGTCTTATCACCACGCATTTGCAGGACAATTTTGGTGTCAACGACGATCATTGCCCGCCTGGACTTGGTAAAATAAACTGGCGCAGAACTCTGAAGGCGATACTTGCCACTGGATACGACGGCCCGCTGATAATCGAACTTACGGGCGAAGGCGTGAAGGCGCGGCGAAGTGTCGAAGAATTGAGGAATTTTGAACTTGATAAGGAAATTGTTTTGGGCATGGCGTATCTTAGGCGACTGCTGCAGGAAATGAAATTATGAACTGAACGGAGAGTTCTCATGAAACAGCGTTTCCGCTTCACCCTCCTCGAATTGCTCGTTGTAATTGCGATTATCGCAATGCTGGCTTCTATGCTTCTTCCGGCACTTGGTAGAGCGAGAGAGAAAACAAAAGAAATAGCTTGCCTTAACAATCTGAAGCAGATCCACTTGTCGACGATGAACTATGTGAGCGATTTCAATGATTGGTATCCCCCTGCTTATTATGTCTCGCCTTCCTCATATTGGCAATGCCTGCTGGTCGATGAAGGATATATAAAGGTTCCAGTTCTGAGTGGTAGCGGTTATTTGAATTCCCAGCCTCCGAGCGGCATGCTCTCCTGTCCTATAGAAAACCGAAAAACTGCAGGTGGAGCAAACGAATGGAACACGTGGAAAGGCGCGCATTACGGGATAAGCAATTACTTGAACTGGAATCCGTCGCTGACGTCAAGCATGTGGGGTAAATTATTGGTCATGCCCAAGCCTTCTCAGATGGCTTTTTTCGGCGACAAAGACGCAGGCCGCAACGAAACCTTTATAGGCGCTGCAGGATATCTTGGCAAATACAGGCACCATGGAGGTTTGAATGCGGTGTTTGTGGACGGGCATGGAGAATGGAAGAAAATGTCTGATGTGCCGCATGAAGAAACCGACCCCCAATATTACCGACGTGTATTTTGGGGGCACAAGGATAATCAACAGTATTGGTAAAAAAATGACCAAGAATTTCTTCTGTTTATTTTTCTTCTTTTGTTCCGCCTGCTTTACTGTATTTGGCGATGATATTCTCTGGGATAAATGGGAAGTTTCAAAAAATTCAAATTTTGAAATCGACAATAAAAAAAGATTCAACGACTTGTCTTCTCGGCGCTTGTCGTGCAAAGATCGGAAAGATTGCTCCATCGAAACGGAAGCATTTGATCTGGCCCCAAACAGCTCTTATATTTTGGGAATATTTTTTTTACCGGACGAGGCATTTATAAAAGGCTTTGGGGGAATATATATAAGCACAAATTGCGGCGACAATGTCTCAAGAGCCTCATGGAAAGAGGCGTTGTCTGTAGATGAGTGGATTTATCTGAGCTTAAGATTTGATACGGCTTCGCAGACCAAGGCGAGGATAAAGATAACCATAAAAGGCTCGGGCTCCATTTATTTGGCTTCGGCGAAAATTGATAAAATACATCCCCCTGATAAAGGATTGGACCTTAGCTGTCATTACATGCAAATTCCGTTTGGGACGCGCGTCGGAGATAAAATATTCAATCATCTTGATGTAAAAGAAGGCGCTATGGAATTCTGGCTGCGTCCGCTCTGGGCAGAGCTGAACGGCGGGCATTTCAAGGATAACGATGTCAAGCAATTCTTTTTCTGGGGAAGCCAGCAATATGAAAACAGCATTTCAATATATTCATGGAACAAATTCCCCAATCTCTATTTTGCGCTGTGCGGTGAAAATCACAAGCAGGGAATGTCTGTATTTTATTATAACGCTCCGGATCGCGGTTGGCGTAAGAACATGTGGCATCATATAGCCGTATGTTGGAAGCAGGATGGAGAAAACACTCGAATGAATCTTTTTGTCGACGGCATGCCTTGTGCCGAAAAAAACGCAAAGACAGTCATCGCGAAATACCTGAAACGAGATATGTTTCTGGGCGCGGGCAAGAGAGGTAATCAATTAAAAACAGGCAAAACGGCAACGTCTGAAATTGCGTTGTTTAGAATTTCAAAAAAACAAAAATATACCGGCCCATTTCTTCCGGGCGAATATAAGGTCGAAAATGACACTCTCTGCTTTTTTCCTTTGAACAACGGCAATGAATACATTGGTTTTTTTGCGGATGATGTAGGCGGAATTAACAAAATAAAAGCAAAAATGATTAAAATAGGAAATACGGGAAAGGACAACAAATGAAAATAAACAGGATAACCAATGCGAATCTAATAATTACGGGGTTAATTCTGATACTCTCTGCTTTTTTCCCTTTTGGATGATTTAAAAGGATTTTATATATATTCAGAAAGCAAAAATGGAATTGTTGAAGCAGCAAAACATGAAATTCAAAAAGGAAGGACCCGTTGACATGAAGCCTAAGAATGTATTTGCCACATTATTGAGCATCATTATGCTTTGCGGTTGCCGGGGTACGGAAAAGGCTGTCAGAATGTCTTCGCGGGAATGTTTTGCGTCCAGCATAGTGCCTCAACCTAAAATTGTCAATGCTGCGAAAAACGCCAAATTATTAGAACTTTCCCCTGAAGACATCAAAATAGTCTACGGCAGCAATTCTCCAAAGTGCCGGATTGGCGCAGATGAAATAAACAAACAACTTTTCAAGATGGGGTTTGGCGATAGAAATATACCAATTGTCTCTGATATGGAATACCAGAAAGGAAAAGAAAAAGCATTGATTGTAATAGGAGCTCAGGATGAAAATATTTTGGCTAAATCTTTGCGGGGAAATCTAACAGAAAAAGATGCGATTAAGTCAATGCCAGACAAGCCGCAAGGTTATATAATTGACTATGTTGAACGCAATAATGATGTGCCAATGCTGTTCATCGCAGGTAGTTCTCCACAAGGAACATTATATGGCGCTATAACCTTGATGCAACTGTTTGGCAAAAATGGCGACAAATTATTAGTCCCGCCTGTTTTTGTTAAGGACTGGCCTGATTTTAACTGGCGTTACATCGCTCATATGACTCATGTCTTTGGGCAGGCAAGCAGGGCAAGCGCTTACACAGGAGAGCCTTATTCAGGGGACATGGAGACAGGAAAGGAATATATTGATTGGGCTTTGAGATATAAGATCAATATCATTGGAATTAAATTCTGGCTTGCTGATAAGGAATTGTTGCCGCTTCTTGAATATGCGAAGGAAAGAGGAATATATTCGTTCACGTCCTATCCGCGGCCTTCAATAGCCGTATGCGATGTCAAGGAAAAGGGGGAAAATCCTGAAAAATATAAAGGTCTTAATAATCTATATCGCGATAAGTGTTATTTATCATGGAGCCGCGATGATCTGCTTGCTCCCTTATATGTGAAATTCGCTGAAAACTGTAAAAAATACGGGATTAAATTTGTGTGGTTTCACACTGCTGACACAGGGCTGACTTCATTGAATTACGCTCAATGGAATTATCGCGACGCTCTTGACAAGGAAAGGTTCGGCAACGACTACGGAAAGGCTGATGCCCATGTCATAAACATGCTATATGAAATTTTTCAGAAATATTCCCCGGAAACAAGGATCACTTATGTAACATATCCGTACACGGCTTCGGTTCTCGCCGATGATTTTCCGCAAAACATAATTCCCGATATCAGCGGAGCATATGCCGAAGAAGCCCGAAAATTCATTGATAATTATTTCATGACTTTTGCGAAAGACACACCGAAAGACATATACACGTGCCTGAGAGAGACAGAACGGAAAAACGTGGAGTTATGGGTTAAAGCGACCAAACATCCGATCCTGCTCTACTATGAAACATGCAGAGGAGGCTACAATCTTCTCAGCAGCAGGCCGCGTTACATCAAGACATTTTATTTCAAGGACTATGACAATATATATTTTTATCCTTCAATACATGAAAGCTTTATCCATGGAGTTGAAGTTCCTGTGGAAATTTTGTTGAACGCAGAATATTGCTGGAATGTGGATCAGAAAGGAGCGGCGTATTTTGAGAAATATGATTTTTCCAAAGATCTTTCAACCCCTAAAGTTGTTTTTGATGAGATTGTGCCGCGTTGTACGAGGGCTTATTGGGGTGCCGAAGCCGGGAAATATTTCACTCCTTTTTTCCAGGCGGGAATAGTTCCGGGATTTGTGGAAAATCCTTTTGAGTTTCAGAGGAGTCTTCGCAAATCATTTGTGAAAGTACTTGAAATCTCCGGCAATCTTACTTTTGCAAACGGCTCTGATATCTTCTTTGAAGGAGCCGTCGAAGAAATGGAAAAACAGCGTTCCAATATTGAAAAGGCTTTGCCGTTCCTTGATGAATGGATGGCAGAATATAAAGCCAAAAAAGCGGATGGCTTTTCGTATAAATATGGAGTCATGCTATGGCTTCTTTCGCATTACTGGCACTGCAAGGCCGCTATTTGGATTCCCGTCCTGGAACTGCGAAATCATATTGACTATGGAAGAAAGGTGGAGGCTGAAAAGGCCTTGGCCGCGATGAAAGAACAGCTTGCAAAGGCAAAGCTTGAAATAAGTGGAGCCTTGCAAATAATAATTGATGAAAAACACCTTTGCCTCATGCCTAAAGTCAATAACCTACAATTAAATGAATACATGCTGAACGAGCTGGAAAAATTTGAGGCGAAATATAAAGAGCTGGAGTCCGGCGTAAAACAGATAAACCAATCCCTAGTTATTGATAAAAGCAATCTGGACAGTCTTAAGTCAAGATATTTGTTGGCCGGAAAAAACTTGCGGGAAGCTGAGATGTACACAGACTTTACCGTTTATGCCACTAATCCTGTGAAAAAAGCTTTTTACCAAAGCAAGGCCAGATTTTTTTATGATTCGAAAAATCTGTATGTGAATGTTGAAATGCTTGATGCAAAAGATCAAAAGCCGACAAGCGGCAGAAACGAAACCGATAAAGCTGATTTCTGGGAAAAAGGGAAAGAGGAAAATGATTTTGAGATATATCTGGCTCCGTCCCATAGCCAGTTTATATATCAACTGGCTTGCGACCCTCTCGGCAGAAAATTCAATATCAGGATACTTGAAAAGCATTTTAAGAAAGATAGCCCATGGAAATGTGACTGGAAAGTGAAAACATCCATTGAGAAAGGATATTGGACTGCTCTCCTGACTATTCCTTTTTCCTCTCTCGGTGTTAAGATGCCTGACGCAGGCGATAAATGGAAAATTTGCGCCATGAGGCAATATGTCGGAAAAAGCGGAGACCATATATTTTCAGTTCTCAGGCCGGGAAGCGAGCCCAATAAGCCGCAGACCTATATTCCTCTCTTGTTTAAATAAGGGCTTAACGTAGGGCGACAAGAGATTGAGGGTAAAAAATAACTAATATTGCGCCTGGCCCCGAAAGTTGGAGAGATTGAATAAGTGTAAAAGGCGCCTAAACTAAAAACAAGAAAAAATGAGTCAAGAGAAGTGAAGAAGAAGTATGACAGCAAGTTCAAGAGCCGCATCGCGTTGGAGGCGTTGAGGGGAAGAATGATTTTTAAAGGGCGGAATCTCGATTAGCCTGACCACTGGCCGCCGTGGCTCATGGTCGTCTGTGTGTCAAAGGGGCGTCATGGAATACAATGAGGCGGTCAGCGGCGAATGCGTGAAAGCGGAAACGTAAAATCGACTGAAATGGAAAAGAAGGGGTTTGATGAAATGAACAACTATCCATATGGAGACAAACGAATGGTCTGCGACGAAAGACAGGGGGCAAGCCGCATGAGGGAGAACTTCACGTACGGATTGGTCGATGAGGTGAGATTAACGAGTCGTAAGTCATTGCGGATTAGACGTTTTACTTTAATCGAATTGCTCGTTGTAATTGCGATTATCGCGATCCTGGCTTCTATGCTTCTGCCCGCATTGAGCAAGGCGAAAGAAACGGTAAATCAAACTGTTTGCCGTAGCAATCTCAGGCAAATAGGTGGCGCCATTTGCGCATACGTAGATGATTCCGCGGGTATGTTGCCCATTTGCGAAGGTTCGGATTGGAGGAATTATCTGGTCAATTATGGTATCAAAAAAACGGGTTCGAACCTTTTAGTATGCCCAAAAGGAAAAGCGGAATGGCTAAACAGCATGACCTGTTATGGCTACAGCAGTTTCTGGATGTACGGATATAAGTCGAGAGCCAGAAAAATTACCGAATCTCGAATTCCAACCCAATCAATGATTATGATGGATGGCATATACGGTTGGACGGAAATTCTCTTTCCCTATATCAATGGCGTTAACGGAATCACAGGCAACCTACGAGCAGTAGAAGTTTACAGGCACAATGCGGGGGCAAATTATTTATTTCTCGACATGCACACACAATGGCTGAAAGGACCGCATCCGGAGGTTTTCAATGACAATTAAAAATTTATTCTTCATCGTATTTTTATTCGTATTGATTACAGGTTGCGATACTTTGGTGAAACTTCCACAACAGCCAGAAAATAAAAACTTTCTTGTAGAGGCTGAGGCTATGCGGAAAAAGCTTCTATACGTGGCTTCTTATGGTCCGCAATGGCAGTTGGACACTTCGAGATATCACGATTTAGCGAAAGACGGGTTAAGCGACGACGCGGTGCTAACAGGAAGCGGTCCCGAGTGCGGATCCGCCCAAATAAAAGTTGATTTGCCTGACGCCAGCTACAGCGTATGGTGTCGCTATGCCAGAATGATTAGCCCTGATGCCAATACCATTAGGATCAATATCAATGGAAACGAAAAGAATGTTGCTTATTGCGGCAAGGACGGGGAAAAAGGTTTTAGATGGATATGCCTTGGCAGATTTAACGGATCGGGATTTGATATCAAACTCTCACTTTTGAATGCGGCAAAATGGGATAATCCGGCGGTGGTCGATTGTTTGTTTTTCACTCAAAATGCGAGCTTTATTCCCGAGGGACTTAAAAGCATTTACGCGTTGAAAGATCTGAAAAGAATAAGAGGCATGGTGGAATATCCCGAGGCGATAAAAAATCTCGCTCCAATAAAGCCGTCGGCAATAAAAGTCAAATCCTTTTCGAAAATTGTGAAAGCGGGTGGTGTCTTATCTATCGAGTTGCCCGAGAAAACTGTTCAGGAGTTGAAAGCGCAACACGAAGACATTCTTTTAAATCTGCATGTGACTGGACGTGGAGTGATTTTTGAGAAAATCATATCGCCGGGAAGCCCTATCATTAAGTGTGAATTACCCGAAACTCTGCCTGATTCGGAATTACTTGGGAAACCGTATGCGCTTTCCATAAGCTCTATCCCGCAGGATGCGGATAGCGATTTAATATCCTGTGCTGACACCACGAAAACAATAAATGGAACGCTGAAGATATTGCCGCCTGAAAAAAAGAAAGAACCTAAATTTCCTTTATGCGAAATCAAGGACATTAACGGAGTCCTTTGTATGACCGCCGACAATGAACCTTTTGGAAGATTCATTTACCGGGCAGCAAATGCTTGCCACGAAAATATATACAGGAGAATGTCGAAGGCTGGCATAAATACGCTGAATTTATGGCTTGGCGGCGACACGTATTACAGAAACAACAACGGAAAGCTTGATTTTAAAAGGATTGACGCCTACATACAATCAAAGCTTGCGTATTCACCCAATTGCAAAATCATTATTGGAATAGGCATGGGTGCGGGTATGAAGGGGCTTCCAGAATCAGAGCTTAACCTGTTTGACGATGGCAGTCGCTGTTTTAAAAATTACGCAGGCATAAAAACTTTTAAACTTCCATCCATCGCTTCAAAGATATGGTCGAATAACCTTTTCCAGGACGCGAAAGAAATTGTGGAGCATATGAAACAACGCCCTTACGCTCGAAACATCGTGGCTGTTGTAACTGGAGAGGGAGGATCCGGCGAATGGCGCCCTTTCTGGGAACATGGCAGAGGAGGCAAATTCGGGGATTTCAGCCCATCCGCTGAAAATCGCTTTAAAGAGTGGCAGGAAACCACCTCTCCAGAAAAAAAAGTACCGTCTATGTCAAACAAAATTCCTAATTTAAAAGATTATTCAGAAATTCAGGAAACACAAATCCTGGATCCTGTAAAGAGTGAGCGTTTCATTCATTACGCGCTTTTTTGGAATTCGATAATTCCCCAAGCGATAGATAGGTTTTGCGAAGGAGTGAAAGTGGGAAGCGCGGACTCTTTGCTTGCCGGCGCCTTTGGCGGTTACAGCTTTGAAGCATCTATGCACTATAAATACGTAGGCGCTTTGTGCGATAGCCCTTACCTGGATTTCATCGTGAATTGCACGTCCTATTCGGACCGCGTTCCGGGCGGAGTATGCTCGCCGACCGTGCCTGTGGAAAGCTTGAAGTTACATAACAAATTAAATATTGAGGAAGTTGACAATAGAACCTATAGAACACCACTTACCTATTACCCTATAGGAAGAACCCCGACAAAACGGGAAACCATAGAAAATCTCAAGCGACAATTCGCCCATGCCCTCGTCACGGGCAGTCCTTTTTGGCTCTTCAGTATGACCGATCCTCCCGGATGGTTCGATGAGCCTGACATTATGAAAACAATAAGACTCAATGTTTTGCTGGAAAAATTTTCTCTGAAAGAAAAGAATCTATTCCCGGCTGAAATAGCCGTGGTGCTAAGCGAAGAAAGTAGAGCTTATTACAAAGACGATAAAAACTCCCTTATCCATGGAGCCAATATTCTTTATAACTCTCTCGTGAAAATACAAAGGGAAATACTGGGACGGATAGGGGCACCTTACCACGTTTATCTCTTACAGGATATAATTTCGGAAAAAACACCGGATTATAAATTCTATATTGTTCTTGACATTGCCAGTTGCGAACCAGCGCTTGTGGAAAAATTGCACGAAAAATTCAAGAGGAAAAATTCGGTCGTTCTTTGGAAATACAGCGCTGGTTTAATTGCCGGAAACAGAATCGCCGTCGAGAACATGGAACATCTGACAGGATTCAATATCGAAATGAAAACAGAAAGAAAACTTCAATTGCTCGGAAGCAAAACACGACATCCTTTCTTGAAAGGGCTCCCGGATTATCCCGTGGCCGGCCTTTACTCCTATCCGGTAAATCCTTACTTCTACATCAACGGAAAAGACAAAAGCGAGGTTGTCGCCGAATACAGTGACGGGAAAACAGGAATGGCGTTGAAAGATTATAAAGGGTTTAGATCAGTTTATTGTTCAGTACCCTACGTGGGACCAACCCTCTTAAGAAATATTGCAAATTATGCGGGAGTTCATATATGGTCGGATTCCAATTGTTTTTTTTGCGCCAACAACTTGTTTTTGACTATACATACCGGAGATGCGGAAAGCCATACCATTTCACTTCCTTATCCGACTCATGTGTACGATGTTTATAAACAACAACCTATCTCTGATGGTAAAATTCAGGAGATGCGTCTTGATTTACCTGCGCACAAGACAAAACTCTTCTATCTGGGGGATTGGAGAAAATTAGACAAATATTTAAAGAAGAATCTCCCGTCAGCCGATATTAAACGGCTGAATGAACTTGATACTTTTTGATAGGAGTTTACATTGTTTACCAGGGAAAAGTTATTTTTTTTAATATTCCTCTCATTCCTTAATTGAGAGCAAGACACTCGGGGTCAATACTGCGGGTTTGAATCTTATGCTTTCGCAACAAATCCGGCAATTTGTGGACGAGTGGATTCTACGCGAATACAGTGAGCGAATATGCAAATGCTGAAGGCATTCAGCGATACATCGCAAGCCAAGGTTCGTATAAGAAAATCCTTGCCCAACAACTTAACTTTGACTTTTGACATGGCCTGCTATCTCCGATACCTCGCGTGCTCTGCACCGGGGTAGTTCATTTGTTTTTTATATTTGCTTTTCGTGTCAGCCTATTGATAATCATAATTCCATGCTATATCATTATGCTATGTAATATCTTTTGCGATGAAGCAAATGAGTATCAGTTGCTAATCTGTAAACAGGAAAGAGAAGGTAAAAAATGCGATGGAATGAAATTACGTCCCTTGAGTTTGAAGAAGGCGTAAAAAAATGTGAAGGCGTTTGCCTCCTGTCGTTGGGAGTAATAGAAAGACATGGAGACCACCTGCCTATGGGCATCGACTATATGAAGGCGTATGATTTCGCCGATATGGCATCGAAGCTCGAACCGGCAATAGTTTTCCCTCCATTTTATATCGGGTCGGTAACCGCCGCCGCTTTTGAGCCCGGAACCTTTGCCTTGGACATACCGTTGTTTTTGAAAGTTCTTGATGCTACATGCGCGGAAATCGCAAGAAACGGACTGAAGAAAATAATCCTCGTAAATGCGCATGGTGGCAATATCGTTCCAATACAGACTTTCTTAAAAATGCAATTGGACAGCCGACGGGATTACGTGGTATATCAATGTTCTCACAGCTTCGGGCCTAAGGCGGCTGCGGCCAAGGGACGTCTATACAAGGAGACAGGCACCGACCCGATGAAGGAACACGGCGGAGCCTACGAAACGGCAGTGGGGCTTTATTTATACCCCGAAATGACAAAGATGGACAAAATATTGCCGCCTGAGGCAGGCGCTGACAATCCACGGCTCACTAATGTGCTTGGCCTGGATGTTACCACTCCTATTGACTGGAACGCAAAGCATCTGGTCCATCTTTCCGGATACGGCGGCGACTCCACTGTTGAACACGGTAAAGAAATCTGCAAATGTATCGCAGAAGATATCGCAGAGACAATAAGAAAAGTAAAGAAAGATAATTTATCTCTCGCCCTTATGAAGGAATTCTTTGATAAGGCGAACAAATAGTCCATCCCGTTCAGAATCAAAGGAGAACAGCGTGAAAGTGTCTTTTGCGGCCATTGATAGAAAAAATCGGGCGCACATCGACTTTATGCGTTCCTCTTTGATGTCCTGCTACCGCAACGAACCATATTCTGCAAAGGAATTTCCGGAGGCGCGGAGCACAATTGGAATTTTTAGCGAAGCCAACTTTCGTGACGACTATTCTTATCTGATGAATATCGATGGAAAATATGCCGGATTTTTCCTCATGGGAAGAGGCGCGGAAAATACCCGCTGGGAACTGGGCATATTGCTGGTACTGCCGGAATATCAGAAAAGGGGCTTGGGTACCCTTGCACTGAACAAGATGGAATCATTCGTTGAAAAATCCGATTGCCGGACCATATTCAGCGCTCCATATTCCTCAAGATTAATTGTGAATGGAATTCCGGCGTTCAGATCAGACGTTCTTCATTTTTTCACAGGCCGCGGATATACAGTAGCCAAAAGAGCAGAAGGCCTTTATGGTCTCGACTCGGGATGCTTCAACTATGATAGAGAAGAAATGGCCCGCAAGATTTCAGTGAACGAGTCGAAGGGCTATCGAGTAAAGCATTTTCTTGCCGGTTCGGAAGATTATAATAGCATTTGCCTGAAAGTTGCCGCCTTATGCGAAAAAGAGAACAAAGACGGCTGGGAAAAAGTTTTCTCCGGATCATCGCCGAAAAAGGAATATTCCGGAATTACCGCAATATTGCATGATGATGCGCTTGTCGGGATTTGCGCCTACGGATTTGAGCCTTCATCTTCGTCTATCTGGGGATGGGGAAACCAATGGGGTCCGTTGCTCGTGGGCAGTGATCATCGGTCCTGTGGACTGGGGGGAGGATGGCTTATTGCAAGCTCGCTGGAACTGATGCTGGAAAAAGGAATCAGGAAAATAGTGCTGTGGACGAGTGTGGGCGAGATACCTTCGAGAATATACGAGAAATACGGATTCCGCCTGCGGAGTCCTTTCTATTCGATAGAGAAGACCGACATTTGATTATGATTTTGAGTCCAATCATTCGGTCATTCGGGGCTGGCATTCTTATCTGAGCCAAGGGCCTTGAAGCGACGCCAGAAAAAACGCTTAATGCCGTGCCATACTGGTTAGACCGGAATGGCACAAGTGGGAGAATTGAGTCATAAAACTGTGCATGATGACTTATACGATGGCGCGCCAGGGATATGGCGTGGAGGATTTCATTAAGACTGCAGTTGACTGCGGACTGGATGGTATCGACTGGGTAACGACTTACGGACGTAATCCGAAGGAGCTGAAAAAAATGTCCGATGATGCAGGGCTTCAAGTCGCTGCTCACACTTTTTCCCTTCAGAAGTTTGTCAGAAATGAAAACGGATGGATTGACGAAGCGAAAAAATCTATTCAGGATGCCGTTGACCTTGTTGCTCCTATTGTCATGATCCCTACGCCGCCGCGGGCTGATACGACAGACCGCCTGGCTGACCGTAGAGAATGGAGAAGTATTGAAGAACGTTGTGGAACTTACAGAAGATGCCGGGCTTCTGCTTACCATTGAGAATTTTTCAGGGAAATTCAGTCCTTTTATTACGTCGGATGATTTCTTTGAAGCGCAGCGCGAAATACCCCAGCTCCGTCTTACCTATGACAATGGGAATGCTGCCTGCGGAGAGAATCCGGTGGATTCATTTAAGAAATGCGCCGATTACGTCGTACATGCACACTTCAAGGACTGGGATGTGATAAATCATCAGGAAGAAGGCTTCCGTGAAATGTCCGACGGCAGATACTACAGGCCCGCATTAATCGAGGAAGGAAACCTCGATACGGCTGCCTGCTGGAAGGCCATGAAAAATTACGGCTACAAAGACTATGTCAATATAGAGTATGAAAACAATAAGTATCCTGCCGACAAGGCTATAAAGAAAGTTACGGAGTACTTGAAAATTTTGTAATCAGATATTCCGTATAAGTCTTTATTTCAAAGGGATATACAATGGGCACAATTTATCGTTAGGGGAGGGGTTAAAAAAGAGAGTGGTAGCGGGTCAGGGATTCGAACCCCGGACACGTGGATTATGATTCCACTGCTCTAACCAACTGAGCTAACCCGCCACGAGCTTGATATACTAGCATCGACGTCGGTATAAATCAAATAAGGGAATTTTATTTTTCCTAAAAAATTAGAGTGCGCAAGCTCCGCCATATGGTCTTGAAGAAATGCGGAGACAGTTTCGTCTTTTGAGTGAGATGCAGCAGAATCGTTGGATCTGTTATGATTTTTTCAGATAGTCTATATTGGTGATAACCAGCCTAGAAAGCTTCGAGTCGAAGGCGATATCTTCCCGCTCCATGCAGAATCCGGCAATCCGGCACCGCTCCTTAAAATATTCGAGGGTTTCAATTCCGTCCGCTTCGGCATCGAAAAGATTGGCGCGTTTTTCCCAGTAAAGAGTGTCCAGGTCTGCGCTGTGCCGTTTGAGCCATGCGGCGGGCATTAGGTGTTCGAGCCTATGGAACTGGAGAAATAACGATAAGAGCCAGAGCCTTTCGGCCTCGGGCTTAGGAACTTTTTTCGATATAAATTTGTCTTCAAGTGCGGCTATGTTTTCCGGACAAGGCATGGAGTATATGTTTCTGAAGAGAAGAGTCCCTTCCTCCATTTCCTTGACAGTATAATATTTTGTATTTTTCCCTGAGCGCATCCGCGTCTTTCTTTTTTTCCAGAGCTTCTTCATCTCCGCGGCTTCGGCGTTGAGGATTTTTTGCCACAGCTCTTGTGCCGAAACGTCGTCCGGTGCCATACCGGATTTTAAAATCAAACTGACGGCTTCAGGATTAGAAAGTTCCCCTCTGAAGGCTCCGAATATCCTATACATGCTGAAGCGTTTTTTACCGGAAAGCGAAGAGGGTTTTCTTATTCCGTATGGATCTACGATGAAAAATTCCATATCGCTTTTGCGTACGAGTAGATTTCCGGCGTGAAGATCGGGATGAAAAAGGCCCGATTCAAAAAAATTACGGAGAAATTTACAAAGGTTTTCGAGAAAAAGCTGCCTTGTCGGAGAATCAGGATTCACTGCGAAATTTCCAAACCACATATCGTAGGCATTTACCGAGTCAGCCAATTCTTTTGAGCAAATGATAGTTTTTTCGCCGTTGCGTCCCCATCCATAATATTCGGCGCACGGGATTGAATGTTTTTCGAGGAGAAGCGCGGACTCAAATTCGGAGCGGGCTTTAGGGCAAAGGACATTTCTGATTTTTTCGGCGATGGAAATAGGGCTTTCATGCTTCAGGTAATATCCGTCAAATGCGTATATTTGCCTGATGTCGTTGGATTTTACGAGTGTTCCGGCCTTAGATATAAATGTATCAAGCAACTGTACCGGAATGCCTGAATCTTTCCTGAGATTCCATGTCCAGTCTCCGGTTTTTATTTTCTCGCCAAGCTTTTCCATAGAGATATTCCAGTTCAATATAGGGCCGATGTCTGATTTTTAGCCAGAAGCACGTCCAGAAAGTTCCTATATTCTGCTTCAGATATTTTCATTGCCGCGGCGAACTGCCATATCATCCGCTGTTGACCGCTTTCGAGAAGGCCGTCGCTCATGCCGACCTCGATAAGATGCGCGGTAATACATAGTGCCTGATGATGATCAAGAAAAGAGAGGTCATTTATCAATTCCTCATAAGAGTGAGAGCCGTAATATTCGTAAGCCTTTTCCAGAATGCTCTCGTCATTTATGATGGTATCTCTAATATACTTCTCTTCCTCTTCCGCAAATTTCTGATCGCTTCCGGCCACGTACATCATCGCGGCGGCCATTCCGGCAATCGGGGATATTTTTCTTTCTTTCTGGCTTTCGACATGTGGGGGGGCGGGCTGTACCGGAGAAGAAGCCGGGGCATCTGCCGTTTTCTTTTCAAGCAGGTCAAGGAGCGGCTTAAGCTCCTTTTCGTCAGAGCCTGAAAATTTCAGAGAATAATTTTTAGAACCGGTATTGAAATCAATGAATGAATTGTATTTTTCGCGTCTGACCGATATTCCGGAAATGCCGTTTGCTATATTAATCTCGGTATTTTCATAAGCGTCCATTCCGAACTCACGGGAAAAAAGCATGACACGGTCGGCGAGGAGGGCCATATAGCCTTCGCCTGATTTCCCCGTGAGGCTGCCGCTGGCACGGACACAAGCGAGTGTTTTTTGTCCGGCGGCGGACTTTTCTATAAAATCCTTCACCTTTGACGGAAGAAAAATCATGTCCATATTATACCCCTTTCTGTTTCGTAAGGGCAATAATATAGCACGGGAAACGGTTTTTTCCTCCTGTTCCCGAATGTATTGAGTGAAAGCGGCGCTAACGTTGTGCAGGCTTTGCCTGCGGCTTTTTGAATTTTACGAGAACACGCTGGCCGAGTATCAGGTTTTTTTCATCGACACTCAGTATACATTCGGCTGTTCTCACATCGTTTTTCTCCTGCGGGTCGTCGAGGAACTGCCTTTTCGGTCCGAGGTAGGAACCGATTTTGACGACCTTGCCGGTATAGCATTTAGCCTCGTCCGAATCTGGGATTATCTCGGCGGCAGCGCCGACCTTGACGTCCTTGATAAACTTCTCCTCGATTTCGACTCTGGCGATGTAGGGTTCGTCAGGGATGAAAAGGAAAAGCACCGTCACATTGAGAGTGCTTATCCCGTAGCCGGGCCTTGAATCGCAGCGGAGTATTTTGCCGTTGGCGGGAGCGCGGATGGTTTTAAGCTCCACGTCATATTCGGTCTGTCTAAGTCTGGCAAGCGCGACGTTGGCCTGGGCTTTAGCGACATTGATTTCCTCTGCGATACGCTTTGCGCTGTCGGTAGTCGAGTCCCACTTCTGTTCTGAAATGACTCCGCACTGTACAAGCTTTCTATAGCGCTCCTGTTCGCGCAATGCCGCCTCAAGGGAGATTTTGAGAGGAGAAAGTCTTTTCATGGCCAGTTCGTATTCAGACCTGCTGTAGGTCATGTCGAGCCTTTCCTTGATATCATCCATACGGCAAAGAACCTGGCCCTTCTTGACTTTCTGCCCTTCCTCCACGAGGACTTCCTTAACAACGCCGTCCTTGCTGGCGGAAAGCTTGACTATTCCGCCGTCAACATCAATGCGCCCCCTGCCGAAAGCCACATACGGCGACTTGGCGGGAACGGTTTTCTCATTTTCCGCAAACGACCTGCGATACCATCCATAGGAAAAGAAGCCGCCGACGCCGAGCGCGGCGATAAAGAGCAGGCTCATTATAATTGATTTCATTGCTGGACACCTCCATTTTGATCCCTTGTTATCGTTCCGTCTTCTATGGTAATGACCCTGTCTGCATGCGGCAAAAGCCTGGGGTCATGTGAAACGGCGAATATTGTCGCGTTGTGAATTTTAGCGGCCTTGTGGAGAAGGCTTATAACTATCTGCCCGTTCTCCTTGTCGAGCGCGCTTGTCGGCTCGTCGGCAAAAAGGAACGCCGGTTTTTTTGCGAGCGCCCTCGCAATCGCGACCCTCTGCTTTTCTCCACCGGAAAGCTGTGCGGGTCTAAGATGTTTTACTTTTGACAGGCCTACTTCGTCAAGTACTTCATCGGCAATGGCATAAGCTTCCTTTTCGCTGCTGTGCAAGTACTTAAGCAGGACGAGTATCTGCTCACGCGCCGTCAGCGAGTCAAAAAGATTGAAGCCCTGAAAAATAAAGCCGAAATGGTCAAGACGGAACTTTTCTATTTTCCGGAATGAAAGATTCCACAGATTTATACCGTTTATCTCCACTCTGCCATTGTCCGGTTTGAGAAGCCCGCTTATCACTGACAACAGCGTGCTTTTTCCTGAACCGGAAGGGCCCATTATCAATGTCAGCTTTCCGGGATAGAGGTCGAACGTATTTCCCTTCAGGACGTTATTGGTAATCTTACCGCTCACGTATGAGCGCTTTATATCCGTCACCCTTATTGAGGGAACATCTGCGGGAAGCGGTGAAAAAACATTGCTCATCTCAGCAACTCCGCAGGTTCGGTTTTATAAAGCACCATCAGAGAAAACAGCCCCGAAACAAACGAGACGAAGAGAAGAAGCGCTGTCGAAGGAAGGATGAACCAGAACGGCACACAGAAAGGGAGTTTATAGTAAACCGCTATGAATGAAAATATATAAGTAAGTATCCACGCAAGCGCAAGCCCCGCCATGCCGATCCAGAACGACTGTTCCAGCACGACTGAGCAAAGCGACCTTTTGGAAACGCCGAGCGCTCTGAGGGCTGCGTATTCCTTGAGCGATGCGAGTATCGCGGAACGCAACGACTGATTCGTTATCGCGACCCCGATAAAAATAGCCAGAAGCGAAAGAAAAATAAAAGTAAGGCTGTTTGGGGATTCCAGGAGCTGCCATTTCTGACTTTTCCAGAACAAACTTTTTTTTGTCCATGCCTTGATTTTAGAATTTTTCCAAGGGGATTCATTCAGTTCCCGCGCGGTGATTTCCGCACGTTCGGGGTTTCTCAACTTCACCATGATGTACTGCGCCCACTTCCAGCCCGGCATGGCACGGAAGGAGTATTCAGACGCGAAGACGAAGCCGCCGCGCTCATTCTTATATCCATCGGTAATGCCTACAATCTTCACTCTCTTGCTATTAAGCTCGGGATAATCCCCGATTTTAAGTCCCACATTTTTTGCGAATGAACGGTCTACCACAACGGTCATAGGCTCCTTGAGCTTTTCGCCGAATTCCTCAATAAACCAATGCGGCATGAGAAGGCAGCTGTCGTCCGCTTCAAGCCCGAAAAGTACGGCATGTATAGTTTCGCCCTCGTCCGTCTTTCCGCTGCACCATGCTCGATAAAAGGGCTTCACGGAAACAATCTCAGGGTGCATCCTGAGATAACACTCGTTCTGGTCGGGGTTGAGGCTCACGCCCCACTCGAAGGTCTTCAGTCTCGGATCTGATATCCAGATATCCGCCTGAGAATTATTGAGAATAGCTGTCATTGACATTGAATAGCCGAGCATGAGGCCCGTCTGTATGTAGAGAAGCAGCGCTGAGAACCCCAGCGCGAAAACGGCGGCAAGATAACGCCGCCATTCATAAACGAGACTGGATCGAGCTAATGATATCAATAGAAATTCTTCCAAAACTTAAAGAGATACTATAGGGTCTGATTCAAAAAAAGTCAACATCATTACCTTTCCGAAAGGTTATCAGAACCCCTTCAGACTGTCGCTGTCCATGAGCGAATCGGACGAGCTGACAGCGAAGGATCTCGTCGTAAGCGGCGTACCGTCCGATGACACGCTGACCGCCCCCGGGATTTTGATTTCGCCTTCGGCAAGTTTTGCGAGGAGCCGCAAAGTCTCGTCGTATGAATTCTTTATCTTCTGCGGAACATCGGACGAACTGCTCCTTTTATAGAGTTCGTATTCGGCGATAGTAAAAGCCCACTCCTCAACAAGTTCGCTTGCCGGTAGAGGTACTGCATACAATATGCATGCGTGCGAATCAATCATTGCCTCTGCTCGGGCGATTATCCCTGTTGCGAGCGAATCGATTTCATCTTCATTGACTCCGCAGAGACTGTTGAATCGTGTAGAACCTATCCGTTCGACGAGTTCTTCTTGTTCTATGTAGTTTCCCATGATGGACATCTCCTTTGTTGTTTAAACCGTGTTGCTAAATCTAGAGAAAGCGTCAAAGAAAAAATATTATTGGTTTGAAAAAAAACGTCAAAGTGCTTGATTGAATAATGGTTCACTGGGGAAATGATTGAAATGAAAAAATCTTTACTGTTCACCGCGCTACTTTTTATCATGTATCTGCTTTGCGCGAAAGAGCGGAACATCGTTATTCTCCAGACATGTGATATTCACGGGAATTATTCCGGCTGGCTGAAGCTCGCATCCCTCATAAAAGAAGAAAAGAAACAGGAAAATGTGATCCTGATAGACTGCGGCGATACTTTTCAGGGAAATCCCGTCAGCATAATCGACAAGGACAATATTGCCGCGAAAATATTGAACATGCTCGGCTATGACGTATGGGTCCCCGGCAATCACGAATTTGACTTCGGCAGCGATAATATCTTGAGACTCAGCAGTTTGATAAAGGCCGATACGCTCATGGCAAATGTATCTTTCAAAAAATCAGCGCCTTCGGTAAAGTCGTGGAAAATATACGAGAAAAATGGAATCCGCGCCGCCGTAATCGGTATGACCTTTCCATATCTCAAGAACTCGATATGGGGCCGGGAACGGGGAACTTTCGAAGTCAAGAGTGTAGACCACGCACTGGAACGAATAATTCCGGAAGTCATGGATGCGAAACCCGATATGATAATTCTTGCCGTCCACAACGGGCTTGACATTTCAGGCCCGGACGGCGAAACATTGTGGAAGACCGCCTGGAAATATCCTCAGATAAATCTCATCCTCGGCTCTCATAGTCACCGAGAAATATCCGGAGTCGCAGTCGGGCCGGGACCATGGTTCGCACAAAGCGGAAGCCGTGCGGGAAAGCTCTTGAAAGTAACGGCATCGGTAGACACGCTTACAGGAAAAGTCTCATTCAGTTCCTTTCTGCGGGACGGATCCGAAGCAAGTCCTGATAAAGAATTGTCGGAGGCGTTGAAAACGGATTTTGAAGAGTCGGAAAATTCCCTCGCCCAAATCATAGGAAAAACATCGATCGCCATGCTTCCTCCATCCGGAAAAGAACTCAATTCCACAATGACGGAACTTATCGCGTCAGCGATAGCCGAGGCATCCGGTGCACAAATCGTCTTCTACGGGGCTCCCGGCGGCGAATTTTCAGTCAATGCCGGCCCATTGACGCTAAACGACATATGCCGAATACAACCCTATGAAGATTCGATAGGAACCCTTGAATTAAGCCCGTCAGAGGTCAGTGCGATAATAAAAGAGCAGTTCGAGAAGAGAACTAAGTTCAAGCACTTTCTATATCTGTGGGGAATTTGCGCGCAAGTCGATTCAAAAGGCAATCTGCTAAGGCCTCTCATCATCCCAGGCAAAGGCGAATGGTCGGATGAATCAATCAGAATCAAAACGGCATTCGGAAGCTACGATCTCGCCGGGGCCGGAAACAAATTTCCCTTCCTGAAAAAGACAGCATCCTCAACTTTATCCGCACCTTTTGACACGCAAACACTGGTAAGAGATGCTATAAGGCGTTACATTTCAAAACATTCGACATTAACTTTAAATAAAAGAGAATGGCTCAAAATATCAAATGAATAGAAACATAGCACGCCTGCTTCCCGAAATGGCCCTGAAATATCCCGATAAAATGGCAGTACTCAAACCTGACGGGAAAACCCGGGAAGGGCATCCAGCATATACCTCGCTTACATATCTACAGCTAGAAAACCTCTCTAATACTTACGCAATAAGATTTTCCGAAAACGGAATAACAAAAGGAATCAAAACGTTCATTCTTCTGAGGCCGGGCCTGGATTTCATCGCCGTAGCATTCGCAGTGTTCAAAACAGGCGCCATCCCGGTACTTATCGACCCCGGAATGGGAAAGAAAAACCTGCTATCCTGCATCGGGGACACCGCGCCACAGGCCATGATTGCAGTATCAATGGCGCACTGGATCAAAACATTCTGCCGAAGCCCCTTCAAGAGTGTAAAAACTTCAATATCAGCTGGAGCATTTCCACCGATTGGAGTGCTGAAACTGGAAAAATTCGCCAAATCGTTCACCGCCGGAAAAAACGTGAAATTCGAATCGGCCGAAATGACCGACTCAGACCCCGCCGCGATACTCTTCACCACCGGCAGCACGGGTGCGCCCAAGGGAGTTCTCTACACGCACGGTATATTCAACGCCCAAGTAGAACTCATAAGCGAAACTTACGGAACCGGCCCCGGCGAAGTCGATATGTCAGCCTTCGCACTTTTCGCGCTTTTCGCCTCGTCAATGGGAATGCCTTCAATAATTCCCGACATGGACTTCACGCGTCCCGCACAGGCAGACCCTCAAAAAATCATTGAGACAGTTCTTAACAACAATGTAAGTTTTTCATTCGGCTCACCTGCTCTGTGGCGCAACACAGCCGCGTACTGTATCGAAAAAGAGATAAAACTGTCCTCTCTAAAAAAAGTTCTTATGGCAGGCGCGCCGGTCACTGAGAAAGTGCACAGGCTCGTGAAAAGCGTAATCGCTGATGACGGAGAAACACTCGTCCCCTACGGAGCAACTGAGGCGCTTCCCGTCTCGAATTTTACAGGCACGGAAATGCTCAATGAAACCGCCGCACTGACTGCGGAAGGCAGAGGCTACTGCGTTGGATACCCGCTGCGCGGCATCACCGTAAAAATAATCAGATGCGTCGAAGAGGCCATTCCCGAATGGAAAGACGATTACATTCTACCGGGGGACGAAATAGGAGAAATCGTTGTAAAAGGACCTGTCGTATCCCCCGAATACTACAACAGGCCGGAAGCGACCAGAGCCGCAAAAATAAAAGATGCCGACGGCACACTCTGGCACCGAATGGGCGACATGGGCTATATAGACTCAAAGGGCCGCATCTGGTTCTGCGGCAGAAAAGCGCACCGCGTAGTCACAGAGCAAAGGATTTACTATTCAGTATGCTGCGAGGCTATCTTCAATCATCACCCGAAAGTTTTCAGGACTGCCCTTGTCGGCGTCGGCAAAGGAAAATCGCGCCGTCCGGTCCTCATCGTCGAAACACTCCCGCGCGAAATTCCGTGCGATGAAAAATCAAGAAAAAAATTCTCTCAGGAACTTGCGGAACTCGGGAAAAAAAGCGAACTCACATGCGAGATAAAGGATTTCCTCTTCCATCCGTCTTTCCCTGTTGATATCCGCCATAACGCAAAAATATTCCGTGAAAAACTTGCGCTATGGGCCGACGAGACCCTAAAAGAAAAGCCGTGTTAAAACTCAAGTTTTCCTTTTTAGTGAGGTAAATACCACTCCTGTAAGGACGAGTGCTATCCCGATTCCGTTAAGCAGCGATATCTTTTCACCGAGCATGAAAAACGCCATGAATATCGTAAATACCGGAGTCAGGTACTGCATCACGCTGAGAAGCGAAAGGTCTATTTTATCCATCGCCTCATACCAGGCAAAAAATGCCACTGCCGTCGGAAAAATCCCGAGATAGATTATTACCCACCACTGGCTGGCAAAGACGGGAAGCTTGTACTCATAATTGAAATTGAAGATAGATATTATCCCCACGAGAACAAGCAACTCCAACGCGCCGAAGACCATCGCCCAGGTCGTCGCCGCATAGCCGCCGGTACGCTTTACGACATTCTTGCCGAATACCGAGTAAAATGCCCAGCACCCGGCGGAGAGAAGTACCAGAAAATCCCCCTTCATATTTTCAGGACTATAAGCGAAACCTTTTGCTGATATGATATTCACCACAAGAAAACAGCCCAGTAAACTCATAAAGATTCCGACAACCTGTCGGGCACTTATCTTCTCCCCGATAAAAAGTCCACCCAGCATGATCATCACTGGATTTATCTGCATGATCATCGAACTGTTTATGGCCGTCGTGGTACGTTGCCCTGCGAAAAGAAATACGCTCATCCCCACAATCCCGAAGAGACCTAGCCCTGCAAGTTTCAACATGTCCATCGGCGATACAGAAAAAATCCTCGCCCGGAAGAAAAGTACGCCCAGAACAAGCAGAATAATTCCGCCTATAAGAAAACGCAGCAGCGAAAGCGATATGGAATCAACCGAACCTGCCTTCATCAACCACCGCGATGAAATAAACGTAGTACTCCAGAGAAACGCGCTCGCAAAAGACCAGAAAATACCTTTTTTATACGCTTGGCTCATATGACTCCTATATACGAATCCGACTAATCTAACGCCCCATCCTTGAAAGTAAAGCATGACTTGCAAAGGGCGCATCCATCTTAAAATTTCAATCAGGCAACTTAATCAAAATCAGCTGTTGCTTTTTTTACTGCTCATATTATTATAGTGGTAGGTTACGGCGGGCGGATGGCACATTGCCGACCGCTTGCGCCATGCACTTGGGCAGCTTGAAACTGACAGATAAAATCCGGGTTATTACCCTCTCTGGAGAAATTACGACCGAAGCATCACGACTGATTAAAGCGTAGAGTATATTACTTTGCGCATTCGACTTTTTTCAGGGCTTCGGTCATATTGGCAGAGAAGTCGGCCTTAGAGAAATCTTTCGTGGAAGGAAGAAGCATTTTAAATTCCTGGATGCGGCAATATTGAAGTTCAGCATCCTCAATGGTGAAATCGAAAAGATGCCCGCCACCCTTTTTATCATCGCTGAGAAAATGCAGGTGGTAGCCCGGAACATTTATTCCTTTAACAAAAACCGGACACCTGAATCCGATAAGTACGCCTTTCACATTTTCAAAATTGAACAAGGGCTGTGTCTTGACAACTTCGACTAGCGGCTGGTAGGGCTTTGTCTGGAACGGCACGCTGCGCGTTTTCAGTATCTTGAACGTACCCTGGATCTTCACGGCGTAAAAGTAGTTCAATGATGGAAGTTCCCTATCCAAAAAAGAGCAGAATCTTTTAAAATCGATTCCCTTTTCAAGCGTGACGGATTTTTCAGGATTGAAGGTTGCTACCGAGCAGAACGGTGTTTTGGTGTCGTCCGGCGGGCTTACGACAGCGCCTGAGCTTTTTACGTTGTAGAAAGTGCCCTCGAATAGGAGAAGTTCGCCATCGAGAAAATCAACTGTGCCTATCCCGAAATTTCCATATTTTCTCATATCCCCGAGCGTGACGTCTCCTTCATAAAGCCCTTTGAGCAAGGCATCTATGGTAGACGTCTGGGTGACAGCATTTTCCCCTGCGAAAACGTTGAAAAACATAAATGCGATGAGAATAAAAAGAGACGCGTTGATTTTTTTCATGGTTTAGACTCTTTCGTAGAATTGAAGTTCATCATTATTGCGCGCAATTCCTCAGGAAAGACCATTTCAACGGCCTTTTCGATATCGACCACGGTCCTGCTTCTGAAGGCTTTTTCCTCCCAGTCCGAGAATATTTCATCGACTTCCATCGCAAAGACCTCCACATTACATATGCCGTTCCACTTCTCATACGTATATGAACCTATCGGTTCCGGCATGAGCTGCCCTTTGATTCCAGCCTCTTCGAAGGCTTCCTTTGCGGCTGACGCGCCAGGGCTTAGATTTTTTTCGACTATTCCCTTAGGGATTATCCAGTGCTTATTTTTTCTGGAAGTGATGAGAAAAACTTTCACACAAGATTCTTCCACTACAAACGGTATTACCGCCGACTGTTTATAATAATATTGTGGCTTAACTGTCATCTCTGAAAAATATTCCTCACTTCTTTTATTCCTGTTGCGGAATATAACAGAAATAAAGGAAAAATAAAACAGGAAAACGTGATTTTAGGAATTCTCTGACTTTTGATTGGGATTAGACTCAAGAGTCGGGGGTGGAGGGGGGGGGTCATCCGAGATATGGGTATAACTCATCATGTCTTTACGGGAAATGATATTTTTTGAATAAAGCTCGCCGAGCGCTTTTTCCATTGTAATCATACCGCTCTTGCTACTCGTCTGCATTATGGACTTTATCTGATGGGTCTTTCCCTCGCGAATGAGGGCCTTGACGGCGGATGTGCCTGAAAGTACCTCGAACACGGCGACACGGCCATCACCCGATTTGAGCGGGATGAGACGTTGCGAAACGATGCCGAGTACGCAGGCCGCAAGCTGGATACGTATCTGGTTCTGCTGGTGTTGCGGGAACGAATCTACAATCCTGTCTATTGACTGGGGGGCATCGTTCGTATGAAGTGTCGCGAATACAAGGTGTCCTGTTTCTGCGGCGGTAAGGGCGGCGGCGATAGTCTCATTGTCGCGCATTTCTCCCACGAGTATGACATCGGGGTCTTGGCGCAAGACGTATTTGAGAGAGTTTGCGAAGCTCAGTGTATCGGAATGCACCTCGCGCTGTTCGATTACCGCCAATTTATTTTCGTGTACGAACTCTATCGGGTCTTCGACGGTGATTATGTGACACGACCTCCTGGAGTTTATACGGTCTATGAGGCTTGCCAATGTTGTACTTTTCCCATGGCCTGTAGGCCCGGTTACGAGCACCAGGCCTTGCTTTTTATCGGCAAATTCCGTTATCGGACCCGGAATACCGAGGGATTCCGGCGATGGTATTTTCTGGTTTATTACTCTTGCCGCCATTGAGACGTTGCCGCGCTGATAAAAGGCGTTTATGCGGAAGCGGTGTACGGATTCGGATACATTGCCGTCCGGCGATTTGAGAGGAAGGCTCACGGTAAGAGCGAAATCGAGTTCCCTTGAATCCTCGAAAAGCACTCTCTGATGCTGGTTTACGATGCTGAAAAGAAGTTTTTTTGTAACTGACGCGGTAAGTACTTCGGTTTCGAGTTCATTGAGATCGCCATCCACTCTGAGTACCGGGCGGCAGCCTGCGCTGATGATGAGATCGCTTGCCTTGTTGCTGACTGCCGAATGGAGAAGTTTTTTCATATTTACCGAGTCGCCTGAGCCAAGGTCGCCGTCCTTGAATAAGTCCCTGAAGGTTTCTATTCCGCTTTCCATTCCCTGGACAAGGAGCATAAGTTCTTCCCTATTCGTAGCAGCAACGGCTCCGGCTTCAATGGATATTTTTCCTGATTTGCAAAGCTCCGAGATTGCCCTCGTGAAGGTTGTCATGCCGTCTTCGGCCCCTCGGCGGAGCACATTTTCAAGGTCACCGAAATTTCTTGAGGATATGAGGTTTCTCACGAGCGGAGTGGCCTTGAGTATTTCACAGGAGGGAAGGAGCGAACCGTCTTTCGACGGAATGAGCCGCTGTGCGATTATTCCGACAAGCGCTAGAGAAAGGTCGTCGGATGCCTGCTGTCTCAGGTGGTCGGGATAGTAGTTGATGATTCTTTCTATTGACTGGATAGTGTCGGCGGTATGGATTGTCGAAATTACCAGATGCCCCGTCAGCGCGGCGTTTACCGCAGTCTGCATTGTGTCGAGGTCACGCATTTCCCCGATTACGATAACGTCGGGGCTTTCCCTTACCACGTTACGCAATGCTTCCGCGAAACTATATGTGTCGGTGCCTACTTCGCGTTGCGAGATAACGCTTTTTAAATCATTGTGTATGAACTCTATGGGGTCCTCTATACTTACCACATGCCGTGCGTAGTTCTTGTTTATGTAATTGACGATAGCTGACATTGTCGTGGATTTCCCGCTTCCGGACGAGCCGGCGATTAGGATGAGTCCGCGCTTCGCCTCGGCAAAGTCCTTTATTGCCTCAGGAAGATTGAGATTACTGAATTCGAGGCCGCTTGCTGATGGCAGCGGGCGCGCGGCAAGCGCGGGAAGTCCTTGACTTACATAGAAATTTATTCTGAAACGCTGCCCCGAAGAGCCCGTGAAGCCCGAGTCCCAGGCGCCCTTTTCACTGTATATTTTTTCGAAGTCGGGAAGCAGAATCCGCACTCTGAAAGAATCTATATCCGCACTGTTGATGATATCCTCGGAAACTTTGACAAGCTCGCCGGATTTCCTGCATGACGGCGCCTTGCCGGAGCATATGAAAAGATCGGATGCTCCCAGCGAAATTGTCTTATCCATAAGTTTTTCAATGATTCCGTCCATCGCAGATGCTCCTTAATATTTTATCCATCCCGCGGTATGAAGAAACGCAATCAGTATGGCGGCAGGCGCGATGAATCTCACGAATATTCCCCACAACGATGCAAGGGTAAGAACATGTACCCGGGAGTTATGGCCCGGGTCATCCTTCAGGCCCGCGAGGAACGAGAAGAAATTCACGTCCGCGAAATTCTGGGAGCCGTTCCTCATCTCATCCACTGCTTTTTTTGTTCCCCATATCCACCCAGTAAAGAGGGCGATAAAAAGTCCGGCCAGCGGCAGCAACCAGTTTGCCCCCAGGTTGTCCATGAAATCGAAGAAACTGCTTTGCGAAGTATTGAATATGTCCACAAGCATCGAATGGAGCCATTCGATATTTTTCCAGTTCGAGACGCTCACGGCGGAAAAGCAGCCAAGCAGAGTTATGCTACCTCCGCAAACGATTGTGGCGAAGTGTCTTGTCCATTTCAACTCATCCATAGAGAAAGAGACCACCACTTCAAGAAGACTCATGGCTGAAGTCAGTGCCGCGATGAAAAGAAGCAGGAAAAAAACGGCACACCAGAAACTGCCGAGTGGAACTTTTGCAAATACGAGTGGAAGGGTCTGAAAAACCAGACCCGGGCCGCATTCGGGGTTTATTTTCACCGCATAAGCCACGGGAAATATAGCCAGTCCCGCCATTATTGCCGCAAGAGTGTCAAGACCGACAATCGAAAGAGAGGCTTTGAAAAGATTTTCGTTTTTCGACACATAACTGCCGTAAGTAATAATCGCGCCCATCCCAAGACTCAGCGTGAAAAATGCGTGCCCCAGCGCGGTAAGTACACTCTGCGGCTTTATTTTACTAAAATCGGGGCGCAGAAAAAAATCTACTCCATCCAGTGCGCCCGGCAGAGTTATCCCCCTCAATATCAAAGCCATAAGGATTATAAAAAGGGCCGGCATCAGGATGCGGCTCCAGCGTTCTATGCCTTTTCTGACCCCGCTGTATATTATAAGACAAGTAATGACCATGAACGCAATGTGAAAAACACTGCACGTCAAGGGATTGACTTTGAGCGTATCAAAAAACGCGGCTGCCTCCGCAGAATTTTGAAACGATAAAGAACCTGAGATCGAACTACAAAAATACGTGATTGTCCAGCCGCCGACAACACTGTAGTATGAAAGGATTATAAATCCCGCAAAAACACTCATTATCCCGGGAATGACCCAGCCATATTTGAAAATCATGAAACTTGTGAGCAGAAAAATTATCCCCCATCCGTAGGCATCAAAACAGATAAGCGCTATTCCGGATATAAGCATCATTATACTGAACAGGTGTGCCGTCAGTGAAGATTTTGGCGCCAGCGCTTTAAAAGCGCCCACGGGATTCTTTTGCGTATGTCTGCCCAGTATTATTTCGCAAAGCATTACGGGCAGCCCGATAAGAAGTATACAGGCAAGATATATCAGGACAAAGGCGCCCCCCCCGTTTTCCCCTGTGATGTATGGAAATTTCCAGATGTTCCCCAAGCCTATCGCGGAACCGGCTGCCGCAAGAACAAACCCCAACTGACCGCTCCAATGTTCACGGCCGCCTGACGGAGCATTATTACCCATTTACCCCCTCCATAGCAATTTTTATTACAGGGCCTGCCTTAGCGAAGATACAAAATCCTTAATTTCCTTCAGCGAACCTTTCCCATGCGCAAAGGCTTCGACTTTTCTTACTATCGCGCTTCCTACAACGACGCCGTCAACCCCCGTCGCCGCCGCCGCGATGACATGTTCCGGTGATGCTATTCCGAATCCGACGACAACGGGAAGCTTCGTATATTTGCGGATGAGTTCTACCCTTTCATGCACTCCTGAAGCAAACTCTTTTCTTTCGCCCGTAACCCCTTCTCTGCAAACATAATATATAAAAGC
>Ga0209417_1001980_pt1 | contig 34412 bp, 26 predicted proteins | sample RifGroF2_FD_184002 | JGI IMG/M metagenome (GOLD analysis project Ga0209417, IMG submission 184002) | Groundwater microbial communities from Rifle, Colorado, USA - Groundwater F2 (SPAdes) (version 2) | ecosystem: Environmental > Aquatic > Deep subsurface > Groundwater | place: Rifle, Colorado... | reverse complement strand
GCGGACAGGGCCGTATTCGTCAAATACCACCACAGCTTTCTTGTTATCTATTTTTTCCCCATTGAGAAGCGGAACAAAACTTTTTCCAGGCAATTTGTCGTCATCCGGCATATCTATTCCCAGATACTCAAGCAGGGTCGGCATAAAGTCATAATGACTCAAAAGGTCATTGGAAACAGCTCCTTGCGGAATTCTTCCGGGAAGGGACATGATGAAAGGAACTTTGACAGATTCCTCATACATGTTCAGCGGAAAAGTTGCATTGCCTTTTCCGTAAATACCGTGATGCCCCATATTCATACCGTTATCACTGGAAAAACAGATAAGAGTGGATTGAGTAAGACTGTTTTTATCGAGCCATTCCAAAATTCTGCCGACATTCGCGTCCATAGCCGCAACTGCCGCGAAATAACCGCTTAAATATTTTCTGCGCTCTTCCTTTTCTTTTACAGGTATACTGAGACTTTCTATCCATTCTGCCGGAAGAATTCCGTCGGGTACAGACTCAAAATCACAATTATCATAGAAATAGTTGTAATATTCAGCCGGATGTTCTTCCTTGTCCCATGGAGAGTGAGGCGCAGTATAATGCACACTCAGATAAAATGGATTTTTTTCATGCTTCTGCTGCTCAAGAAAAAGCAACGCGTTATCTGTAATCACATTGGTTATATAGCTTTTTTCATAATAAACTTTGCCGTTTTTCATCATGGGGGCGTTGTAGTAATGTCCGCCCCCTTTTGCATGAACTTCCCAGTATTTAAAGCCTTTTTGTGGATTATGACTGTCTCCCAAATGCCACTTGCCGCTGATTCCACAGGTATAGCCTGCGTCATTGAGAAAATCTGTATATCCCGGCTGTCCTTCAAGGTATTCAATAGCAACCCCCTTCCCATTCGGCTCTACAGATAAGTCCTTAACATCGCCCCCATTCAGAAAATCGTGTATACCATGCCTACTCGGGATTCTCCCGGTCAAGAGCGACGCTCTGGCGGGAGAGCAAACCGGTGACACACAGAAAAAATTATCAAACCGCATGCCATTTGCCGCCAAGCTGTCCAAACTGGGCGTTTTTGCCTCCCTGTTCCCGTAAGCTCCGAGAGACCAATATCCCTGATCATCAGTTAATATAAAAATGACATTGGGTTTACTGCTGTCTGTTGAAGGCATTTTTACAAATCCTTAATATCAATTGGAACATTACCGTTCCTGAGTGATTCAGCTCCTTTTATCCCCACGGACACCGCCATCAGTCCATCGTGAGATGTTGCCTTAGGTGGAATGTCGTCAACAAGGAAGTCAATAAAAGCTTTGCACATTTTCGGGTCCGCACCGCCATGTCCGCCCTTGTCTTCTCCAATTTGGAATGTTGCCGAGGAATAACTGGACCCTGAACCAGATCTTGTCTGATTGTTTTTCTGTGTGTAAAGGGTTATTGAATTGTCTGCGTTCGATTCCAATCTTCCTTTTGTTCCGGTGATGGAATAATTCCGCCAACTGTCCGGCGAGAAATGACATTGCATATAAGAAGCAAGAATACCACTATGTGTAGACATCATAATCATGCTCTGATCTTCCACATCAACTTCTTTTCTGAAACAGCACATTAGGAACTTTTCCCATCTTTTATGTTCTGATTTTTACCGGACAGTAGTGTAGCGAACTTCATTCTTGAACTCAATCCTCAAAAAAATTCAAAATTCCCTGATATCTCCGCTTGCACGGCACATAGATGAAACGATATGTTGCTTTTGTTTTTTACATTGTTACTTTTCTCCTGTTATTGCAAGCAGGCCAATTACAGGTTTTCCCGCGCTTTCCACTGTTATTGATTTTATTTCATCGGCAGGGTACGGATTTGTCCATGAATACGCGAACGCTCCTATTATGCTGCTTCCGTTTTTGGCGCTCCATACACATTGTCCTTTGTCTATTTTTTGTCCCGGAGCGTTCCACCAGTCGGCGATTTCTTTTCCTATAGTCAGAGGTATCTCGATGTTTTTGTCTGACGCGTAATTAACGGTATATTTTCCCACGGGGAAATTTTCTTTTCCCATCCAGGCTCCTGTGTGAAAAAATATGAGGCGTTTGAGTTTTTCGTTTACAGGCATCGGCTTGCTTTCAGCAGGGAAGGGGAGGTTTTTATTTCCGGATACAACAACACAGGCTTTTCCTTTATTTTCAGAAGGATCGGAAATAGAGAAAGGAATACCATCGAAAATATTGTTTCCAATTGGAAGTTTTCTCAAGTCGTTATTCGGCCCCTGGTCGCTCCAGCCTCCTTTTCCGTCTCCGGCCTTTTCATCGGCAAAGGCCATATTCGCGGCTGGATTCAGGGATATAAAGTAAGCGTTTTCCATGGTCAGCGGTTTTACGTTGACGGGGGTACCTCTGAATTTTCTGGCAAATTTATGTCCCGAATCATCCAATGCGGCCGTCAGAAGATTGCGCGCTAATTGTCCGGCTCCTGAATCATTTTCAAAGACAGGGGTTATTTCCGCCTGAGATATCAGGACAGTGCCTTTCCCAATTTTCAGATCTGCCACTATCATGCCAAAGTTGTCGGAACCCCATGTTGTTGAATCTCCACCAACGAGGATGGCTGCTTCAGAGAGCGGCGAAACAAATGAATGATAAACGCCCCAGTCTTTCTGTGCCCAGCAGAAAAACTCATCCTGAGTCATGTTTTTTACGACGGGGTGGTTCCCTTGTATTTTTTCCGCGAATTGTCCGGAACCGGTCTGGACGTATTTAAGTTCACTTATAAACGGGATGCTTCCCATACGAACCTGTTCGAAAATTAAGACGCGTCCACCGTCTTCAATATATTTTTTTATTTTGTCGGCATTCTTCTCCAGATTGGAATCAAATGAGTTTGCGCCTATTATCAGAATATTGCATTTCTCAAGGTTGCCAAAGTCGTGCGTGATCTGATACTTAAGATTGAAAGCTTTAAGGAGGCTTGATGTGTTCGGACGGCCCATGCCAGTGAACACTTTTTCCACAGCGTCATAGAGACATATTTGTTTATCTGTTGCTATCGGCCTGAAAACATTTTCTTTTTCCCTCAAATTCAGTTCCAGTTTTCTGTCGCAAAGAGTTCCTGTTTTGTCCAGAAGCTTGTAGCTGAGTTCACATTTCCCCTCAACGTCAGGAGTTTTAATTGTGAATGGAGCTATTCTCTTTTCTCCTACTTCGAGCTTACCGATTGTCAGCTCTTTCTGAGAGAGAGTTTTTCCATTATTCTTAATCGCTATTTCGACTTTTGCGTTTTCAATGGTGCTTTCTGTGTTATTGATTGCGTAAGCTTGTGAGGATATGTCTTCATCTGAATAGCGGTTTGGGTAAATATAATCAAGGACGACTACTGCAGGCGCGCATACCTGCTTTAAGGAGTCATACGCTTCATTGGGTATGACTTTAGATTCACTTAGCGGGAATTCAGGTGTCGGATTTGAGAAATAACTTCCACTTAGAATCTCAAACCCGTCAAGATCCGGGCAGAGTTTTCTTTGTACGTCGAGTATCCGTTCCGTATAAATTCCGCGCCCGCGGTTCTGGTGATATTTATAATTTTTTGTGCCCCAGCATCTGACCCAGTAGTAACTCATTTTCTTGTGACCCGGATACTTCTCATTCATTTTTGTCAATGCCCAGAGATACTTGTCCCAATCTGGCTCCTGGGTATTTTCTGATTTCCATATATCGCCATAAAACTGCGGATAATAGTGGTCTGTAAAATATACGGTTTCGCCGTTTATCACAGGGGGGAGACCAGCCGGATAATATTTCTTTGCAAGGCGGATGAAGTCTTCGGCAACTGGTTGGCAATAGCCTATGGGCAAATTGCTTATACTGCCAGTATAATCGTGGGTGTCTATATAGTCCAGCTTGTCTTTTTTACTCAGGCTTTCAATGTTCTCTCCACTTTTCCAGAAACGGCCAGAAGACGGTGTTATGGGTCTGTCCTGCTTATCAAGTTTTGAATACAGGTCATAAAGGTTGTTGAACATCTTTCCGCATCTGTTTTCATCGCGCATCTCATTGCCGAAACTGAAAGTTGATATGCATGGATGAGAATACAGGAAATTGATTCTGTTTTTTATTCTCTCAACAAACTCAGGTTTAAGAGAACCATCTTCTTCCGTTACGTATTCAATCAGTTCATTTTGGATTTTATCGGCCACTTTAGGATCGTTTATTTTCCGTGACGGATAATTTATTTCATCTGTTATTATAAAACCGAGCTCATCAAGAATATCGTAAGTAACAGGAGTCATGAAACTGGTGTGAAACCTGATATGATTGACATTCGCGTCACGGTAGGTTTTCAGGTATCTGCGGAGAGCGTCTCCGTCATTATGGATGAAGAGGTCACCTATGACTTTTGAATAGTTATGTTCGTCAGTTACTATTCCTATGAGCATGGTCGGTTTACCATTCATCAGGAATGCTCCGTCTTTTGCTTCAAAAATTCTCATCCCAAAACGCCTGATCCCTGCGGTTGCGCCCGATTTATGTTTTATCCTCAAGCCGTAAAGAAACGCTGATTCGCAACTCCAGGTTTTTGCGTCTGATATGGAGATTTTTCCAGATGTCCATAATTTACCGTCTTTCTCATAAGGTTTTCCCAGCTTGGAGTCTGCTACGATTTTTCCGCTTTTCCATTCAAAAACTTCAGCTTTCCAGTCAATAGTTGAAGGCTTTGATTCCGTTCCGTCCAAGATACATTCAAAACTTATCCCTTTAAGATTTTTATCAGGTGTAATCAGGATTTCTCCGCACCATTCCGCCGGCCTGATGTCCATATAAACTCTTCTGGTTATTCCTCCACGGGCTGCCCATTCCCATCTGACGGGTTTCCCGTCATGATAAACACGAACAGCGAGAAGGTTTTCTTTTCCTGAAAGCAGTGCGTCAGTCGCATCCAGTTCAAAATCCTCACGTGTCGTACGCATACCTTCCAGTCGTTTATTGGTATGTGATCCGATAAGTTTACCATTTAAATAAATGTCAGCACTGTGAATTATTTCATCAAAATGCAAGATTGCCCGTTCCCCTTTTTTCAGTTCAGGGGCTTTAAATGTTAATCGATACCAGCCGACGCCCCCGAACTCTCTTCGGGATTTATCTATTTCATTGCGAGTCTTCATTAATGGCTTGTGCCAGTCGCCGGGAGTCATCATTTTTGTCCATTTCGAATCATCAAAACCGGGCTTGAAGAATCCTTCCTGAGTTCCTTCATCTAGTTTTGGATTATCCTGAGTTTTAGGGAGCATTTTAAGTTTCCACCAGCCGGATAGATGGGTGCGTTTGAGGTGAGGCAGGTAGATATCCCAGTCTTTAAAGTCAGGTTTGAAGTTTTCGAGTTTAGCAAGTATTTCGCTTTTCTTTTTTTCGCCAATGATCTTTGATATTTCTTCAGGTATTTCAAATGTTTTAACAGGAAGTTTGATTATAAAATTTATATTCCATATTCCATCTTTTTCGGCTCCGGTAATATCGACTCTGAGGTTTCCGTTTTTCTGGTAGCTTCTGGTATCGCTGTAACTTATCTCGCCGTTTTGCGGAATAAATTCGATTGGGCCTGAATCCGTGGCAACTTTGAGATTAAGCAGATGGTTCCTGTGCAGATTCTGGCTTTTGCGGTATTCTTTATCTATTACTTTCCATTCTTCGTTTGACGTTGTTTTCTGACATAGTCCCTTGCCGCCTACTGTTTTGAATGGCATTGACATTAGTAATAGGGGTACGCTATTGAATTCTAAGTTCTTTGGTGTTTTCAGAGTATAAGAGAATTTTATCTGAGCTTCTGGAGTAATGGTTATTGATTCAGTGAAAGGAATGGTTGTGTTGAGTTCTTTATTATTGTTCATTTCTCCCGAAACTCTTATTGTAAGGTCTTTTCCGTCCATTGAAAAAGCCGGCTGAAGATTTTCCTTTACATAATTGCAGTTTTGTAAGAACCTTGAATCAATCTTTTTTTCTGACTTCACTGACAGGAAAAGCATTCCGTTTACAATCTCTTCTTTATTAAGGCTCAAAGTGAACGTCCCCCTGTCATCCAGCTTCAAAGAGAATGTTTTGAATTCATAGTTTCTGGCAGAACATGTGAGTGCCGCGATAATGATTGAAGATATGAGCGTAAATTTTCTTAGCATTTGTTTATCCTTACTTTTGTGAAGAGTTATTATTTACCTGATTCCACGCCAGAAGGCTTTACCTTCAGTATCTGTATTGGTCAGCGGGACTTCCGATGCTTTTTTATAGCCGACATGTCCGTCGGTATAGAGGACATTGACCCCATTTGTATGCAGACCGTCATTCGCTCCGAAAAAATCGAATGGGATTGTCCGGTTTGTCCAGACGAAGGCCGAGTGACTCATGTTAGAGCCTTCAGTCACAAGCGCCGCTTGGGACGGCAACTGGATTTTTGAAGCTTTAATAGATGGTTTTGTGAGATCACTGCTAGTGAATTCATTTCCTCCAAGGCTTGTTACCATTGCATATGAGGCTGGATAACGCGGGTTATTGCTTAATGGATTTATTTTTTGTGACGGACAATGAAAAATAGTTCCATATTCATTCCTGATACCCAACGCATCAAAGCCCAGATAATTATTCATGGCCCCATGTGTTCCGCAGAAGCATGTTCCGCTTTTTCCGAGGGGCTTATCGGTGATTAACGCATAAAGAATATTACTCCAGTAGTAGCCATATTCACAAATTTGCGCTTTCGGATAATAACCGTCATTGTCACTCAGATATACCTGAAACGCGATGCCTATCTGTTTAAGATTGCCGGCACAGGAAATCTTTTTCGTTGAATCCCTGGCTTTTTTAAGAGCCGGCATGAGCAGACTGCTCAAAATTGCGATAATCGCAATAACCACAAGCAGTTCGATTAAAGTAAAACCCATAAGCCGCAATGACTTAGCATTTGAGCCCGAAGTCTCATCGGGGAATCCGCAAGTGCAAGTTTTTCTCATGTATTCCTCCTCTTATATTGACTAAAAGTGCCAAGTTTCAATCGGGATTTACGGGATATACCGTTTCTATGGACATGAAAGCGGCTCCCGCTGCGGCGTTGAATTTCGCATTTTCCGCTCGAATCAATTGAATCAGTGGAATGTTCTGTGTTTTTTGGGATTCGCTGAATTCATCTTTAAGATCTTTCCACAGGATGTTTTCTTCAGAAAAAAGTGGACAGTAAACAATAATTTCATCAGGATCAAGCAATGCGGTCGCCGAGGCCAGCGACATCGCGAGAATTTTCATTGAGTGATCCAATACTTCTCTTATGTTTTTCTTTTTAAGCAGTTGAAATACAGTATCTTCGTTGCCTTGCCAGAAATCAGCCGGAAGTTCAGGAAGTTTTTTCTTTAGAGCGGAAAGTCCGCTCACATCCTGCAGAAAGCGGTTGCCATCGGAGCTGAAGGAAAATCCAAGTTCCCCGGCTCTGTTGTGTCCGCCGCTGAAAATACTGCCATTGGCGTTCAGTGATATGGAAATACCCGAACGTACAGCCGCATGCATTACTGTCAGGTTTTCTGATGCCGGTCTTTTCCATAGGTCATAGATGGCAAGGCAGCTTATATTCTTTGTTATATAGACCTGTTTTTTGCTGAGTTCCCTGTAGATGTCAAGTAGGGGAATCATTGAAAAATCAGGAAGCACCTCATAGTTTGTGATTACGCCGCTCTTATAGTCGATATAGCCAGGCGCGCCGATGCCTGCATTCGAGACTTTTTCCCATAGCTTTCCGCTTTGTTCCATTGCTTTTTCCAAGCATTCTTTCAGGAGTTTAATGTATTCTTCTCTGCTTTTACATGCATGAAAATCCATTTCGACTGAAAAAACGGTGTTGCCTGCAAAATCAAGAATAACGAAACGCCATGCGGAGGCTTCAAAATCAATACCTGCAAAATATTCATGTTCAGGATTCAGGCGCAGTGGAGTCGAAGGTTTGCCCTTGATTCGTTCGTTCGGGACAGATTCGTCCTCAAGTATGATATTTGATTTAACGAGTTCCGAAACAAGTTTTGTAATATTGAATGTACTGAGGCTCATTTGGATGGCGCACTTCTGTCGTGAAATCCCGGGGTTTTTACGGACGATTGAAAGGAGTCTATTCTTTTTCCTGATCAGCTTGCCTTCAAGATCGCCTGGAGATATAAATTTTCTCATTGCCGCTTATCCTTTCATTATTAATGTAGCTTTACTTAGTAAATAAGTCAATATTTGATAACAAACTTAATTTAAATATTTTTGAGCATATTTGATTGATGCATCTTGACATTAAGGCCTCATTGTATTATTATTTACATTGTTATCAAATTGAAAGGCGTAAAAATGAGCATTTATCAGAAATTTGTCAGCGATCTTCCTGAATGTATTAGAAAGAACGCAAAAGTTGTAAAAAATTCCGAAGAATTGAATAGTTTTATCGCAAGCGGCTTTTGCGATCTTCTTGAGGAAAAGCAGAAAAAGAATGAAATTCTTACGGCAATATGTCCGGTTGGCCCTCTGGACTATAGATATTTTGCGAAAGAGGTAAAAAGACGCGGACTGCATTGCCGGAATCTGAGAACAATCAATATGGATGAATATCTGGATGATAACGACAATGTCATTTCCGAAACTCATCCGTTAAGTTTCCGTCGTTTTATGAATGAAGGATTTTTCCATAACCTTGACGAAAAAGACAGACCGCTGCCTGAAAATATAATTTTTCCGGATCCGCACGAGCCGGAAAAAGTTACGCAGCTTATCGATTCGATAGGCGGCGCAGACATATGCTGGGCCGGATTCGGAATTACCGGACATGTGGCATTTAATGATCCGCCCTCTATGACCGGAGAAGCGGAAGACCTTGATTCCTTCCGTAACTGCAAAACCCGCAAGGTTACAATATGCCCGATGGCAACTGCGCAAATGGCAATGGGCGGTACGAACGGCAACCTGGACATCCTTCCGACGCGTGCTGTTACAGTCGGAATGTATGAAATGTTGAAGAGTAAAAAATTTCATCTGACCTTTATGCGCAATTGGCATTCCGGTTTGTGGAGGAAAGCGATGTTCGGGCCGGTAACAAGTGAATTTCCGGGTTCATTATTGCAAGAGCATCCCGATTTAAGTATTACTATGACAGAGCTGGCTGCGGCGTTGCCGATGGTCAATACGGCTCAAGCGACAGGAGAGGATAAATGAAGTTCGTAAACGCGAAACCTCTGGTAGCGGATGCTAAAAATAAAGGCTATGCCGTTCCGGCTTTAAATACGAATGGAGGTACGTACGACATTGCCAGGGCTGCACTGGAAGCGGCAGAGGAAATGAAATCTCCGCTTATCCTTCAAGTATACGAACCTAATCTTGAATATCGCGGATACGATTACTTCGTAAAAATGGCGTCACATCTTTGTGATGAATTGAATATACGCGTTCCAGTTGCGCTTCAGGTTGATCATGGACACAGCTTTGAGTCCGTCTTAAAAGCAATGAAGGCCGGATTTACATCTGTAATGTTTGACGCTTCTCATAACCCTCTCGAAGATAATATTGCGAACACACGTAAAGTTGTTGAAATAGCAAAAGTGTTGGGGTGTTCGGTTGAGGCGGAAGTTGGTTACGTCAAAGGCAATGAAGCAAAAAAAGAAAAGCTCATTGGCCGCATTCCGGTAGCTGAAAAACCAAGTATAAGCCCGGCAAAAACAGATATCGCAGAAGCCGAACGCTTTGTAAATGAAGTGGATGTTGACATGCTTGCTGTCTCCGTGGGAACGACACACGGGGTGTACAAGACACAGGCAGGAATAGATTTTGAACTTCTCAAGATGCTTGCCTCAAAGATTGATACGCCTCTCGTCCAGCACGGGACATGCGGGATATCCCTGGAAGATATTTCAAGGCTTGTAAAGGCAGGCATGAGCAAGGTTAATTTCGGAGAGCCGTTCCGTTTCAACTATATAAAATATTTTAATGAACTTACAGATTCAATGGAACATCTTTGGCATCCCTGGAAGATTATGCGTGAAGTCAAAAACCGCTTGAAAGCTGATATGAAAGAAATCATCACCGCACTGGGTTCGGAAGGAAAGGCTGATTAGAAATGCAAGGGTATTTCTACATTATGGCGGCTGTTGCAGTTTGGGGAATTGAGTATGTTCTCATTAAAACTGTCGCGGCGCAGTCAGGTCCGCTGTTCATGGGATTTGTCATGTTTGGCACGGCGACTGTCGGCCTTGCGCTTACGTGTTTATTCAAAAAAAGAAGTGAAGAAACTGTTTTAGCGGCGGCCTTTCCTTATATGCTGATTGTCGGGATAATCGGAACCGGCTGCAATGTTCTGTGGCTCTACGGAGCAAGTTATACAAGTACGGCCAATGCTTCCGTGCTAGGCCGGACTGACATATTGTTTACCCTTTTTCTTTCCTGTCTTGTATTCCATGAAAAAATCCGGAAGACGGCTCTGTTGTTTATTCCTCTTATGCTTGTCGGGGTATTTATTGTTACGGGAGCGGATATTAAAGGAATAGGTGTAAGCGGAAAAGGCGATTTTCTTATTCTTTGCAGTACTTTTCTTTTGAGCCTTAACGCATTCATCATAAAAAAATATGTGCGGAATATCTGCGGTACACTGCTCGCTCTCGGAAACTGCATGCTTAATACGCTTGCGTTTGGCATTCTCCTGGCTGCCAACGGATTACCTGCCGGCGCAAGCATTTCAATAACGACAGTGCTGCTTGCGCTTCTTGGCGGATGCTGCTCATTGATTTTCTTTATAGGGTACTATGCAGCCTTGAAAGAACTTCCGGTCTGGAAGATACGCATCTTTTGTCTTGCTGTTCCGCTTATATCAGCAATATCAGGATATGTTTTTATCGGAGAGATCATTTCCTCAAAGTGCATTATCGGAATGGCTATGATAGTTGCTGGCGCTGCAGGAATCTTCCTTTCGGAAAACAATAAAATAATGTCAATGATTCTTAACAAATACAACGAGGTCAGTCATGTGGAACTTTAAATTACCGACAGAAATCATATTCGGCAACGGCGTTTCTGCTAATCTGGAAGAAATAGCCTCAGGATTCGGAAGCCGGAAAATGCTTGTAACAGACAAGGTTCTGGCAGAGCTTCCGGCGATACAAAAAATAGTAGCCGGACTGAAAAATGTCTCGGTATTTTCGGATGTTCAGCCCAATCCTACAGTAGTTAATGTAGACAGCCTGGCGGCAAGGCTCAGGGATGAAAAAATAGAGGTCGTAATAGCTGTTGGAGGCGGCAGTTCTATCGACTGCGCGAAAGCTGCGGCGTGTCTTGTAATGACAGATGAGAAAAGCATCCGGGCATTTCATACCGAAGGAAAAAAGTTTGGGCTTTCACACCTGCCGGTTATCGCCGCACCGACTACAGCCGGAACCGGTTCGGAAGTAACTCCATTTGCGGTGCTTGATGACGTTGAAAAAAATAAAAAAGGGCCGATCGCTTCGGATTCATTCTATCCAGTCAAAGCCGTTGTTGATCCGGAGCTTACCTACTCTGTGCCAGTCAAAGTAACTGCAATGACGGGCCTTGATGCGTTAAGCCATGCAATAGAAGGGTACTGGTCAAAAAACCATCAGCCTATATGCGATATTCTCGCGATGGAAGCTGCAAAAAAGATTCTGTCCAATCTGGGAAATGTTCTGGACAATCCTTCCGATAAGAAAGGGCGAAATGAACTTTCCTATGCGTCATTGACTGCAGGAATGGCATTTCAGATGCCCAAAAACGCTATTATGCATGCATGTTCTTTTCCGCTTTCCAACAGGTTCCATATGCCTCACGGCTCCGCATGTGCATTCACGATGGAGGAAACCATAAGGCTTAACGCTCCATTCATGAGTGGAAGGATGGAAGTTTTCGCCGATTATTGCGGCTTCGAAAATATTGAAGGGATGATTCAGACTATCCGGAATTTGAAGAAAAAAGGCGGACTTCCATCTACGATTCAGGAAGCCGGAATTCCTAGGGAACAAATTGATATTCTGATAGAAGAAAGCTTTCATCCCCTGATGAATAACAATCCCAAGGAAGTTACAAAAGAAGATCTGGAAAATATCTATAGAGAACTCGGCGCATAAAAATGAATGAAGCGGAAAGAATAATATTAGTCGGTCTTATTGTACTCATTACTCATTGTCTTGAGGGAATAACAGGATTCGGCTGTACGGTACTGGCACTGCCTTTCGTGGCCATGCTTCTCGGCTTGAAAACAGCGGTACCTGTTCTCGTCGCTCTTGCATGGATTCTCGCAGGATATATCATTATCCGCTCCTGGAGAAATATCAGATGGAAAGAGTTTTTCTTTATTTTGTTGTATGTAGGCATCGGACTCCCGGTAGGAATTATGATTTTTGACTGTTTTTCTGAATTCGTGCTTAAAGGCATACTTTCAGTGTTTATGGTTTTTGTCGGTATTCATGGGTTCATAAAAACATATAGAAGCAAGGCCGAATTGTTGAATGGCAATGTTCAGGCTGTTTCGCGCAAGACTCCTATGATGAAAGGGATACTGCTGCTGGGAGGAATAGTGCACGGAGCATTCGGGACGGGCGGGCCTTTTGTCGTTATTTATGCATCAAAAGCATTGGCAAATAAAACCCTTTTCCGTGTTACCCTCTGCCTTTTATGGTTTAGTCTCAATACAGTAATGATGGCAAAATGGTCAATAGAAGGCAAGATGTGGACTGGCGAAATTCTTAGAAATATAGGCTTTACATTGCCCTTCCTTATCGGCGGCATGCTGCTTGGAGACTTTTTGCATCACAAGGTAAACGAGTATTATTTCAAAATTCTGGTATACGCGGTTCTTTTTGCATCAGGACTGGTAATGGGATATTCGACTATTTTTTAAAAGATAAAACTATAGAAAGGTGAAAAAATGGGTAACCAAATACAAACAAAAGATGAATTTAACACGGACGCTTACAATAAATTGGCAAATGAATTCAGGCATGTCATAACAGATATTATTTGCCGCTCGGGATCGGGGCATGTCGGAGGAGCGCTGTCCCTGGTGGAAATAATCATAACTCTTTACTACAGAATTATGAATATTGATCCTAAAAATCCGGATATGCCGGAACGCGATCGCTTCGTTTTATCAAAGGGACACGCAGGGCCGGTAGCATATACGGCTCTCGCTTACCTTGGATATTTTCCGAAGACATGGCTGCCCACTCTTAATGCTGACGGGACACGCTTGCCAAGTCACATGGATCAGATACAAACACCTGGAGTTGACATGAGCACCGGATCGTTGGGACAGGGTATTTCCTGCGCCTGCGGACTTGCTCTTGCCGCCAAAATGAACAACGAAAAGCATAGCGTTTTCTGTATTATCGGTGACGGCGAAAGTAATGAGGGTCAGGTTTGGGAAGCGGGCCTTTTTGCATCTCACAATAAACTCGACAACCTTGTCTGCATCTGCGACTACAATAAGCTCCAGATAGACGGAACAACCAACGAAGTCCTGAGCCTTGAACCGCTTACCGATAAATGGATAGCTTTCGGATGGGAAGTTTTCGAGATGGACGGACACGACTGGGATGATATTTACGACAAAATAAATCTAGCGAAAAAAGTAAAAGGCAAGCCGTCAATGATAATCGCCCACACCATAAAAGCAAAAGGCTGCAAAATTATTGAAGGAACAGCCGGGAGCCATAATATAAAAGTGCCGGACAAAGAAGCGCATGAAAAATATATGAATGCCCTGGACGGCGAAAAAGTAACCCTGCCATATTAATATAGGAGATCCGCACATGTCATTACATGATAAAGAAATGAGAGCCGTATACGCTGAAACCCTTAATGAACTTATGGAAGAAAACAACAATGTGCTTTGCGTTGAAGCCGACCTCAGCAAGGCATCCGGAACAAACCCGACAGTAATTGATAAAAACAAAGAGCGTTTTGTCAATTGCGGGGTTTCCGAAGCGAATATGATCGGTGTTGGCGCCGGACTTGCCCGTGAAGGGAAAATCCCGTTCTGCGCAAGTTTCAGCTGCTTTGCATCAAGAAGAGTTTACGATCAGGTAACTATCAGTTGCGCCTATGCAAATAACAATGTAAAAGTAGTCGGCACCGCTCCCGGAATCACGCAAGGCCCCAATGGTGGAACTCACATGTGTTTTCAGGATCTGGCAATTATGCGTGCAATGCCGAACATGCACGTCTACAGCCCCTGCGATGTCTATGAACTCAAGGCTGTTATGCGTTATATGGCGAAAGAGAAACAGCCTACTTATATGCAGCTGATAAGATCCCAGGTAGGCAAAGTTTTTGATGAAACATATGTTTTCAATCCCAATAAGGCTGTCGTGCTGAAAGAAGGCTCTGATGTAACTCTGGTTTCGACCGGATATATGACACAGTTTACTCCGAAAGCGGCAGAAAGGCTTGAGGCTGCTGGTATAAGTGTTGAAGTCCTGCATTATCCTTCCGTTAAACCCTTTGACGAGAAAACACTCATTGCCTCTGCTAAGAAAACACGAGCTGTAGTAACTGTGGAAAATCAGAATATAATAGGCGGACTCGGTGGAGCGGTCTGCGAAGTATTAAGCGAAAATTGCCCGACACTAGTCAAAAGACTCGGCATACCTGACCGCTTCGGAGAAGTAGCCACCGAAGAATACCTGTTCAAAAAACATGGCTTCGGTCTGGAGCATATAATATCCGCCTGTATGAAAATGGCAAAAAGAGGTAAATAATTATGAAGATTATAATGGGTTCTGTTGTTAAAGGGTTCGCTTTGAAAACGGCGATCAGGAAGCATTTAGAAAAACAGGGCCATGAAATAATTGATGTCGGATGCTATGACGTTGACAAGTTCGTGAAATTTCCTTCAATCGGAGAGCGTGTCGCTAAAGCGTTGAATGAGGGCAAGGCGAAGCTTGCTATAAACTGCTGCGGCAGCGGAACAGGAGCCAGCATCACAGCCAACAAATTTAAGGGCGTATCTGCTATCAGTTGTGAATCTGTCCAGACGGCAAAACTCGCGCGAGTCGTAAATGATGCAAATTGCCTTTGCATGGGTGAAGGCATTGTCAGCGCCGAACTAGGCTGCGAAATAGCCGATGCGTTTATAAGCGCTGAATTTCAGAAAATGGAAGGCATTCCGCAGAACATTCTCGATTTCTGGAAGGAAGCCAGAGACGAGGCCATGTCTCGCGGCGATATCGCTGTTGAAAGAAAAATAGAAACCCTGTAATATAAACAACACAGGAGAAATAGTAAAATGAAAAAGATAAAGTACGGATTGATTGGCGCAGGTCAAATGGCAACAGGGCATTTAGGATGCATTAAAGCTATTGGCGATATGGTGGAGCTGGTTGCGGTGGCAGATAACTATTCGAAAAGTCTTGAAAGTTTCAAAGCGGCAAATAACAATCCTAAAACAAAATATTTCACCGATTACAAGGATCTTTTAGAGCTAGATGAAGTAGATGCCGTTATCATTGCAACCCCTGACAGCACCCACGTTGATATTGTGCTTGACACTATTGCCGCCGAAAAGCATGTGTTGTCTGAAAAACCCGCAGCAACCAGCCTCAAAGATCTGGCAAAGCTTGAGAAGGCTGTCAAAAAGTCGAAAAAAGTTTATCAGGTCGGACTGGAATGCAGATATCTGCCGCTTTTTCAGAGAATGAAAAGAATTATATCCGACGGGACACTGGGCTCTCCCAGATTGCTCTGGTGCAAGGAATTCAGGGGACCCTTCGCGCAGAAAGTCAACAATTGGATAATGTTCAAAGAGACAAGCGGGGGGACATTCGTAGAGAAGACTTGCCATTACTTCGACCTTATGACATGGTTTGCCGATTCTGTTCCACAAAAAGTAATAGCCATTGCAGGACAGGATGTTATAAAGGATATCTATGGCGTAAAGCCCGATGTTTATGACAACGGATGGGTAATTATAGAATATGCCAACGGCGTCCGCGCGAATCTCGGACTCTGTATGTTCTGCGAATGTGAATATGATATCGAAATGGGTGTTATCGGTGACAAGTCCATTATGGAAGGATTTTTTCAGAAGCGCAAAATTGATATCCGTGAATATAAAACCAATTCACGCGTAACGTATGATATCAAATATGAAGACCGCATTGAAAAACTAAGTCATGGCGGCGGCGTTTATTTCGAGCATGTAGCGTTTGTGGAGAATATAAGAAAAAGCAAGAAACCACTTACGGATATTGAGGTTGCCAGATGGAGTACTCTTGTGGGGCTGGCCGCAGAAGAATCAGCCTCAAACGGCGGAAAAGCTGTAACTTTCTGATTTCAGGAGAAAACAATGTCAGCATCAGCAGATAGAGCGGTGGAAATAAGAGAACTCCAAAAATTATCTTCCCTGGAAATTGCTCAAAGGACAGGGATTAATATGCAGGTATTTGATTCATGCGACGATATACACACGCGGCTTGCATGTGATATGGCCGAATTCATAAAGGAGCAAAACGCTAAAGGAGAAAAGACCCGTTTTATTCTGCCGGTCGGACCAATAGGGCAATATCCGCTTTTTCTGGATATAATCCATAAAGAAAAAATAACCCTTAAAAACTGTTACTTTTTCTATATGGATGAATATGCGGACAATTCCGGAATTGCCATTCCGCCTTCGCATCCGCTGAGTTTTCAAGGTGAAATGAGAAAACTATGGTTGGATAAAGTAGACAGCAATTTGGCAATTCAGGAAGAGCAGCTTTTTTTCCCGAATGAAAAAAACATTAACATGCTGGCAAAAAAAATCGAAGAAGTCGGCGGGATTGATATATGTTTCGGCGGGATTGGCATTCACGGACACCTTGCTTTCAACGAGCCGGAACCTGATGTCTCAAAAGCAGGACCGAGAATGGTGTACCTTAATGATTATACTGTTACGATAAATGCCGTAAGATCTAAAGTCGGAGGTAATCTTGAAAACTTTCCTAGAAAAGCCTATACTTTAGGCATGAAACAGATTCTTAACGCAAGAAAAATACGGCTCGCATGCAGAAACGGGATAAGTCTTGACTGGGCAAATACCGTTCTCCGCCTCGCGCTTCTGGGGAAAGCAGGGGATGATTATCCGTGTACTTTCCTCAGAGGGCATGATGACTATATAATCTATACCGATAAGGACACACTAAGGCAACCGGAGATCATATTATGAAAAAAATAGATATGCATCATCATTTGGTTGAAGAATCCGGATATGTTGATAATTTGCTCAAAACAATGGATTCTCTTGAAATTGAAAAAACGGCACTTATCGGACTGGGATCCCTTTTCAAAGGAATGTTTGTAAAAGGAACTCACGATGGAACCTGCGCAGATGATGATGCCGTTGAAAAACAAGTGAATAAATATCCTGAGCGCTTTATTGGACTTGGATATATTAGACTGGGGATCGATACCGAGAAGAAAGTAACTGAACTTCATGAGCGTGGTTTTGCCGGACTTAAATTTCATATACCCAAAGAGAGGTATGACGCAGAGGCATTCTTTACGATATACCATCGGGCACAGGAACTGAATATGCCGTGCCTCTTCCATACCGGCATTGTCAACATGCCCGTTCCTTGTCCATCCGAAGGAATATCATCATTCAATATGGATTGCATCCATTTAGAAGCTGTTGCCCAAGGATTTCCGGACTTGAAAATAATAATCGCCCATCTAGGGGTACAGAATTATCTGACTGCCCTTACGTTGATACGACTTTTCCGAAACGTTTATGCCGATCTTTCCGGAACTACACCCGGCTGGAGGGCAAATCTTTCAATGGAGGATTGGAAAAAATATCTCTGGTTTCCCCATGCATCTAAGAAAATATTATTTGGCACAGATGTTCATTTTAACGAAATAGAAAAAAATGTCGAGATATATGAAAAAATAGCAGCAGCAGCAAGCTGGAACTCCGAAGAGAAAAATAACATGTTTTATAACAATGCTAAAAATATCTTCATCTTGAAAGGATAAGGACGGTTCTGACTTATTGATGGCGAAATCCCGATGTTCTCTGCCGCAATTGATCAATACACGCGGGTCAAGGAAATCATAGATGAACTCAGCGCTGTCAACACAAAATAGATATTAGATTTTATTGAACTCGTAGCGGCAAAATGACTTTTGGCGGCGCCATCTAATGGCTCATACCGAGTTGCATTCTTTGGGTAAGTAATAATAGTATCTCCAAGGTAAAAATGGAGATGAAGATGAGACTCAGGCGAGAATTTACAGAAAAGCAGCGAGCAGAAGTAAAAGCGGCATTGAAAACGTCTCATGATAAGGAAGAATATCAGCGTGTCCAAGCGGTGTGATAACAGTGGAGGAAAGGAGTCCTGATTTCAGTATGCGAACTGAAGCAACAAGGGATGAAAGGGTGATTGGCATGAACCTAACAACGCCAGAAAAGATACAGGAGTTGCAGAGGCAACTATACCTCAAAGCCAAGCAGGAACCGGATTATCGGTTCTACTCGCTGTATGACAAAATATGTCGTCAGGATATTCTTTCAATGTTTAATGTATTCAGGACTATATATGCAATACACTAGGAATAAGATAGTTAACTCTTAAAAAGAGGAGGACTGGAAGGAACTTGGCGGGGTAGTCTGTGCTTAAGAAGAAGGGATTTTCGATGTCATGCGGCTTGATACCGGTTCCGGAGAAATAGACCGGATCGTAGCTAACAGCCGATTGGCGAATATTTTATCGCTGCTCTACCGCGATGCGTCATGCCCGGAAGATAAAAATACTTTTATTCTTTCGCGCTGCAAAAAGCACGTCCCACGTAAAACAAAAAAGCATTTGCAAACGTAAGGTCTTTTATATTAAATATTTATCTCCTTAGGTTGACGCATATGGGCTTCAGCCGGAGGTAATTGACTCCCTATATTCAATGGCGTGATATATACCTCAAATCCCTTCATCTCCCGAAAAACAGGAAAAATCTAAAATAGCTATAATAAATATTAGCTATTTATTTTGTCCTCAAGTTGATGTTTACCTACAGGCGATAATGGTCTGAGATTTTTTCCAAAAAAATATATTGACATTTTTTTTATAACAGTTATAATACACTTGACAATGTTATCGTACAGTTGGTGATGTATGAACAAATATCAGCGGACAATTGAAGCGGAATTAAAACAAATAAGACTCGGTAAAAAAAGAGTCGGAGCCAAGATTGATTCTATAAGGAGCCTCGCGCGCCAATACAGTATAAGTCTGTCTACCGTGGTCCGGGTTGTTAATGAACTGAAAAATCTGGGAGTTATAGAGGCAAAACCCGGAAGCGGCTGTTTTGTTGCCAGAACAGAGCCCGAGGAAAGGCCCGCCCGCCCTTTGAATAATGGACGAATTGCGCTTTTTCATAGTTATACGAGGGAAAGAATACTTGCCGGACAAAACTATGACGTTGAAATACTTTCACATGCCGAGAATGCCTTATGTGAGTTTGGCCTTTCGGTTGAAGTCGTCCCGTATCCGACTCTTGATGGACAGCTTGAATTTATAAAGGAATATATAAATTCAAATAAAGATGTAAAAGGTGTTTTGCTTTTCAGGATGAGTTCTGCTGAATGTACCAGGGAAACGCTTATCTATTGTGAGAAGCATGGAGTACAAACCGTGTGCCTTTCTGAAATAGCCAGAAGTGAATGCCTCAATATTCCCACTGTCGCTATCGACAATTTTGGTGGAGGGTCTCTTGGAATGGATATACTTATCGAAAAAGGCGTTGAACGTCCGGGGATAATCCTGCCCTGCAGGCTGCCGCCCACTGATTACTTTCAAATCGCCAAAGGTGCTGAGTTGACATGGATAAATTCCGGGAATTCACAAGAAAATCTGGTGATGGAAAATTCCGCGAAAGACTGTATGCAATGGACAGGCTACAATACTACAAAGAAACTTATCGAAGAACGCCCCGAAACAGACGGTATAATCTATACTCATCATTTTCTTGCTGAAGGCGGTATTGAGTATCTTTCTGAAAATAAGATTCTAATAGGCTCCGATATTCATGTTGTAGGTATTCCCAGGTGGAAAGCAGATGCATTTTGGGGGCCGTCCGAAACTTCGTGGATTCACTATCCGTATGATCAAGTCGGCAAACAGGCGGGGCGTGTATTAGGCCAGCGTATTGCTGGCACCAATGACATCAACCGCATCAGAATTCAACCACAAATAGACAAAGAAACTTTTAGATAAAAAAGGAAGAATAGAATTATGGTATTCAAAGTCATTTTTACTGTGTCGTCTTTTATCCTGTTTCTGAATTTACAAGGGGAAAATATGGAAAAATTAAGTCCGGTTTTGGAAGGTTTTCCAAGAACAGGGCTGGGGACGTCGGAAATATCTTTTTATCAACCGTTTGAAGAGACTCTTAACGCTACCTATGGACGGGGGAAAACAGACACATTGAAGATGTCCCCAAAGGATATACAGTGGGGAAACGGTATATGCGGTAAATGTATTTCAACGAAAGAAAAATCGTTGAGCCTCAAATATCCAACTGAAAAAAATCTAAATGGAATTGAAGGGGCAATTTCTTTCTGGATGAAACCTGGGGATTGGAGTAAACTTAAGAGCGGATTCAACGCTCCTGGTATATTTGTCTCCATAGAATGGAAAGATAAACGAAGAATAACGCTCTTTAATAATAATTGGTACACATTGATGGAGGCAAATAACGGACATGAAAATGTCAGGTCGACACCTGTTCCCGAAGGAACTGATTTTTATATTCGAGATAAGTGGCTTCATTTTGTGCTGGTATGGCAAGCTGATAAAGTTCTATGCTACATTGATGGAGAAGAGAAAGCGGCTGTAGACTTGAAAATGCCATTTGATAAGAATCTTGAAGATAATTTTACTATTGGATGTCCCCAATTCTCTTCTTTGGATGAAGTGAAAGTTTTCAATAGAGCTCTTACTAAATCAGAAATTGAATCATTGTATGACTATGGGACAAGTAAGCCGAGCAAGGCTTTCATAAGTGTTCCTTTCTGTGAAAAAAAAGAAAAGAATGCCATGCCGCCGAAAGATTGCTGCACTTCATGGACAGGACTCATAGAGAGGCTTACTGGGCAGATATCTGATTTCCCAACTACCGTATGGACTTCTTATGATGATGAAAACCTCTATTTCCAGTTCTTATGGAAAGTACCCAAAGAATTAGCTGATGACTCGGTTGGTGTCGGCCTTTATGGGGCTGTCAGCCATGATGTGGGAGAAAAGGATGGCCCGGTATGGAAAGACGACTCTTTTGAGTTGCTGTTTTCTCCCAATTCTAAAGATGAATACCGGATTGTGGTAAACGACAGAAACAGTGTTTATGATTCAAAAAATGGGAACAGTTCCTGGGATAGTGGAGTTAAGGTTATTTCAGAAGCGAATTTAAAAGAATGGAATTTATCTCTGGTTATTCCTCTAAAGTCAATAAATATTCCCAAATCTGGAGATGAATGGAAATTCAATATAATACGTCGTAGCAAAGTGTGCGGAATTGCGTATGAAAGTTTCTTTGTTGATTCGCATTCATTTCTTCCCTGTCCGGGAGGAAGTTTGCGTTTTGCAGATTCCAATTCGCGTGTCCGTATTTCCGGGATGGGGAGTTTGAAGTCTGGACTTTTAGATTTTTCTGTATGTGCTGACGGGAAAATTGATGTTTTACTGCATGACCAAAAAGGAATTTTAAAGGAGGAAAAGAAGTTTTCATCCGGAAGTCTGTCAATAGAGAAAAACTTGCCAATAGGAGCTGATAAGATATATATAAAGATTAATAGAGAGGAGAGCAATACTGATTTATTTGAGTTAGCCGTACCATACTCTTTCTCAAGAGGAGTTTTAATATCTTTTACCTTTATTCCATTGGTTGATTTACTAAACATGAAATGTGTTGTGTCTGCTGATGATAAAACTCCCAAGAAGTTTATTGTTAGAATTTTAAAGTCAGGAAAGGAAGTCTGTAAAAAGGATTACTCGTTCCAAGGGAAATACGGAGAGTTCAAGATACCGGTAAAAGAGCTGGGTAAAGGAGATTATTCAATAGAAGCTTATGTTTCAGCGAACGGAAAGGAACTTTTATCAAAAAGGATGTTCTTTACGAAAAAAGAGCTGCCCGAGTGGGTAAACAATAAATACGGGCTTGATGATATTGTTTTGAAACCGTGGGAGCCATTAACCAGGGAAGGGAATACCTTTAAGCTTTGGAACAGGCAGTTTAAATATTCGGAAGATTTGCTTTTCCCGGAAACGCTCTTAAGCGCAGGAGAGTCTCCGTTGGCACGTTCTGTAGAATTGATTATTGACGGGAAAGTTTTAAAAGGAAAAAACGTCATTGAATCCTTTAAAAAAACAGGCTTGAGAAGATCATTTCATGCGGATATGGAAGGGGTGGAGATCAATGCTTCCGTAAACCTTTCATATGACGGAATGGAATGGTATGATATTAAATTGGATCCGGCAGAGAATAGCGCAGAAATATCAAATATGAAGCTTGTTATTCCTTTTAAGAAAGAAACGGCGGAATTATATTTTAAAGACTTAAGAGACGCAGGGAATATAAAAAAGCTTCCTTCTGATATGCCTTTCTGTCAAATACTTGTTATAAGGAATGATTTGCATGGTTTGGTTTTCTTTGCGGAGTCGCCAGAGGGATATTCTCTGAAGAAGCCGTCTTCATGTATCCAGTGGAAAGAAAAGGGCGATACGTTTGAACTGATTATAAATATCATAGACCATCCTTTCAAAATTAATAAAGAACGCAAAATCGCATTTGGCCTGATACCTACTCCGATAAGGCCGGAAAGAATAAACTGGAGAAATATTAGAGTCGGAAAACTTAATAATTCCAAAGAGGCACAGCCGCCTCTTGCCCGCTGGCAGTTTTGGTGGACATGGCATGGAGATGCTAAGAAAGAAAAGCAGGAACGTTTTTGGAATAATCTTACTCCCCCTTATGATGATCTGCGCAAACTATATAAAAAATGTATTGATTCCGGAATTACCCCAGTTCCTTATTTCAGCCTTACCAGAATGAGCCCATTCATTGAAGAATATAAATATTTTGAAGAGGATTGGCACATCGAACCTTCTCAAAGAGTTGCCCAAGGAGAGAAGGAAAATACATCGAAAAGTGTCATGGTATGTCCTAATTCAACATATTCCGACTATTTCTTTTACCGTTTGAAATCTGCGTTGGATGAAACGGGATTCAGAGGAATATATATTGACTGTACAGGACCTATAGCTTGTTGCAATCATTATCACGGTTGCGGTTATACAGACGATGACGGCAAGATGTGCAAGACGTATCCTTATCTTGCCACTCGTGAATTCTACAGGCGTGCGAGAACCTTACTTGAACAGAGTAATACTGAAAATAAAGAAACCATGCTCGTTGGACACGCTAACAGGCCTCTTTATGTTTTAAGCGGTGCTGATGCGGCTGCGATAGGTGAGAATTTTGTTGTAGAGGTGGGAAAACATGGTAATTATCACTGGATTTCTTTGGATCATTTCCGTGCTTTAATGAGCCCGCATACTGGAATTATAAACTTTTTGCTTCCTCAGTTTGCCCGGGCGCGAATGAACGAAAAGGATATTTGGTTTTCCGAGCAGAAGAGGCCGGAGGTAGAGCATCTTTGTGGCCTTGTAATGTGTCACGACGCAAAGGTATGGCCTGCTTTTTCCTTGAATGCCCCATACAGAGAAATGTGGAAGTTCCAGGATTTGTTTGGTTGGGATGAGAAACTGGAATTCCTGCCATATTGGAATAATAAAAAATATGTGAAAGTAGAAAACGCGCCGGAAGATTTAGTAGTGTCGTTATATCGGAGGCCGGGAAAGCTGATGGCTGTGGTATTAAATCACAGCGATAAGAAATCTAACCCTAAAATAACTTTTAATATGAAAGAGTTGGGGATTGAAAAAGATGCATTATCTTTTGTTGATTCATTGCATGGAAATAAGTATGAACTGAAAGGCAATGTCCTTGAGATTCCGATCAATCCGTGGAGTTATGAAGCTTTGATATTTAAAACCGGAAGTCCTAAATGAAAAATTTTCTAGAGGCGTACTTTGGCAAAGTGCTTAGAAGTAGGGTGTTTACATTGCTTGAGCTCCTAATGGTAATTGCAATTATAGCGATTCTCGCGGCTATGTTGCTTCCGGCTTTGAAGAATGCCAGGACACGTACAAAAGACCTTGTATGTGTCAATAACTTGAAGCAACTCGGGCATATGATGAATATGTATGCGAATGATTATGAAGCATGGCTACCTCCTCTTTTCGTGACAGGGCAAGGCACTTGGTTTGGAATACTTGTAAAAGGTAATTATGCCAAGCCTGATCCTGTGAGAATGGTAGAAACAGGAGCTACATCGCGACCCGTTCCTGAATTAGATATATGTCCTCTTGGCAAAGGACAAGGCGTTTTTGCTTCTCCTGAATACTGGCGTTCTTATGCTCTTAACTGGCATATTTCGGGAGGAAGTTATTATATAAAACTTTCGTATGCGCGAGGGAAGGAGAGTAAAAAGATTATGCTTTCTGATAATTTCACTTATCACATATATCACATGAGTAATGTGGTAAACAATAATGTTAACTTCGTCCATCGCGGAGGCTTTAATAGTTTGTTTTTTGATGGTCATGTTGAGCATCTTAATAGCAAATACGCTAACGACTTATATGACGAAGAATTTCTCAAAAAATAGCAGGAGTATCTAAAATGAAGAAGCCCAATTTGCTGATTTTTATGACGGATCAGCACCGTTACGAATGCCTTGGATGCCACCAACATCCAATGGTAAAAACCCCGAACATAGACAAGATGGCTGAAGATGGAATAGATTTTCAGAGGGCATATTCCCAGTCGGCGATATGTATGCCTTCCAGAGTTTCACTGTTCACCGGACAATATCTGCATACACACGGGATTCAAGGAAACAACTCCAGCGCTGATGTCAGCGGTCTTACAACATTGCCTAAGGTTTTGAAAAATGAACAAGGCTACCAGACCGCGGCGATAGGAAAAACACATTCCGGGCATTGTAAGGACATGGGATTTGACTATGCTAGGATTTGCGCCGGAGAAAACGAGGGCGAGAACAATGATTATGTCGATTACCTGAATAGTCACGGATTTAAAGGCGAGTGGTACAATAACGGTTGGAAGGACATGAAAGTCATAAGGGAATATTATGATTATGTTTCTGAAATTCCGTATGAACATAGTGTTGAAGCATGGACAGGCAATGAGACAATAAAATATTTGGATTCGATTGATAAGGAAAAACCTTTTATGCTCTGGTCTACCTTTGAAAGACCGCACCCTCCTACGTGTGCGCCCAAAGACAATCCGTTTCCATATAATCCGGACGAAATAGTGCTTCCGCCATATGATGAAAGGTGGTACAATAAACCCGACGTGAAACGTCCGGGATGCGAAAATATGTGGAATGTTTTCTGTACAGGAGAAGATAAGCTGCGTCAGGCAATGGCAAGTTATTTTTCTCTTATATCCATGATTGACGACCAGATCGGACGGATAATAAGCAAACTCGAAGAGATAGGCGAGCTTAATAATACGATTATAGTATTTACCGCTGATCACGGCGATTTCTGCGGTGAGTACGGACAGTTTGGAAAGAACCTCTCCACATTTGACGTTCTTTACCGTATACCGATGATATTCTACTGGAAGGGAAAGACATGCAAAGAGCAGATTCATGAGTTGATGGAAATGGTTGATGTTATGCCTACACTCCTAGATCTTTGTGAAGTTGATATCCCCAGAACTGTTCAGGGACACAGTTTCGCGGATGCAGTGCGCGGCAACACTTTCCAGTGCGGGCTTCCGTGGAGCGCCAATGACGCTGTGTTTTTTGAAACTCCTTTCGTGAAAACAGTCAGGACAAAGAATCATAAACTCTCTGTCTGCTGGAAGGGAAATACTTCATGGGGACAGCTCTATGATTTGAATAAAGACCCCGCTGAACTTGATAATCGTTACAATGATCCGGCATACTCCCATATTCAGCATGACTTGGAAACAAGGCTTCTTCGCTGGTATATTCAGACGGACCAGCCTCCGGTTTTCGGCGCTGGAATCGATGAAACACGTCCTGAATGGAGATGGTATCAAAAGAAATGAACAAGAAAACCAGGGAAACAGGTTTTATGAAACGGATAAATATGTTGAAAAAAGGAGTTCTACTCCTAACGGGCGCGGTCGATTCAGGAGTTCCAGGGACAAGCCGAACCGGATTGGGTCGCCCGCATGTGCAACTCCACCAAATGAGACATTTAGTATATTTATTCCTTGATAACATATACATGGCGCTGGAAGCCTTCAAACTTGTCTTCGAAGGTTTCCGCAGATGTTTTCAGCTCGCGGTCTTCGAACATGACTTTCACTTCCGATGCCTTGAGGCCCGGAATCGCGAAGCGGGCATCGACCGGGTCTTTTGAACTGTTCACTGTGATCACGTAAGTCATTCCGTCCAGCTTCTTTACGAGTGTCTGTATCGACGGCGCGGAGCACTGGACTTTCGGAGCATCTTCAACTGACGCGATGACCGGAGTCAGTTCGTTGAGTTCTTTTAAAATGCGTTTGATGCGGTTCCAGCTGGATTCGCTCTTCGGGTGCGAGGCAAAATAGAATATTCCGCTGCCGCCATTGATAATGCTCGTGTAGGCCGAGAAATCATGTTCGGCTGGCGTATAATCCCTGCTGGCCCAGAAAGCATAGCCCGCGCCCAATAGATATATCCAGGACGGCCTGCCGTCGGCTTTTCCCATTGCTTCCATTATCCGCATATAGTCGGATGTCACCTGGAAGTTTCCGGAGGGCGTCCACGCGTAATAGTCTATTGAAACGATATCTCCCGGGAAGTCCAGATTCATGGTCTTCAGATAACTCAGACCGTACTGGTTTTCATTGATTAAAACCGGATGATAGGGATCGAGTTCCTTCAATTCCTCACAGCGCTGCTTAATCAGGGCGTAGTTGTTTTTGCCCCATGCGCCGGTGAACTGTTCATCGAAGATATCCCATCCCAGCAGAGCCGGATGATCTTTCCCTGCATTTATCCATTTTTCCGATTCGGCCTTATCTTTCGCATTGAAGGAAATCTTGAATTTAATACCGAACTTCTGGGCATTGTCCATTGCTGCAAGCATGCCCTTCATGTCCTTTATCGTATTCGGGAATACCGAAACAGCGTTGCATCCGTTCTTTGCAAGATATTCGAATATCTCTTCAGTCAAAGGCCCTTCCCAGGCAAATCCCAGCGGCATAAACGGCTTGCCGTCGACCAGTGTTATCCTTTCAAAGTGGTCTATCTTGACTTCATGCGGTTTTGAAGGAAGTTTCCTGAATGGTTTCTGTGTTGCCGCAAGGAGTTTGCCGTTATCGTCTATCAGGAACGCCGTCAACTGGTAATTGCCGGACGGAAGTTCCTTGAGCTGGAGGCTGGCGTCCGTTGTTCTGGAAAGATTGCGCACTTCGCTTTCCATGAACTTTTTACCGCCTTGTCCGTGCACTGTAAGTTCGACTTTTGCGGAACCTATGGATTTGTCGCCGAGCCCGACTTGAAGCCTTACCGGTATTTCAGACTCGCTGGTGTAAATATCGAATTTCGGGATCATTCCAAGCAGGGGAGGGGTTGCGACTGTTGCATTTTTTGAATAGCAGAGAGTCTTTCCGTCCTTTGAAAGGAGATTCATCGAGAGCAGATATTTTTCTCCGGAAGATATCTGGCTTTGCACTGGAAATTCGACTGGAATGGTCTCGCCGTTTTTGGCATTTATTGTTTTTTCGAAACGTCCGATATCGTTTCCCGCTTTGTCGGTAAGAGCCGCGTGCAGAACGAAGTCCCCGGCCTTTTCCGAGTTATTGGATATTTTCATGGACAGGGCATAATCGTTACCCGAAGCCATGTTGAGGGCGGGCGCGTCGGAGTCGAAGCAGTAGCTTCCAAAGAGTTCGCGGTCTATCTTGATCTGTCCGAAGCGTTCGGGAGTATGGTATCCGCCGTAAGTCGGCGACCAGCAACAGGCTTCCTTATTAGCTGCGTCATATCGGCATATGTTGAGTCCCCACAGATCGCCGGTGCCCCGGTTTATTCCCAGTTCACCGAAAGGAAGGAAGAGTTCGGCGGTCCATGATTTTCCATCGGGGGCGGTAGATGTGGCGACTTTCCACTGTCCGTTCCATGAGACGTCGCCGCACATGGAATCGTACTGTGTTCCCTTCTGGTTAAACGCCAGATGGTAGTAGTAGTTGCGGGTAAGGTTCGGGTCCAGGAACAATTCTATGGATGGATCGTTCCAGACGAAATCGTCGCGTTTCAGATATTTGCTTTTGGCGGAGCCCGCCTTTTCGTCCATGCATTTGATACCGATATATATGCCGCTCGGGCTGTAGCATATTTTTGCTTCCGTCTTCTGCGTGGTCGGAGCTCCGTTGACGGTGCCCAGGGTGACTGTCGGTGCTTTTTCCCATATCGGATTGTCGAGCCGCCCATTCAAGGTAATATCTTCGTTTATTTTAAGAGGTTCGAGTACGGGTACTTCGCTGATGACCTTTTCCTGATTTCCTTCCTGGGTCATGAGCGCCTTGTTTTCAAACATTCCGCGGGCATAGTCGCTGAGTTCGGTGCCTTCTTCCATCTGGATGGCATCGATCCAGAAAGTTCCTTTGCCCAATGGAAAGACATCCATCATGTCGGCATATGAGCTTGCGCCGGTATTGACGAATTCGGTGGTGTATCTTTTCCATTCGCCGGTGAGCTTCAATTTTTTCTTGTTGAAGCTCACTTCCATTCCTTCCGGCTGGCTCTTCATATACGCCGAAAGGGTATATTTTTTCTTTGCCTTGGTTCCCATGCAGCATGAACGCAGGGTGAGCCCGGAGTGGTCAGCTTTATCAAAAGGATTTTCAATCCTCATGCTTTGCTTGCCGTCAAACGCGACGGTGTTGTCGACACCGTAACATTTCACCCATTCGGAATAATGTATGACCCAATAGGGTGCGCTGATTCCCCAGTGGATACAGCCCCAGTAGTCGGGAAGTTTGTCGAGGGTGCACTGTTCGAAACTGCTGTTCCTCAGAATGTTGCGCGATTGATTGACGGTCTGGATTTTCGAAGCCAGCTTGTTGACGGTTACTTTCAGTTCCTTTATCTGGATATCTATATTGTACGTAAAAATGACTACGCTTCCGCATTGGAGAAGAATATCGGGGACTTCTCCGAGCAATTGATTGTCGACATAAGCTTTCGCGTTTTGTCCCTGTACCGAAATCCGGAAAGAGGTCCATGGCGCATCCGCTCCGAGAGGCATTGCTTTTGGAATGCGTCCTGCCAGACTGTTCCTGCCTTCTTTACCTGCAAGAGTCTCAATAAAATGGAGGCCTTCTCCGCGGCAATAGAAGCGCAGGCTGTTCGCCATCTCGTTTTTGCTGGAACGGACGAATATGCTGAAATGCTGGTCTTTCGCGTCGGGAGCGATCGCGATTCGTTTTATCTGGAACTCAACATCGTAATCCTGCCAGTTCTGTTCTCCGAAGCCGAAGTGTGCAGTTCCGCCGGCCCCGTCAATACTCTCGAATTTTCCGTCATTCACACGCCACTTTTTCTTGTCGAATTTAAAATCGGGGATAGCAATGTTTTCGCTGGAAAAATCTGAGAAGAATACGCCGGTCTGGTTTTTCTCGTCGGCATTGGACAAAATCCCTCCGCAAAAAAGGCTTGCCGCCATAGACAAACGCATAAAAAGATTCCTGACGTTAACACTCATAAGTGTCTCCTGTTTTCGTTATTAAGAGTTTAATAGTTATATGTGTATGCAGGATCTCTGAACCACGGCTGAGGCCCGTACCAGCTCGGCGGCGGATTATTCCATGTGCCGGGATTGCATTCGAGCATTTCCCTATATGACGCCCAGCTTGCGTGTCCGTCCGTCCAAAGCAGATTCATGCCGTTGAGGTGCCTTGTGCTTAGATAATTGGTTGTATGTCCGGGCGGTTCGACTACACAGCTCCAGTTGTCGCTTTCCCTTTTGCTGTCGCACATGAGGATGTCCCGTGATGGTTCTTTAAGATTTGCGATATTTATTGTTCCGCTCCGGCGAGGATCATCGGTGTCTCTGACATAGCATCCGAAATTATAACCATAAGAAAGTGTGGAATAATTCTTGTACCAGTTGGGATAGTCGTGCGACGGGCACTTCCATATTTCCCCCTTTTTGTCGCCTTCGTATGAGCTGAACGATGAATACCAGAAAACATTGGGCGGAGCAGGCCAATTCCAGAAGTAAGGGAACCAGCCGCTGTTGTCACCTAGATATGAGTGCCAGGCAAATCCCTGTTGACGTTCATTTCCGAGACATGAAATGGACCTTCCCTTTTCTTTTGCCGTCCTGAGCGTGGGCAAGAGCATGGCTGCCAGAATCGCAACAATGGCAATTACAACGAGCAGTTCGATTAAAGTAAAACCCCTAAGCCGCAATGACTTACGACTTATCAATCTCGCCTCGTCGACCAATCCGTGCATGAGCTTTTCCCTCACACGGCTTTCCCTCTGTCTTTTTTCGCAGACCATTCGTTTATCTCCGGATGGATAGTTGTTCATTTCATCAAATCCCTTCTTTTCCATTTCAGTCGGTTTTGCGTTTCCGCTTTCCGCTTTCGCGGGGACTACCGGCTGCATTTCCATGATTCCACTTTGGCTTGCGATATAGTATGCTTCACAATGTTCCGACCCAACTTTCAGGATGTTGTTGAGCGTTGGACGCATTCATCGCTGGCCGCCTCATTGTACTCCATGACACCCCTTCGACACACAGGCGACCATGAGCCGCTGCTGCCGGCGGTCAGGCTACATACCCGAATTGGAGAATTGGTATGGACGAAACTTTTCATTCGTCTAGCTCCCTGTGCCTTCTCTGGATACACATTCAAAGAGAGCTGTGTCCGGAGACTTGAATTCATATATAAAACATCTGTCAGTAACAGGAATAAGCTGCCCGGTGTAGAGTTCCTTGACCTCATTGCAATCACAAGGCAGTGTAATTGTTTTTTTACCTCCTTGAGACATGTGAATCGCCATGAGACGCTCGTTCGCAAACACCGGAACAGCATCCTTACAATAAATACTAACCCCTGCGTTCTCGGCACTCTTCTTCAGATTCTCCGGCGTGACTTCATCGTAATCCGGCGCATAGACAGCATTCCATCCGTCCATCCGTACCGTATTGATGCCGGGCGTCCTGAACGCTGTGCCAGTCAAATTTTTTATACGAGCCACGTCCATATCTCTGCCGTCACAAATACCGGGCGCATATACAAAGAGTACTGTCCGCTCAGAATTGAATACATATTTATCGAGCAGCGCCATCTTATCAGGCGTAATAACAAAAAGCCCGGGAAAAACAAGGAGTCTGTATGGGGTCAAATCAATCTCGGACAGATCGTTGAACGATAAGATTTCGAACGGCGCACCCAATCGGTTCAACTTATTCCGCGTATCATGATAGATCCGGGATATCCAGGGGTGCAGGTCGTTCAGATATCGCGTACTCTGCGGGTCGACCACAAGCGCCACCTCTGCGCGGCTTTTCAGCGGCATTGCCGCATACTTATCCCAAAGTTTTTTACTCTGTTCTACTAGATTCATAGTCTCACGCGTCTTGAATACTCCGCCCCACATGTCAAAGCACCAAAGTGAAGCCTGATTAATGATTGCCAGTGCGAATTCGCGCTTCAGTCCGGCATCGGCCTCAGCCTGATCCTTCCATGGCACCATCCATCCGATTGAGACAAATTCATCAAGCTTGTAATTGTACGTCGGAGTACGATGGTCGATTTCATGAAGGAATCCTTTTCCATGCCGTATGCGTGTGCCGTTCGGCACCATGAATCCACTGCCGCCGCCCATCGGCCGATCGCCGTAAGTACCGGGACTGAGTAAAAAGTCTATATCCGGGGAGGAGAAAACTCGTTCATATTCGAGGTGTCCGCTCCAGACCAGACGTAAATCGGTCAACTCCAGAATATACCCGAAAAAAGCTCCTATCTTCCGTCGGGCAGGTATAATGGCACGTATCTGCGCAGCGAATCCGAGTATAGTCTCTGCAATAAGATCTCCTGTAAACTGTGCATAATCAATGACATCCTGCTCCGTCTCAGGATTGCGGATCAGATTTTCAAATGCGGCTTGGTCAATGCGCTCCAGACTTGGAACTGGCACCTCTTGCTTTCCATGCGACTTGAGCCATTCCTTCCATGCCAAGCTTTTGTTGCGCCCCGCGATACCTCGACTGTAATCCATCCACTCATCGGTCTGACCGCCAGCAAGCAAATAGGCTTTTATTCGGTTACCGTAACGTGTCTCCAAATGTTCTATCAATGCTTCCAAATACTCGCTTGTGAGCTTCTTCCAATCCGGATTGGCGCAAGCGTTGCTCAACATAGTAAAACTCTCACATTCTGCGCTTTGGCCTTTAAGAGACAACTGCCGCTGCAACCAGATGGGGGTATTGAGATCAATCATACAGATAAATTCTGCATTCTTGTTTACCGCGAGCACATCATCGTATTGCCTGTCAAGGGATTCAAAATCATATTTGCCGAACCAGCGCCAGATTGGCGGATATGCCGAATAGGGCTTGCCCAACGAATTATCGGTACTGGCGGCAAAGACGCAGACAGTGTTCACACCGGCATTTTTGAATTCTTTCATCGCTTCAAATTCAGGCCAGAATGATCGATAGGAAAATGCAAGAGGTTTTATTTCATTTTTGGAATCCATTATAATCTCCTTGTACGGGTTATCATGAACTTATGATTTCTTATTCTAATTTTTTTGCATACAATGTAAAGTTCTTTACTCTTGAAACACAAGACTTGATAACAGCTTTTTCTGATACTTTAAGATTCATTCGCGCCAGCTCCTTATGATTAACGGCTTATTACGGAAGAATGAATTTTTCTTTTGAGAGTTCTCTTATTTCACTGACGGTTTCTATCATTTTGCATTTCAGGTCTTCAATCCTTTCAGGATCAGGGATATTCTCATAAACGAGTCCGATTGCGACAGTTTTTCCCTGAATATGAACAGAAGCCGCAAGTGTCAAATATTCGTCCTGCAGAATAAGCTCATTGACTTTTTTCTCTCTTATTTTGCCTAATTCCAGTTCCAGAGCTTTAATATCTGTGATGTTATTCCAGACTTTTCCCGGCATCCCTATTCTTTTGATTGTTTTTTCCTTTTCCTGCTTTGATGCAAAGGCCAGGGAGACCCTTCCTGTATTTGTAAGATATATATCATCATGACGCAGTCCAATGAAACTTTGTATTGAACTTGAAGCATTGTGCATGAAAAGGACATACTTATATGTTCCTTCGAGAATGGCGGTCATCGCATTCCCGTTTGCGTATTCGGCAAGCTTTTTGACAGGCTCTGACGATATCTCTCTTATAGGCAGATAACATGAATTAAGTGTAAAAACCTGATATCCCATCGGGCCGGGGGTATATTTCTTATTATCAGATGTTTTTTTGAGATAACCGGCGTCTGTCAGTTCCTTCAGGAGCCTGGCACATGTCGGACGGGGCAGATCAAGCTGCTTTTCTATTTCTCCGGCACTGAGCGGAGAACATGCGACAAGTTCCAAAATAGCATAAACTTTTTTAAGCACTTTCATGAAATCTCACATTATGATACTCTATATATTTCAATATGATACTATTATAGTTATAAGCGGAATTTTTGTCAAGCCGTTTTGTATAAATGCGGCAAGAAAAATCTTTCGCTCGTTCGACGTGATACAAATTGCTTTATATCATCAACTTGGAGAACTACCCGAGCCGGAGTTCACCCACGAATTCTGGTGAAGAGGCAAGTTTTGAAGCTGTTGAGAATCAAAAAGTATACTGTCTCTGCCTGTTTTTATATTGCTGCAATGTCGCAACTAAAGAATGGCTGGCAATACTACCGGACGAACAGATAAAAGAAGGAAAATTCAAGGATGACGGCGGATGGCATATAAGCAACAGCGTAAAATGGTTTTCTCTTTATGACCCCGCATCTGAAAAAGGAATGATATTCTATTGAGTATGTAAATTTTTTTGTGTAAATGGTAAATTCATATCGCTACCTTGTTATATTAGCATTTGCCTTTATGAAGCGCCAGCTTCATTCTTAAAAATGCGCCATAAAAATCTCCGGAGGAGAGGCGCGCATGTTCACCTACACCTATGAGATCATTGCGCATTTCATGTTTACTTTGATTGGTTGATAGCATATTAGGTCGTAAAACTCCAACAACTCTTTTCTTAAAAAATGGCTCAGTGATGTTTTTTCTTCTTGCCAT
>Ga0209417_1001979_pt1 | contig 34460 bp, 39 predicted proteins | sample RifGroF2_FD_184002 | JGI IMG/M metagenome (GOLD analysis project Ga0209417, IMG submission 184002) | Groundwater microbial communities from Rifle, Colorado, USA - Groundwater F2 (SPAdes) (version 2) | ecosystem: Environmental > Aquatic > Deep subsurface > Groundwater | place: Rifle, Colorado... | reverse complement strand
ATCATGGTTATCAGCAGGGACAAAGTTACTGTTGAGCCGATCGAGAAAATAAGGCCTCGCATAGAAAAAAGTATTATTGCCATTAAGGAGCAGCAGCTGTTAGATGATTGGCTGAAAATTAAGAGGGAAAAGGCGAAAATTAATATTCTCAAACAATAAAAAAGGCTAACACATATGCAGAGAAGAAGGAATTATTTTATAAAAAAGAAGTTTCAAATGAATTTTATCGTGAAGTTTGGGCTGCTTCTTTTGTTGGAATCAATACTTATTATCGCTTTGTTCATGTATATCTCTAAAAATACACTCACAACAGGTTATGCCCATTCTATATTGAAAGTTGAAAACACCCAGAATTTCTTCATTATTCCGTTCACTCTTGTTTCTCTTATTTGTTTTACCGCTATAGGCCTTGCCGGCATGATCGTATTTACCTTGTTCTCTCATCGTATAGCAGGCCCTCTGTATAGGTTCGAGAAGATCCTACAGCAGATAGGCGCCGGTGATCTGACGGCAAATATAAAATTAAGGAAAAAAGACCAGCTGGAGGAATTTGAAAAGCTGATAAACATATTAGTGAATACTCTTGATAACCGCATGGGCAGCATAAAAAGGAATTTAGAACAAGCACAAGAACTTCTTTTGAAGATTGACGATCCTGAGGCTGTATCAGAATTAAATAAAAAATTCAATTTAATCAAAGATGAAATCAACCATTTTAAGGTTACCGCAGATCTTAAGACAAAGCAATGAGAAGATTCTCCTGTTATTTTTTATTTCTTGCAATTTTGTTTTTTCCTTTGCAGATTCTCAGTGCTGAAACATTATCCGGTGGGGATTCCAATGTGCAGGAAAAAACCGAGGAACCTTTGCCCCAAATTATAGCCCCTGCAGCAACTCAACCTTCCAGATTTGGTAAGCTATTTAAGACAAAATACGCGGACATTTATTATTCATCTGATAATGATATTGATTCTTTTATATGGCGTTTGGGCGGCCAAAGAATGGAGTTTTTAAACAATTTAGAACTAGCATCAAATCGAATTGATAGAATTGTCAATCGAGTGCAGACCATTTTGGATATGTGGCCGGAAAGTTTCAAGGTAACTATTTATCTCCATTCGGAGACCTTGGGGCCTAACAAGGTTGCCTATTATGAATATCAGACCGAATCTCTGCATTTTTCCATCGATTATGCAAGTGATGGCGTTGTTGCTCATGAAATGGCACATGCCATCATCAATCAGCACTTTCCATCACGTTCACCTAGTAAGATGCAGGAAATTCTTTCAAAGTATGTTGATGAGCATTTATGGAGCGATTATTGATATTGCAAAGCCATTTTGATCGGTTGCGTTTCATTTATCTTCAGCATTAGGTTGCCTTTTAAAGCTTTTTTCATTTATATTCTATATGTTTTCGCTTGACACCAAAATAAGAATTGTTATAATCTTATAACATTTAAACGTTTATAAAGATCACCAGGGAATTAGGTTACTATGCTTAAGCTGTTAAAAATGTTAAAATTATATTAATATGTATAAAAGGGGCGATAATTTATTCGCTCCTTTTTTTATTTCACCTTTTAGGCTCTTAAAATAAAATATTAATTATCATAGACAATAATGGAGAATAAAATGAATGAATTAAAATTTGAGTTTTCAGACACTATTACAGGCTATGTAACAAGTTACGATCCAAAAAATAGGATTTTTGCACTTAAAACCAGTGATGGCCGTGAATTTTCAGCAAGGCTTACAGCCATTACTTATGCCCGCGGCCCAAGAAACCTTGCAGAAGGGTGGTGTGACTATACAGGCAAAATGGAATCATTACTTACTCCCGGCCAATATCTTTCTGTAATTGGGATCTTTTATCCTGAATCAAAAGGTTATGAATTTGATGCAAAGGTATTAATTTTTTCTGGAGATGGAGTAGGGAAATTCAGGCTTGAAGAAGGAGATTGGTGGATCAATCAAGCCAAAAGTATTGCTGATTTTTACATTAAAGCCCAATTTGGAGGCCCTGATACCATTGATTACAAAACATACAGGACAATGCTGTCATTAACCGGAGAACGCAAGTCTGATCATAGGCAGGAAACAGACACAATTTCCCGCATGGTTTATGGAATGGCTTCAACATTTTTGCTTACTGGTGAAGACCGGTTCCTTGAAGTAGCTGAAAAAGGGACCCAATATCTAAGAGATCACATGCGTTTTTATGATCTAGATGAAAATGTTGTTTACTGGTATCACGGCATTGATGTAAAACACGGCCGTGAGCATAAAGTGTTTGCTTCTGAGTTTGGCGATGATTATGATGGCATACCCATGTATGAGCAGATCTATGCTCTTGCAGGCCCAACACAGACATACAGAATTACTGGTGACCCTGCAATAATGAAAGATATCAAAATGACCATCGACCTATTTGATAAATTTTTTCTTGATAAGGAAAAAGGTGGATATTTTTCACATATAGACCCCGTGAATCTTGACCCTCGAAGTGAAAGTTTGGGAAGGAATCGCGCACGCAAAAACTGGAATTCACTAGGAGATCATGCACCTGCCTATCTTATTAATCTATGGCTGGCAACAGGAGATCAAAAATACAAAGATTTCTTGGTCTCTACTGCAGATTGCATTGCAAAATATTTTCCTGATTACGAGCACAGCCCGTTTGTTCAGGAAAAATTCATGGAAGATTGGAGCCATGACAAAACCTGGGGTTGGCAGCAAAATCGCGGTGTTATCGGCCATAATTTAAAAATTGCCTGGAACTTATTACGTATTGATAGCCTTGAGCATAAAGAAGAATATGTCAAGCTTGCAAGAAAGATCGCTGAGATCATGCCGACTGTTGGAATGGATACACAGCGTGGAGGCTGGTATGATGTTATGGAGCGTGAACTTGCTTCTGGGGAAAAATGTTACCGTCATGTTTGGCATGACCGCAAAGCGTGGTGGCAACAGGAGCAGGCTATTTTAGCTTATCAGATCATGTATGGCGTTCTGAAAGATGATGTTTATCTTAAGCTAGCCAGAGAATCTGCGGCTTTTTACAATTCTTTTTATTTAGATCATGATGATGGGGCTGTTTACTTTAATGTATTGAATAATGGGATTCCGTTTTTACTCGGAACAGAACGTCTAAAGGGAAGCCACTCAATGTCAGCATATCATTCGGTTGAACTGTGTTACCTTGCCCAGGTTTACCAGAACTTGCTTTACACAAAACAGCCGCTTGATCTATATTTTAAACCTTTACCTCATGGTTTTCCAGGAGATATTTTAAGGGTCGAACCTGATATTTTACCTAAAGGAAGCGTGAAAATATCTGAAGTCTGGATCGATGGTAATCCTTGGAAAAATTTTGATGCGAATAAATTGACTGTTGATATTCCAAATTTGAATTACAGGCCAAAGATCAAAGTTCGACTTATACCTGTAAAATAAAGGAGCGAAAGATGGAGATTAAAACCAGCACAAAATCTGGCTCAACGATTATTGAAATAATTGGCAGTTTAGATGGAAATACTGTTAATGAAGCACAGGAAAAAATTATGCCAATGATAACTTCGAATAATGTTTCGATGGTGCTTGATATGAAAGGCTGCGGCTATGTTTCAAGCGCGGGCCTTAGGCTTTTATTAATGGCAGCAAAACAGCTTTCTGTACAAAATGGAGTTTTGGTCTTATCTGGTCTTTCAGATGAGATTAAAGATGTCATGGAAATGACTGGTTTTAATAATTTCTTTAAGACTTTTGAAAGTGTCGCTTCCGCCCTAGAGACCTTAAGAAAGGGGGCCTAATGTTTAGAGTTGACCTTCATCCTACACATGTTTGTGACTGCGGTAAATTTCGTTTAAGAATGGGGCAACCTCTACCTTTTGGAGCGACTATTGTCCCGGGAGGAGTTAACTTTTCGGTATATTCTCATGCGGCAATATCTTGCAAATTAGCGCTATTTAACAAACATGAGAAAAAGCCTTTCTGTGTAATCCCTTTCAAAGATGAGTTTCGAATTGGAAATGTTTTTACAATGATCGTTTTTGACCTTGATTTTGAAAATCTTGAATACGGATTTCATATGGATGGCCCTTTTGACGAAAAAGAAGGTCATAGATTTGATAAAACAAAAATACTTATGGATCCTTATTCTAAAAGTATCGGTGGAAGAGATGTCTGGGGTGAAACACCAGATTGGGATGACCTGTATCAGCATAGATCGAGAATAGTTTTTGATGATTTTGACTGGGAAAATGACCATCCTCTTGAAACACCTGTTGAGGATCTGATCTTTTATGAAATGCATGTAAGAGGATTTTCAAAACATAGTTCATCAGGCATCAAGCACCCTGGGACTTTTGCGGGGATAAAAGAAAAGATTGATTATTTGAAAGAACTTGGTGTTAATTGTGTTGAGCTTATGCCTATTCATGAATTTGATGAATTTGAAAATTCACGTGTTTCTCCTGCAACAGGAAAAATGCTTATGAATTATTGGGGATACAGTAATGTTGGGTTTTTTGCCCCAAAGGCTGGTTTAGCTGCAACTGGTAAATTTGGCATGCAGGTGGATGAATGCAAAACTCTGATAAGAGAACTCCATAAAAATGGTATAGAGGTGATTCTGGATGTTGTTTTTAATCACACCGCAGAAGGTAATGAAAAAGGACCTTACATTTCTTACCGAGGAATAGATAACAAAACATATTATTTGCTTACTCCTGAAGGATATTATTTTAATTTTTCTGGATGCGGTAACACGCTAAATTGTAATAACCCTATTGTTAGAAGTATGATCCTCGACTGTCTTCGCTACTGGGCATCGGATTATCATGTTGACGGCTTTCGGTTCGATCTTGCAACTATCTTAGGCCGTGACCAGAATGGCGCACCAATGAGCAGCCCACCTTTATTAGAGACACTTGCATTTGACCCTATTTTAGGTAAGTGCAAATTGATCGCTGAAGCCTGGGATGCCGGAGGTTTGTATCAGGTCGGAAGTTTTCCCTCCTGGGGCAGATGGGCCGAATGGAATGGGAAATACCGTGATGATCTAAGAAAATTTTTAAAAGGCGAGCCGGGAATGGTCGGGGCAATGTCGCAAAGGCTTCAGGGTTCGCCAGATCTGTATCGGTGGGAAGACCGCGGCGCATGCGCTTCTGTTAATTTTATTACAGCTCATGACGGCTTTACGCTTTATGACATGGTTTCGTACAACCAAAAACATAATGAGGCAAACGGGGAAAATAACGGTGACGGGTCAAATGATAATTACAGCTGGAACTGCGGAGTTGAAGGTGAAACAGATGACCCTGAAATAAACCGTCTTAGGTTAAAACAGATGAAAAATGCTGCTGCAATGCTCTTGGTTAGCCAGGGTACGCCAATGATTCTAGCTGGCGATGAAATGGCAAATACACAATGGGGAAACAATAATGCTTATTGCCAGGACAATGAAATATCATGGATCGACTGGTCACATCTTGAGAAGAACAAAGAGATCTTTAATTTCTTTTGCAAGATGATCGCTTATCGTAAAGCGCACCCTGTGTTGAGAAGCCGAACGCATTTTTTAAATAAGGATTACAAAGGCAGCGGATTTGCAGATATTACTTGGCATGGGGTTGAAGCGTGGAATGCTGATTGGTCGCCACAAAGCAGGACACTTGCTTTTATGCTTTGCGGCATGCATGCAAAAGGTGGAACATGCGATGACAATTCAGTTTATGTTGCAATGAACATGCACTGGGATGCGCATTCCTTTAAGATACCTAAATTGCCAGATTACATGTCTTGGTTCCTTTTTGTAAATACTGATGCAAAAAGTCCAAATGATATTTGTGCACCGGGTAAAGAGAAAAAGATCAAAAATCAGTCTGAATTTTTATTAGGGCCTCGATCCGTTGTGATCTTGACGGGCAAAGATAATAAATAAAAAGCAGTAAGTTTTAAACTCTAAGAACAGATCAAAAATTAATTTAATTTTTACAGTTTAGGACTTAAAAAGGAGAAACGACTTATGGCTTCTAATTTCACAATTACTTTCGAAAAGGGCATTGTAAAAATTGATTTGCCCAGCCGTTTGGACGCAACAAATACTGAAGGTCTTCAAAATGATTTGAAGCAGTTCATTGGCAAAAAGGTTGAAAAATTGGTTTTTATTGCAACTAATTTAGAATACATTTCAAGCGCTGGGCTTAGGGTCATTATTTTTGCTAAACAGAAAATAGGGGTTGATGCACACATTTTTTTAATAGGTGCATCTGATGCTATTCTAAACGTTGTTAAAATGAGCGGCCTTGATAACTTCATGACAATTCAAGATAGCTTTTAAGAACAATTTTTATGGAACAAGTTGAAAAGGATTTTATTGACGGATAAATACGGATAATTTTAATATGTGGTTACCAGTTCTTTTTCTACATGTGCATCATCATTAAAAAGTCAAAATCAGGATAAAAATGGAAAGTTTAAAAATACCGGCAAAATTAGAAAACCTTCAAAAGATGTTCGATTATATTAGGGAAGCATCTTCTCGCCAGGGTTTTGCGGAAGAGCAGATCAATAAAATTCAGCTGGCCTGTGAAGAAGCATTGGTAAATGTTATCAGTTATGCATATCCTTCCAAAAATGGTGATTTAGAAATCATTTGTAATAACAAAGAATCAAGTCTAGAAATTGTAATTATTGATCGGGGTATTCCTTTTGATCCTTTATCCATTCCTGCTCCGGATATACTTTTACCTCTTGAGCAACGAAAAATAGGCGGGCTTGGAATATTTATGATACGGGAATTAATGGATGCAGTTGCTTATAAGAGGGACGGAAACCGAAATGTGCTCACTTTAACTAAATATAATTCCTGCCACCCAAAAGACCTACATTCTAAAGAAAACGAATTAAAGCCAAATGTAAATTCATGCTGCCGATGGCCTTTGGATTTCATGAAAAAGGAAGTCTTTAAAAAAGGTGAGTGGCTTTTTAAAAAGGGAGACGCTGCCGACAGGATGTTTTATATCTCAAAAGGCTCGGTAAATTTAGTCGAGATCAAAAAGATCATCCAAAAGTGCGAAGTCATTGGGGAAATGGGTATTTTTTCTCCTTTCAAACAGCGCACAGCATCGGCTTTATGCGAAGAAGACCTTGAAACGTTCACAATGGGAAAAGATGAGGTGATCAAATTTTTTGGAAAGGATCCTTCTTCAGCGATTGAATTGATACAGTTATCGGTAAAACGTTTTATTGAGAATTTACAGCAAGAAACAGCTGCCCGTGAGCGCATTGAAAGCGAGCTTCGAATCGCTCAGGAGATCCAGATGAGCATGATTCCCAATGTGTTCCCTCAGAAAAAAGAATTTGAACTGTTTGCATTTATAGATCCAGCAAAAGAGGTCGGCGGGGATTTTTATGACTTTTTCTTCGTCGATGAAAAACGCATATGTTTTGTTATTGGCGATGTATCAGGAAAGGGTGTTCCAGCCGCGCTTTTTATGGCGATAACCAGGACACTTATAAAGAATGAAGCAAAACGTGGTTTAGATACGGATGAAATTCTTGCCAGGGTCAACAACATAATCTGCCCTGACAATTCAACTTGTCAGTTTGTAACTGTTTTTTGCGTAATAATGAATATTGAAACCGGCGAACTGCAGTTTTGCAATGCTGGGCATAATCCTCCTTTGATCTGCGATAAAGATGGCTGCCTGATCTGCACAAAATTTTTGCCTGATTGTGAAAGAAAAGGATGTTTTGACTACATGAAAGTCCCTGGCGGTTTTGTCGTAGGGGTTATAGAGAACACAAAGTGTGAAAAAAGGCATATGAAGCTTAATCCGGGTGACATCATGTTTCTTTATACCGACGGAGTAACTGAGGCAATGAATCATAGGCAAGAACAGTTTTCAGAAGAACGATTAAGCAAAAGCCTTACAGCGTTAAAAGATAAAGATATTAAAGAGATCATTGCTCGATTAAGAAAAGAGATTCTGGTCTTTGCTAATGGTGCACAGCAGTCAGATGATATTACAATGCTGGCTGTACGATATCTTGGCTAGGTCATTAAAACGCAAAAATAACTGACGAAGAATTATAATAATTCAAATTTTATAAAGGAGCAAATATGCTAAAAGGTAAAAAAATAGCGATTCTAATTGAAGGCGATTATTATGAGCCGGAGATTTGGTATTACAAGTTCCGATTTGCAGAAGAAGGAATTGATGTCCATTTCTTAACCCGACTTTGGGGCCAAGCGTCTATTACTTTCTTAGGGCATGAGTTCCGCGCTCCCCTTGAGTGCAATGAAAGTTTCGAGAACATGGATGAAGCAACTTTAAAAGAATATTCTGCAGTTATAATACCAGCTGGCATGGTCGCTGACCGCTTAAGGTACACGGAAGATATTAAAACCCTTCCCCCAGCCGTTGAATTTATAAAAAAGGCTTTCGATCAAAAAGACATTGTAAAAGGTATTATCTGCCACGGCATGTGGCTTTTGGCCCCTTGCCCAGAATTGATCAAAGGACGCAAAGTCGTTGTGCACAACAATCTTTTGGGCGATGCCAAAAATATGGGGGCGTTTTATCTTGATCAGGATGTTGTCGTTGATGACGATCTTGTTACTGCCCGAACAGGTGGCCATTGTAATGTGTTTGCAAAAAAGATTCTTGAATTGATTTCAGCAAAATAGGAAAATCGATGTTTTCTTAAAGATTAGAAAGCTATTAGATATGAGCGCATTTGTCATTATTGATATGGATGTTAAGGATCAAGAACAGTACGCTAAATATATGAAGCAGGGTGGGCCTACAATTATTGCTCATGATGGTGAGCCTCTCGTAAGGGGTGAAAAGATCGAAGTGTGGGAAGGGAATTGGCAGCCAAAGCGAATGATTGTTATTAAGTTTAAGACAGTTGAAGCTGCTCGTGATTGGTGGAATTCTTCGGATTACAAAGAAGCAAAAAAATTAAGAGCCAAAGCGGCTTTAGCGAAAATTATTTGTATTGAAGGAATATAAGGAAAATTAAGGAAGGAGGAGCAATGTATTGTTTTTTTAAAAAATTGGAAAAAATGGATATGGGTGGGGGTGTCATTCGTAAATATTTTGGAGAAGGTCAAAAGATGAATGCTCAGCATTGGGACATGGCGGATAAAAGTGTAGTTAAGATGCACAAGCATTCCCAGGAACAATTCGGCTACATCATTAAGGGTGGTTTTCATATGATCATCGGAGATGAAACCGCGGAACTTAGAACAGGTGACGCATATTTTATTCCAGCTGATGTTTTGCATGAATTTGTTGCGGTGGGACAAACAGAGGCTATCGATGTTTTTAGCCCTGTCAAAATGGATTTTCCATGGATGGATAAATAGCACGAATAAGCTCCAGAATTAATCTGTGAGTAAAATAAAGGGGCGTTTGGGACGCTAAAAAAATAATTGCAATAAGAAAATAAAAAAGGAGAAAGAACATGAGTAAAAAGAAAGTTTTAATATGCGCAACAAATTATGGTACATGGGGTGAAGAACTTCAGGCACCTTGGGATATAATCAAGGCCGCAGGTCATGATGTTACTTTGGCAACTCCATTAGGCAAAAAACCATTGCCTTTGGCTGTCAGTGTTGATTCGGATTTCCTTGACCCTGTAATCAATGCAAAAACCAATCCTCCAGAAGTTTGCAAAAGGATTAAAGAATTAACAGATGGAACAGAATGGAACAAACCGATTAAGTTTAAAGATGCAAAGATGTCCGATTATGATTGCATCGTCCTTACCGGAGGGTTAGGCGCGATGATTGACATGGCAAATAACTGGAACCTTCATAAACTTATTGTTGATGCATTACGCACAAACAAATTAGTCGGGGCACTTTGTTATTCAGTTTCAACACTAGTTTTCTTAAGGGATCCTCAATTGGACATGAAGAGCGTTATTTACGGTAAAAAAATAGCTGCTCATCCAGCATCATGGGATTTCTATGGTCCAGACTGGGATTTCACATATGACCTATACGGCGCAACACCAGATAATAAAGGAACTGATGTCCATACTCCGGGATTTCTTTGGCCAATGGAACATTTAGTTAGAGACGCCGTTGGGCCTAACGGAACTTGTGTTTCAAATTACAAAGCTAACCGAGCCAATCCAGAGGTTTGTTTTGATTGGCCATTTGTTACAGGAACGTCTGTAGAATCTTCAATTGCCTACGGAAAGAAAATCGTAGAAGTCCTTGCTACATTAAAGTAAGCTTAACGAAATTAACTGCAGGGAGAAGGGTTAAAATCCTCTCCCTGCTAATTAATAAGTTCCAAAATATTTGAGATTTTCTACGGGAGAGAAAAACAATGCCTGCAATTACCATTCAATCATTAGAACTTACCGATGAACAAAAAGAGATCCTGGCCGATAAATACATTACAATTTTTTCTGAGATTTCAAAAGTCCCAAAAGACAGGATTTATTTGTTTTTTGACGGGTACACACTTGATAATGCGGCCTGCAACGGAGAAATGTTTTCAAAACATCCTCCTAAATTAGCAGTGGGAAAGTTCAGTCAGCAAAAGCAAGGTGAATAAAAGATCAAAACTTGTTTTAAAAAAGGGGACGAATATGGATGTCAATGAAGCAATTGTTAAAACATTAGAATTAACTGGTATAGATCATGTTTTCGGAGGCTCAGGGCAGGTCAATGGCTCAATGCTTTTGGCACTGAAAAAATCAACACAAATAAAAACTATTATCATCCGTAATGAACAGGCAGCTTCCTTCATGGCCTGTGGCTATTCTATGTTCTCTGATAAACTTGGCGTGTGCTTCGCAACAGGCGGCCCAGGCGAATTTAATTTATTATCTGGTCTAGCCGTAGCTTTATCTGATTCACTTCCGATCCTTGCGATTTCCGGATACACTTCTGCCAGAGATAGAGGTAAAAGTGCTCTTAATGAATCAACCGGATTAAGCAGGACACCAGACTCCCCAAAGATGTTCAATGCAACGACCAAAAAATCTTTTATTATCGAAAATCCCGATATGACCTGTGACATTCTAGAAGAAGCTATCAATTTGGCGTTTGAAGGCAGGCCCGGGCCAGTACATATACATGTCCCTAAAGATGTTACTGTCATGAAGGTCAATAACTTTAGAGAAATAAAACTAAATATAAAACCAATACTTCCCCAGAAAAAACTGATTCAGGAAGCTGCAAAAGCTTTAGCCTCTTCAATAAAAAACAATCAGCAGATAATGGCAATTGTTGGCTACGGGACTATAAGAAGTCATGCCGAGAATGAGCTTTTAGCTTTTTTAGAAAAATTTCATATCCCTTTTACCGCAACTATGGATGCCAAAGGGGTTATTCCTGAAAATCATCCATTATGTTTAGGTGTTTACGGGACATCTGGCGATATTGGCGCAAATAAATATTTTGATGCTTCTCAAACAGTCCTTGCGATAGGGAATTCATTCGCTCAGAATGCGACATTTGGTTTTAAACCGGATCTTTTTAAGGGAAAGAAATTAATTTATATTAATATCGATGATCACGAGTTAAATAAATTTTACAAAGCGGATTATCCTATCCTAAGCGACGTAAAGCCTGCTATTGTCGCTTTAATGAATGAGATTTCAAAAGAAGTGAAAAGTGTCCCGGTTAAAGCAGTGCAAAAAGATAAATGGCATGATTCGCCGCTCGATTACAAAGGAGCAAAGATCCATCCTGGAGATTTAGTCAAAGCCATATCAAGAAATCTACCTGAGAATGCGATCGTAATGGGTGATGCAGGCTCACACATGCTATGGTTAAATTGTTATTTAAGCTTAGACAAACATCAATTGTACCAAAACCCTGGAAGCTTTGGGCCGATGGCAAGCCATGTTAATGGATCAATAGGCGTTAAATGCGCAAATCCAAACAGGACAGTTGTCTGCGGGTGCGGAGACGGTGCATATCAGATGGCAGGTTTTGAGCTAATGACAGCGATCCAATACGATATCCCGGTTGTCTGGGTCATTTTTAACAACGGCGAGTTCAATGTCATCAAGAAATTCCTTCTTAACCTTTTTGGCGATCAGGCATTCATGCAATTCACAAATCCTGATTTTGTGAAATATTCTGACGCATGCAAGGCTTTCGGAGCCCGGGTTGAAAAACTGGAAGATTTTGATGAAGTATTTAAGAAGGCATTAACATGTGGTAAGGCCGCGATCATTGATGTTGTTGTTGAATCTGAAGTCTATCCGCCTTTTGGTCTTGGAAAAGTCTAATGAGGATAGGGCACATCGGTATAAGTGTTTCGGATTTAAAAAGATCGACAGCTTTTTATAAAAAGCATTTTGGCTTGGTTTGCGAAGAAAAATACCATATTGAAAATAAAGGCATGACGATCGCCCTTTTGAAAAAAGGCGATTTTATTTTGGAACTTTTTGAATTCAAAAAATTTAAACCGTTACCCAAATACCGTAGGACATTAGACTCTGACTTAAAGACCCTTGGCGTTAAACATTTTTCTGTTGAAGTTTATGATATCCTTAAGACATTCGAAAAGTTTAAAAAGACAAAGGTTCCGTTTGAAAAAGAATTGCAAACATTCAATAATGGGGCCCGGTATTTCTTTATTAAAGATCCCGATGGCATTTTAATTGAGATAATGTCTAAACCTTGATAAGGCATGAATATCTCAATAAGAGTAAAAATACAACAGAGTTTATTGAATTATTGGAGGGGATATGAAAATCCAAAAGACATTTCGAATGCCTGATACAGGGGCGATCAAAAATTATGACAAAGAAGGAAAAGAAATATTTCCTGTTCCCAAGGATGATCTTTGGGGCCAGAATGGCTGTTACGTAGTTAACCCGATGTCGTTTACAAAATTAGGGAAACAAGGCAAGTCAACGAATGATTCTTCAAGCTGGGAAGATGGCTATCGTACGGTTTTGGATAATAATACCGGACTTGTCTGGGAGATAAAGTCACCTAAAAAAAGTGATGTTAATTATTGCGAGAATAAATATACCTGGAAAAAAGCAAAAGACGCTTATATTAAGGACCTTAATAAAAAGAAGTACGGGGGATTTTCTGACTGGCGGCTTCCCAACAAAGATGAACTAAGGTCGATCATCGACTACAGTAAAACTGGCCCATCGGTTGATATTCATTATTTCCCAAATTGCAGAAGTGATTTTTACTGGACATCTGTGCCCTACAATATGCAAAAACCTTTTATCTGGGGGCTTTTCTTCGGGCTTGGAAGCGGCATTTGTTATTCGCCTTTAAGCGAGCGTTATGTCCGTGCTGTAAGAGGGGGATACAATAGAAACTTCGGCAAGGTTGATTCATCACGGTTTAAAGATAACAATGATGGAACGATTACTGATACGCTTTCAGGTTTAATGTGGCAGAAGGGTGAAAATGAGCGTATGGACTGGTACAGCGCGCTTAAATGCTGTAAAAATATGCGTTTAGCCGATTATTCTGACTGGCGTTTGCCAAATTTAAAGGAATTAAATTCTATCCTTAATTTGAGCTACGAGAACAATTGGTGGTACTACAAAGAGTATTTTCCTGCAGAAGGATTAACCCCTCCGCTGCTTCATTATTTTTCTTCAACTCCTTACGAGGGCATTTATGTATGGGTAACTAATTTTTGTTTCGGTTACGACGGGTATTATGCTAACAAGAATGCCCATCTTCTTTTTAGGGCGGTTAGAAATGTAGGGGTTATAACCTCTAAAGAAAGACCCCATTTTAAGTTCCCGGATTCAGGCCAGAAGAAATGTTATAACGATGAAGGTGGGATAATCAAAACGCCTAAAAAAGCAGCGCAATATTTTGGGCAGGACGGCACTTATTCACTTAACCCTCTTTCTTTTACTAAGTTGTCAGAAGGCGCAAAGCCCCTTGATGAAAAAGCTGATTGGAAAAAAGGCTTGAGAATGGTCAAGGATAATAACACAGGGCTTGTCTGGGAAACAAAATCCCCGGATGAAAATGATCTTAATTTTAAAGGCAGCTCTTACACCTGGGAAGGCGCGCATGATTTTGTTGAAGGGTTAAATAAAAAATGTTACGGCGGTTTTAGGGACTGGCGGTTGCCAAACCGGGAAGAGCTTAGGATGCTCGTTGATTATAATGGCCAGATCCCGGCAACAGACGAAAATTTTTTCGCTGATTGCCTCCCCGCGTTCTACTGGTCAAAAGATCTTAATGTCCAGGATCCGATCCTTGCATGGGGAGTTTATTTTGCTTACGGCTGTGCAATTTCCTATTTGAAAAGCTTCTACTATCCCGTAAGAGCTGTTAGAGGCGGCTACAGCCCCGGTTTTGGCGATATTCAAAAGTACGCATTTAAAGATAATAATGATGGAACAGTCTCCGACTTCAACACAGGGTTGATGTGGAAAAGAGATGAAAGCCCCGAACTTAACTGGGAAGAGGCTCTTAAGTATTGTCAGGAATTAAATCTTGGAGGCCATTCTGGATGGAGGCTGCCAACGATCAGAGAGATGGGTTCTTTAATGGACCTTTCTTTCAAAGAAGGAGTTTGGTTTCACAAAGAATTCTTTCCGGGAACAAAAACTGCACCGCTCGGATTTTACTGGGCATCGACAACTTACGGAGATACTTTTGGGTGGGGAGTGAACTTTCAATTTGGGTTCGATGGTTATTACGCTGGTAAAAAACAAGGCCGGTATCCATTTAGGCCGGTAAGAAGTGTTTAGAGAAAGGACGTCAATATGAAAAGAATAACTCAATTATTCATAATCTTGTTTTCAGTAATGTTTTTAATTATGAGCGGCCATGCTAATGCTCAATCAGGCAAAAAGGCAGTTTTTATTATCGCCTCAGAAAATTTTCAAGATGATGAATTCGCTCAACCTTTAGCTGTTTTAGAAGATAATGGTGTTTCGGTTACTGTTGCCTCTACTACAACTGAGGAAGTTACTGGAATGAACGGAGCAAAAACCACACCGGATGTTTTATTAAGCACGATCAAAGCGGATGATTTTGATGCTGTTGTTTTTATTGGAGGCAGCGGCGCAGCACAATACATTGATGACCCTATGGCTCATAAATTAGCTCAAGATGCAATTGAACAAAATAAAGTTTTAGGGGCGATCTGCTTAGCTCCGAGGATATTGGCAAGTGCAGGCGTTTTAACCGGGAAGAATGCAACTGTCTATCCCACAGAAGGCGAAAAATTAAAAGAAGCAGGGGTTAATTATACCGCAAATCCGGTTGAACAAGACGGGAATATTATTACTGCTGATGGCCCAAGCTCGGCTAAAGAGTTTGGTGAGGCACTTGTTGGATTATTAAAATAAAAAAGGGGAAGAAGCAATGAATAAATCATTAGTAAAGATAAGCATTCTTTCAATCTCGCTTTTAACCGTAATGTCCTCGGCTGCTATTTCTCCGGCCCTTGCAGAAATTGCCAAGGCCTTTAAGGGAACTGACCCGACTTTGATAAAATTAGTCTTAACACTTCCTTCCCTTTTGATAATTCCTTTTAGTCTTATTGGCGGATGGCTTGCAACAAGAATGAAAAAAAAGACAGTTCTCTTGTTAGGACTTGTTATTTATTTCTTGGGAGGTGTAGGAGGTGGATTTGCTAAAAGTATCGTACAGCTTTTAATTATTCGCGGGATTTTCGGTATTGGCGTTGGTCTAATTATTCCTCTGTCAATGAGTTTGATCGCAGACTACTTTCAGCAAGAAGAAAGGGCCAAGCTTACAGGGCTTTCTGGTTCTGTGTCACATTTTGGCGGGGTTTTATTTCTTCTTCTTTCAGGCTGGCTTGCATGTTTGAACTGGCGTTATGCTTTTGCCGTTTATGGATTATCATTATTTATTATTTTTATTATCATTTTTTGGCTTCCAGAACAAGAATCAAAAGGAACAACCGGCATTGCTAAATCAAAACTTCCTTTCAATGTTTTTGTCTGTTCATTGTTGGGGACATTGATGATGGTTGCTTTTTATGCTGCGCCAATCAATTTAGCCATGTTTATTGAGAACGACAGGATGATATACAAAAGTGTTAGCACCTTGTTTAAAGATAAGGCAGAATTTGAGGCTCATTTATTGAAGGGGACCATCTCACAAACTACTATTGACTCATTTAAAAATAACGGGATCAATATTTCACCATCAGCGGTCTTAGCCGTTAAGGAACCTTCTAAGAAATGGAGCATTACAGATAATAATAAGGAATATATCGTAATAAAAGAGAATGGGGCGCTTGTAGTTTCTTTGAAACGAATGGGTAGGCCTGGGATCGCCGGATATTTTCTTTCATCAATGACGATGGTGGGCGTTTTTTCAGGTATTATTTTAACATTGTTGCTTAGATGGTTTGGCCCTTTTTGCTCAGTAGTGGGACTTGTGTCCATGGCAGTGGGATACGCAGTTTTAGGCGCTTCATCGTCATTGTTCGAAGTTTTTATTTCAATGATCTGCATCGGGTTCAGTTCAGGTGTCCTTATGCCATTATTAATACTGAGGGTTGCAAAGATAACGCCTGCTGCACAAAGGGCTTTTGCTATGGCTATTGTCAGTGTCGGTATTTATTTAGGACAGTTTCTTTCCCCTGTGATCTTAAAGGCAGCAACATCTTTTCCTGGGAGAGATTCTTTTAGGGGACAATTTAACTTTCTCGCTGTTTGTCTGGCTATTGCCACAATTGTTGGTATTTATATCGCTATAAAAACGGTAAAGACCGTAGGATTTAAAGAATACGCATCTGGTACAGGACCTGTGCATCATTAAGTAGTATGTAATACAGTGGGAATATGGAGATTACTATATAGACAGGCCCTTCACCAGTACAATTGATATAAAATAAATATATTAAAATATAGTTTATTAAATTAATGGAGGATGTATGAAAAATAAAGTTTTAGGAGCGTTGTTTCTAGGAGTTGTTCTGTTGCTTTGCCCCCAAATGGTTTTGGCAAGCCATCTAAAGGTAGATAATGTTTTGATGAGCGAAGTTAACAAAGAAAGCAAAACAGCAAAAATTCAGTTTAACGTTTCATGGGACAATGCATGGAAGAATGAAACCAATAGCGATGCAGTTTGGTTGTTTGCGAAATTTCAGGCCCCACAAGGAGAGTGGAAACATGTTAATTTAAAAAGTTCAAGCGCAACGAATTTTGATTTCCTTGATCATACCCCTGAGATGTTTTCAACGGGAGATAATGCTGATATGGGGATGTTAGTGCCAGACGAAAAAACAGGTGCGTTTCTTTTCAGGACCAAAGGAATGGGTACAACAGTTTCAAAGAATGTTAAAATGGTCTGGGATTACGCCAAAGATGGCGTGAGTGATGATGAGATATTCAATGCGAAAGTACAAGTTTTTGGGTTTGAAATGGTCTATGTTCCAGAGGAAAAATTTTACGTTGGAGATCCAAAGGGTCCAGATGGCCCAGATAATACGATTTATACTTACCCAAATAATGGGTCTTATTTAATCGCATCAGAAGACCCAATCCTTGTTGATAAAGTGGATGGAGCAATGTATTGCGATCAGGATAATCCTCGAAGCCGTGAAGACACGCCGTTTACCATCCCTGCGGAATTTCCAAAAGGATACAAGGCTTTTTGGATCATGAAGTATGAACTGACATCCCAGCAGTTTGCAGATTTCCTTAATACGCTTAACAGAAAACAGCAGCAGAGCATGGTTGAATCGGATATCAGCCAGAATCAAATTAAGAATTATTACGTGAAGACAAACAGCGAAGAAGAGCATATTCGAAACTCGCTGGTTGTCTCTAAAACAGGTAATGGAACGACAGAGCCAGTCAAATTTTACACATATGCTCCCGCACGTGCTCTTAATTTCATGTCTTGGTCGAATGTGGCTGCAGTTGGAGATTGGGCAGGGCTTCGTCCCATTACAGAGTTGGAATATGAAAAAGCATCTCGAGGGCCTAAAGAAGCTATAGTGAATGAATTGGCATGGGGCGTTAGTATGGATTCTACGGATATTGGACGTGTTCAGACCTTTGACGGTGCCGATGGTTCAGGATTTGAGAAAAAAGTTCCCCAGGCAGGTGTTGTGAATACTTGCATGGGCGGCGGCATTGCTCCTTTTGATGTGGGTAAAAAATTAGTTCCTGATAACCCTGGGTTTGAAGGTCCGGTTTCCGGTGAAGTTTTTGAAAATACCCAGCACGAAGGCATTAGCGAGAGAATTAATACGGGTGCCTCTTATTATGGCGTTCGCAATCTTTCCGGGAACCTATGGGAGCGATGCGTTACGATGGGGCATGAAGTTGGACGTGGTTTTGATGGCCAACACGGTGATGGGGTGTTAAGTGAAGATGGTTTTTCCAATGTCGCCAATTGGCCAGACCAAGATGGGGCAGGCGCTGGAAACAGAGGCGGTGTTTGGTCAAGCCCGGAAGCAAAGTATTTGCGTGTTTCATTACGTTTTGCAGCTAATTTCCCCAGGAGCGCAGATGGTAAAAACAGCGGCATCCGATTAGGGTTCTAGGCTTATGGTAGCTTGATTTGTGATTTTATGGATATCCAATTCACGATTCACTATGCCCGATTCACAAATAAATAATTCATCAGGAGGAGATATGAAAAAAATAGGCTTTTTCGGTTTTCTTTTATTGGGGTTGATTGTTTGTTCCCTGTCTATTGCAACAGGTGTTTCTGCGGCTGAATCGACCGCTCCGGAAATGATCTTAGTTCCTGCGGGGACATTCCAGATGGGTAGTGATGATTTTTATAACGCAAAGCCTGTCCATAAAGTTACTTTAACAAATGATTTTTACATTGGTAAATATGAGATAACAAATCAACAATACGCAGATGCACTTAATTATGCTTGGAGCAAAGGATATCTAAATAAGGATGAACTTTCTCAAAAGGCCAAGCGCCGCAGGGCGTCTGGAGTATCCAAATCACCGCAACCCTATCAGGACGTTTTTGATGAAGATTCCGGAATCACCTTTGAAAATGGGGTGTTTTCAGTCCTACCAGGAAGAGCGAATCTGCCGGTTGTCGAAGTAACTTGGCATGGTGCGGCGTTTTACTGCAATATGCTCAGCGAGCAGGAAGGTCTGACTCCTTTGTACGATCTTGACGACTGGTCATGCCAGGTATATGGCGAGACTGGATACCGCTTACCTACAGAAGCAGAATGGGAGTATGCCGCTCAGTATGACGATGCACGCAAATTTCCATGGGGCAATGAGGCGGTTGATGATACACGGGCAAATCAGGGGTATAAAGATAATGCTTTACCTTTAGGGTTCCCGGTGACGGTAGGTACATTTTCTCCTAAAGGTGACAGTAAGCTGGGGATATCTGATATGGCCGGCAATGTTGCAGAGTGGTGTAATGATTGGTATGGCGATTATTACTCTCATGATGAAGATCAAACCGACCCGGTAGGTTCTGGGAAGGAACTTTTTTTCAACATACCAGTGTTTAAAAAGTTTTTTGCGGCGAAAGTATTGCGTGGAGGAAGTTTTCTTATGGATCCCAACTTTCGAAAAGGAATGGGGGTCCCGTTCATTACGGATACCGTTATTCATCCTGATGTATATAATAATCGGTTCCGCAGCTACGATTATTTGAGCCGTAATGTTGAGGGATTCCGTGTAGTTAAAATCATTGCGACGGGTAAAGCAACAGCGGTCTTTAGCGCACCGGATAAATAATTTAAGGGTTGAATTAGAATCAATAACCACCAAAGTTGCAGCATTGTTAAAAAGAAATTTTAAAAGTTGGTTAGACAGAAAAATGCAAAGGTAGGGAATTTGATGAAGAAAAAAATATATGTTTTTTTTGCTGTTATTTTTATTGGGTTAGCATTGTTGGTTAGCCCAAGATATGTTTTTTCTCAAATAAAGGATTTTGATGAAGAAAGGCTGACTGTCAAAAAAACAAACGTTAGTGAATTGGGGAACTCCACGATAAAGGAAGAACCCGAGATACTTACTGACATAGAATTAAAATATGTTTCAGGCGAAGATAAGCTTTGGTTCACAGATGATGATGATATTTATCATTATTTTTTAATTGATCATGATCTAGATGGGAAAGTCATAAAAAAGTCCTGTAATAAAGCAGGAGAAGACACTATCCCTCTAACAACTGATGATGTTATGCAGGATTATCAGGTTTTCGAATATGCAGAGGATGGCAGCCTGGCAAAAGAAATGTCGTTCAATGCTAAGAATATTAAACAGTCAACAGTGATTTATTCTTATGAAGAAAATGGCAGAAAGAATAAAACATCAAAATATGATAATAAAAATAAAGAGATACGTTCTGTAGAATTCTCATATGATGACAAAGGTTTGTTGGTTAGGGATGTTGAAAATGTGGGGAAGGAAATTGAGAAATATCATGCTTTTGAATATGATGAGTCAGGCAGGCTGATTAAAATGACGGAATGCCATGTTAAAGAAAATGGCAACGGATCTGATAGTGTTTGGTTTACAGAGGATGATGTTGTTTCTTCAACAAAGGAATCCTTTTATAATGATCAAGGCGTAAAGATCAAGGAAAATAAATATATTAACGCTGGCCCCGATGGCAAGTGGTTTACAGAAGATGATGTTTTGCAATATTATGTGTTGTTTGAATATCAGAAATAATATCGCATATTGCAGGTTTTAATAAAGTTTATTCCAAACAAAACACTTGAGATCCCCCATGAACAATATTCCATTTGAGTTGGGCCCCATTCGTCCTGTGGACGAATCCAGAAGCCTTCTGATCCGCACTACACGCGGTTGTCCCTGGAATCGATGCGAATTTTGCGTTAATTACAAGGATATGAATTTCTCCATGCGTTCTCTAGATGAGATCAGGCACGATATAGTTGCTGCATCAAAGTATTACGGGGACGAGGCCTTCGAAACATGCTTTTTGCAGGATGGTGATAGCTTCCTGATGAAAACTGATGAGCTTGTTGCGATCCTCAATTTACTGAAGCAGACATTTCCATACCTTAAGCGAATCAGTAGTTATGGTCGTGCTCAAAGCATGATCCGAAAGTCAGGCCAGGAAATGCAGGCTATCTGCCAAGCCGGATTGAACAAGCTTTATTGCGGCATGGAATCCGGGTCGGATAAGGTATTGAAAAAAGTTAATAAGGGTGTAACAGCTGCCGATATTTCTACATCCAGTCGCAGGGCAAAGGATGCAGGAATGTCCATTTCAGAATTCATCATTCTTGGATTGGGTGGACAGGAATTGTGGGAGGAACACGCTCTTGAAACAGCCAAGGTCTTGAATGAGATCGATCCTCACTTTATACGGGTTCTCACAATAGGGGTCAAGCCAGGTTCTGGGCTTCTTCGACAGATGGAAGCTGGCGAATACACGCTGCAGACCGAGAAGAATATCATAGAAGAACAACGATTGCTGATCGAGAATCTCAATGGTATTACCAGCCACTATGCTAATCATCATTCTGTGGACCTTCTTATGGAGTTAAGGGGCCAATTTCCTCAGGATAAGCCGCAGCTTTTGGCTATCCTTGATAGATATCTCTCTCTTCCGGAAGAAGACCGGATTAATTTCACATTAGGAAAACGGATCGGCGTCTACCATAAGCTCAACGATATGGAATCCGCTCATTTACGAAAACAGGTTGATGCCCAGCTACTAAAGATCCGTGCTTCTTATTCTGATGACCAGCTGGATGAACTCTTTCACCATCTTCGCGCACAGATAGTCTAACGCTGCTCTATTTTGCAAAGTTGGCTGCAGGTGGCCCAACAATCGAACTTTTGCAAGAAGATAAACTTCTTCATCAAACCAGTCTTGAAAAACCTCTCCGAATGCAAAAATGTCCTATAGGTGATTTATTGAAGAAAACGTAGATTATTTAACCAGGTTATTTGTTCGCTTTGAGTCATGTTCGGGAAAGAGTAATTTTGATCGAAAAAAAACAAAAACTTGACAAAAGAATTGTAATATCGTAATATTTGAATATAAGGATTTAAGGAGAAGAATAAAATGGATTATGATAAACAAAGTGAAATACTGAAAATACTAGGACATCCGATTCGATTGAAAATGGTAGAGGGTCTTATGAATAATGAATGTAATGTTAATAAAATTATGGAAGTATTAAATATCCCTCAATCTACAGCTTCTCAGCATTTAGGAAAATTAAAAAGTGCAGGTGTTTTAGTTTCGAGGAAGGAAGGAGTGCGGATATGCTATAAGGTTGCTGATAAACAAGTTAGAGATATTATGAAAATATTACAGGGGTAAAAATTTTTTAGAGAATATATCCAAATATCTGGATATACCGATAGCTGGAGATTTAAAATGCTATATATGAACAATTAACAAAAAGGGGGCAGTAATGGCTAAAGTATTAACAAATGACACATTTAATAGCGAAGTTCTTAAATCAAAAAAAGCATGTTTGGTCGATTTTTATGCTGATTGGTGTGGGCCATGCAAGATGATGTCGCCAATTATTGAAGAATTAGCACAGAAGTATGGTAGCAAGTTTGGTGTTTATAAGTTAGATGTTGATAAATCAGGTGAATTAGCGTCAAAGTATGGCATTGCAAGTATACCTGCTTTATTATTCTTTAAAAATGGTGAAATTGCTGAGAATATAGTTGGTGCTACAGCTAAGGAAATACTTGAAGATAAAATCAATTCGTATTTAGAAAATGCATAATTAAGGAAGATCTTTATAGAGAAAAGAATATAGGGAGGCATAAAGTTGTTTCAAAAGTATTTAGATAAAATATTTGTTAATCCCATATTGAGGTGTGAATATAATGCTTCAAAGTATTAAAATTTGTTATAAACATAGCAGATTCATTGATGGCCGAAAGAATATTACATTTGACCCAGGGTTTAATGTTGTTGTTGGTCCAAATGGTTCGGGAAAAAGTACTTTGCTTGAGTCTATTTATAAATGTCCTGATTGTGAAAAGGTTCAAGATAATGATCAGGTATATCAATATTTTAATAGTGAAACTATGAATCCTCACCGATCTGAAGAATATTTTGATGGCATTAATGGTTCTATTATAAGGGTGCGCGCTATGTTTTCATCACATGGTGAAACTATGCGTGATGTTTTGCGTTATATTGGTTTTAAAAAAGGAGATTGTCTGCTTCTTGATGAGCCGGAATCAGGTCATGATCTCAGCTGGATAATAAGAATCAGAAAAGGTTTAAATGAAATATGTAAAAAGGGGTGTCAGGTTATAGTTGCTTCACATCATCCTGCTTTTTTTAATGATGCGAAAATTATTGAACTAAGACGAGGTTATGTTGCTAGAACCCTTAAAAAATTAAAAAAATTAGTATCTATATAATAAGTGACCTGTTTAAGAATGAATAAAATTGAAATATTTGAGAAGTACACCGCTAAGTATGAGGATTGGTTTGAAAGAAATCCTTGGGTTTATCAGTCTGAACTTAAGGCAATAAAACAAAAATTGCCTGAAATTGGGAAGGGCGTTGAAATTGGAGTAGGAACAGGACGTTTTGCCAAACCTCTTGGTATTAGAATCGGTATTGAACCATCAAAGAATATGGGGGTGATTGCAAGAAGTAATGGTATTGAAGTTGTTAACGCCAAGGCAGAAAAACTTCCATTTGTTGATTCTAAATTTGATTTTGTTTTGATGGTTACCACGGTCTGTTTTCTAGATGATATACAAGCGGCCTTTAAAGAAGCATTTCGTGCTACGAAAGCAAAGGGCCGAATATTTATAGGATTTGTTGATAAAGACACCAATCTTGGAAAGGCATATCAGGAGTGTAAAAATAATAATGTTTTCTATAAGTTTGCGAAATTTTATTCTGTTGAGCAAATTGTTTTTTATCTGAAAAAAGCTGGTTATGTGAAATTTGAATTTAGCCAAACGATATTTAAAGATTTAAGCGAGATAAATGAAGAAGAAGTGGCAATAGAGGGCTATGGTGATGGATCGTTTGTTGTAATTAGTGCTTTTAAACAATGACAGTATTGCTGTTAATCAAAGATGAATTAAATGATGTTGAAGAGTTTCAGTAGGTTATTATATTTGAGTTGTACAGTTCAGTTTAACTTTATTGAGGAAACAAAAATGCTTTAAGATATTCTTAAGTAATTATATAAAGCAGTTATCAAGATATAAATAATTTAGTCGTATTTTGATATTGAATTTATTGTATTGAATTAGAATTTTTCAGAAGAGTTTAATTGAGAAACTTGTGTAATTATAAGGTTTAAACTATGAAGTAGATATCTAAAGGGGATTGAAGTCATGATTAAAAAAGTTATGCAGTATGGTATTTTTTTATCAGATTGTACACCTACAAACAAATTGTCTTTTGCGCTGAATATGATTTTACAAAACCATCCGATGGAATAAATATTGTCAATGCAAGTTAAACAATATTCTTGACAAAAATAAAATTAAGCCGTAGTATTGATAATGACAACCATTACCAATAGGAGAGTAAATGCCAAATCAAAATGGGACAGGGCCAAGATGGATGCATGGACAAATTAAGTGCTGTGGCTATCGCATGACTAAACCACGTGAGGCGATACTTGATGTTTTAGCTAATACGCAAAATCATTTAAGTGCGGAAGATATTTATATGGCAGTGCATAAATTTTATCCGAATATTGGATTGACTACAGTTTATAGAAACTTAGAAGTACTTGTGAATATTGGAATGGTTGTTAAATTTGAGTTTGGAGAAGGTAAGTCTAAATATGAGCTCTCCGATGAATATAGTAGTAAGGGGCATCATCATCATCTGGTTTGTAAAGAGTGTTATACGGTTATAGATTATTCTGATTTCATGAAGGATGAAGTGAGCTTCTTGAAAAGTACAGAAAATGGTCTTTCTGAGAAATATAAGTTCAATATAACGGATCATTTGATACAATTTTTTGGTGTATGTGAGAAGTGCACAAACAAATAATTTTTTACCATTTAATGACAATGGTTGTCATTAACATTAATTAAGGAGGAGTGAAATGCCAGGAGGGGATAAAACGGGTCCTGCAGGAATGGGCCCAGTTACAGGAAGAGGAAGAGGATTATGTGTTGATAAAATATCACCCTTGGGGTCATGGCAAAGGCCTTATGCCGGAAGATTTAACCAAGGTGGTAGAGGAAGAGGTTTTCGGAAATTTTATTGTTCGATGGGGTTCTTAGGAATAGCACGGGCTAATCAGATATATAGTGAAGTAGATAGCCTTGATATCTTAAAGTCTTATGCAAATAAAATTCAAGATGAGCTTTCCTCAATACTGGAACGTATCAATATGTTAGAAAAGTCAAAATCAGTTTAATTAATTATAAAAGCAAAAATACTTGGAGAAAAATATGAGAATAGGTGTAACTTTAGAAGATGATAAAGGTTTAAAAAGCAATATATCGATGCATTTTGGTCAATGTTCACATTTTTTAATTGCGGAAATAGAAAATGGAGTAATAAAGAGTTCAAAAGTAGTACCTAATAATACACAGCATGGTGGTGGGGGCTGTGTAGCTGTGGATGCTATTTTGGAACATAATATTACGCATGTTATCGCAGGTGGAATGGGAATGGGAGCTCAACAAAAATTTGCGGCAGCTAATGTTGCTGTATTTGGATTTTCAGGACTAGCACGGGATGCTATTTCAAAGATGCTTAACGATAATTTGACAGGACTTAGTGCCTGCAAAGATCATGGAGATTGTCATTAAAAAGGAGCAATTAATTATGAAAATATGTGTTACATCTGAAGGAAATGATTTAGATTCTAAGGTTGATCAGCGCTTTGGTCGTGCTAAATATTTTATTTTTTATGATGATGAAACTGCACTTTTTGAAACCATTTCAAACAAAAATGTTGATGGTACTGGAGGGGTGGGTGTTCAATCTGCTCAACTTGTTGCAGAAAAGCAGGCCAAAACTGTTCTTACTGGAAAAGTAGGGCCTAATGCTTCAAAGGCTTTAGAGTCAGCAGGAATAGATGTTGTTCTTTATGTAGAGGGAAGTGTCAAAGAAGCACTTACCAGCTTTTTGAATGGAAAGATTAATTCCAGAAAAGGTCCAAATGCTAAGGAAAAATCAGGATTGAATAATTAAATAATAAATAAAAAGAATTACAGCAGATTATATTTTTTCCATTAAAAAAATATTTAATAAAACCAGTAGGATTATTCTTATCGAAGAAAGTATTGTTTTACTTATAAATAAAGAACATTTCCACCCTGTTTTTATTTTCAAAGATGAAAATTCATTATTAGAAAACGCAGGAGTCATTAAAGGAGGTGCATAATGCCGGGAGGAAACGGTTTAGGCCCACTGGGTGCAAGTCAAAGACGAGGTTTTGGTGGAAATAATCCGAAGCCAAATGTGAATTGTTTTTGCCCAAATTGCGGAGAAAGAGTGCCGCATCAACGGGGAGTACCATGTAATTCAGTTAAATGTCCAAAATGCGGCGCTAATATGGCGAGGGAATGATGGATAAAAATGTTTTAGAAAATTATGAGAGATATTGTAACAGAATAAAACTGTTTAAGAGTTTTGGGTACGATATTGATAAGGAAAGAGATTTTGTGATTGAAAAGGCTCAGCCGATAGAAGGAAGAATATTAGAGCTTGGAACCGGAAAAGGTAATTTTGCTGTTGCCTTAGCACAAAAAGGATATCAAATTACGACTGTAGATATATCAGAAGAAGAACAGAAATTTGCCAAAATGAATATTCAGTATTTCGGATTGCTGGAAAAAGTAAACTTTGTTATTGCGGATGCAGAACATTTACATTTTCCTGATGATAGTTATGATATCTCCTTTGGCATTAATCTTATGCATCACTTAAGCCAGCCGTTAAAAGTTCTAGATGAATTCTTGAGAGTTACCTCCACAAGAGGCAAGATTATTATAAGCGATTTCAGCAAAGAAGGTTTTTCTATTATTAAGAAAATACATGAAAGCGAGGGAGGAGACCATAATTCTGGCAATTGCACTTTAAATGAAATCGCTGAATATATATTAAGCAAAGGATTTCAAATTGATAAATTTAATTCTAAGTGTCAGGAATTAATAATAATACGCAGGCGGGGTAATTAGATAATGATAATTTCTGTTGCAAGTGGAAAAGGCGGAACAGGAAAAACAACAATAGCTGTAAATTTAGCCTTGTCGTTAAGTAATGTTCAATTGATAGATTGTGATGTTGAAGAACCAAATGCTGCTTTATTTTTAAATCTGGTTATATCTGAGAAAAAGAACGCGTTTATTCCGGTACCCGTTATCGATAAAGAGAAATGTACGTATTGTGGCAAATGCCGTGAGGTATGTGAATATAATGCTATTGCTGTATTGCCTCAGACAAAGAACAGTAAAGGCAACATTTTGTTATTTAAAAATCTTTGTCATGGTTGTGGAGCATGTAAATATTTATGTCCTGAAAATGCTATTACAGAAATGAACAGAGAGATAGGGGTAATTGAATTTGGTAACGTAGGTGATGTTCAGTTTGTTCATGGAAAATTAAATATTGGTGAGGCAATGGCGCCTCCAGTGATACGTCAAGTTAAACAGTACATGAATCCCACAAGAACCGTTATTATTGATGCACCCCCCGGGACATCTTGCCCTGTTATAACTGCTGTACAAGGAACGGATTATTGTCTGTTAGTTACGGAACCAACTCCTTTTGGACTAAATGACCTTCAGTTAGCAGTAGAAACTATGCGTAAATTAAAAATACCATTTGGAGTAGTGATAAATAGATGTGATTTAGGAGATCTTAAGACGGAAAATTATTGTAAAGAAGAAGGTATTCCTATTTTGATGAAGATCCCGTTTAGTGAACAAATTGCTAAGAGCTATTCAAAGGGAGAGCCCATAATTAAATTATTTCCAGAGTATATAGACCAATTTAAACGATTGTTTAAAGATATCAAGAAAGAAATGAAAAACAGATGGAAAAAAAAGTAGATGTATTAATACTAGGTGGAGGACCTGCTGGAATAATAACAGCTGTAACAGCAAGAAATTATTATCCTGATAAAAATATCGCAGTTATGAAAGATGTAGAGCAAGGTGTTATTCCATGCGGAATTCCCTATATGTTTGCGAGCTTAAAAAATCCTGAAGAGAACAAACTTGGTAATGCAACTTTAGATAATAATAAAATTAATTGTGTTATTGATAAGGCAGTAAAGATTCATAAAGATAGCAAAACTGTTCTTACGGATAAAGGTGACACATATTCATATAACAAGCTTGTTTTGGCTGTCGGATCAACCCCTGTTAATCTGCCTATTCCTGGTATAGACAAAAAAGGTGTCTATTCAATTCTGAAAGATTTAAATTATCTCAAAGAGATTATTACAGAGATAAAACAATGTAAGAGGATTCTTGTTTTAGGCGGCGGTTTTATAGGGGTTGAATTTGCCGATGAACTTGCCAAGCTTGATGACAAAGAAGTTACTTTAGTTGAAATGCTTCCTTCCATATTGGCTAATTCATTTGATCCTGAGTTTTCTAAAATAGCGGAAAATAAGCTAAAAGAAGCCGGTGTAAATGTGAAGACAGGTATTTCTGTAAAGGAAATACTCGGAGATCAAAAGGTAGAGAAAGTTATGTTGTCAGATGGAAGTGAATTAGAAATTGACGCCATAATATTAGGCGTGGGCTTTATACCCGAGGTTCATTTGGCACGGGAAGCTGGTTTGGAGTGCGATAAAAGAAAAGGAATATTTGTTGATGAATATATGCGCACAAGTGATCCTGATATATTTGCGGTAGGTGATTGTGCGGGCAAGCGTGACTTCTATACACAAAAACCTATCCCGGTAATGCTGGCATCAACAGCAACAGCAGAAGCCAGAATTGCAGGAGCTAATTTATATAAGATTAAAGTTATACGTGAAAATAAAGGAACCATTGCAATTTATTCAACTTATCTCGACGGTATTTCTTTTGGGTCTGCTGGATTAACAGAAAAAACAGCTTTAGATGAAGGATTTGAGATCACAATAGGAAGCGTAGATGGAGTGGATATGCATCCAGGCACTTTACCAGGAGCAAGTAAGAGTAAAGTTAGACTAATATTTTCAAAACAATCAGGAATAATCCTGGGAGGACAAGTCTGCGGAGGAATGTCTTGTGCTCAGATCATTAATATTATTGGAGTTGCTATTCAAAAAAGAATGTCTTGTACAGAACTTGAAACATTACAGATGGCGACGCATCCATATTTGACAAGTTCTCCGACAGTTTATCCGCTTGTTGTTGCTGCACAAAATGCAGGAAGTAATATGAGGTTATAACTAATGAAGCAGATTTTGATTATTAGTGGAAAAGGTGGTACAGGAAAAACTGTCCTAACGGGTGCCTTTGCCGCTTTGGTAAAAAATAAAGTGATGGTTGACTGTGATGTTGATGCTGCGGACCTGCACCTTTTACTGTCTCCAGCCATAAAAGAACGCAATCATTTCAGGAGTGGAAAAACCGCGTTTATTGATAAAGATAAATGTGCTCAATGCAGAAAATGTATAGAGTTGTGCCGATACGAGGCTATTTTTGATGATTTTATTGTTGATACGATTGCATGTGAAGGGTGCTCATTTTGCAGTAATGTTTGTCCTGCCGGAGCAATAGAAATGCATGAGAATGAATCAGGCGAATGGTATATTTCAGATACAAGGTTTGGTCCTCTTGTCCATGCCAGATTAGGGATTGCTGAAGAAAACTCCGGGAAATTAGTTTCGCTTGTAAGGCAACAAGCTAAAGAATTAGCAGAGAAACAAAATTCCGATTATGTCATTATAGACGGCCCTCCTGGAATCGGATGTCCTGTGATCGCCTCATTATCAGGAGTTAATTGTGCTCTGGTTGTAACTGAGCCAACGCTGTCTGGATTGCATGATGCGAAACGTGTTATTGAGGTAGCGCAACATTTTAATGTTCCAGTTAAGCTTGTTATTAACAAGTTCACTTTAAATTTTGAAATGACGACGCAAATTGAAGACTACTGCAAAGAAATCAATGTGCCTGTTGCAGGGAAAATACCTTTTGATAAAACTATTGTTGAAGCAATGGTTGAAGGAAAGACTATTATTGAATATACAAATGGGAATATTAACGAAATTATTAACAATATTTGGAGCAGCATGCAAAAAGGAGACAATTAAATGGATAGAATTAATTGGAAATTTTCAGATAAATTCAGAAGCCACTGGATAAAAGTTAAATTTTACGAAGAAAATCCAAAATTAAAAGATGTCGACAAGCCAAAGAAAATACGATTTTGTCAAGCAACAAAAGAAGCTATAACGCGTCCTATTCTTCTTAGCAAGGCATCTATTTCTTGTCCAGGAGCGCAATATGCATTTGGGTATGAAAAAATAAATATAAAAGGATGTGCTGAGAAGAGAGATCTAAAAAACGAACATCTTAAGTCAATGCTCGCTAAATCACCAACATTAAAAAAAACATATAAGTATATTGGCTTAAATGTTGAAGGAGAACCTGATTTATTGATCGCATATTTGCCTCCTGAAGAAGTTATGAAATTAGTAAAAATATATAATGATTATAGCGGGGCAAACCTTGATATTTCATTGTCTACAATGATGTCTGTTTGTGGAGGTGTTGCTGTGAGGACATTTTTAGAAGAAAAAATTAATATTTCTTTTGGTTGTGATGATTCACGTAAATGTGCCGATATGCGAAGAGAAAATCTAGTGGTTGGTATTCCTAAGAAACTATTACATTTATTCGTGAATTAAAATGAGAACATATTTAGACTGCATTCCATGTTTCATGAAAGGCGCACTGGAAATGGCCAGGCTTTTTGACGGCAATGAAATTGTGCATAAAGAAATACTTGATGAAGTTGCCAGAATGATCCCTGGATTTTCGTTAATATGTTCGCCGCCTGAAATGTCACGCATAATTCATAATGCGATAGGGCGGAGGTTTGGCGATAAAGACATCTACCGGAATATTAAAAAAGAAAGTAATCAAAAGGCGCTGGCATTATATCCTAGACTTAAGGAAAAAGTTGAATCTTCAAAAAATAAGCTATTAACGGCAGTAGAAATTGCAATTGCAGGTAATGTTATTGATTATGCGGCAAAGAATACTTTAAATATCGCAGATGAAATAGAGAAGATATTCACTAATGAATTTGCTGATATAAATAAAACTGTTTTTGATTATGAGGAATTTAAAAAAGAATTAAATAATGCTAAACGTGTTTTATACTTAGCAGACAATGCTGGTGAAGTTGTATTTGACAGGGTTTTGATAGAAGAGATCCCTTATGATAAAGCTATTATATTTGCTGTTCGAGACAAGCCAGTTATTAATGATGCCCTTATTGAAGATGCTCAAGAATGTGGGCTTGATAATAGAGCCAAAATAATATCGAGCGGAGTTGATGCCCCTGGAACAATTTTAAAATATTGTTCAAAAGAATTTCTAGAGATCTATAAAAATGCAGACCTGATTATTAGCAAGGGTCAGGGCAACTATGAGGCATTAAGCCAGGAAAGAGAGAATATATATTTTCTATTCAGGGCAAAATGTCCGGTAATAGCAAAACATGCTGAGGTTGGATTGGGAGATATTGTTTTAAAGAAGGGAAATGATAATGTATGTAAGAGTATTATTTAATAGTGCAGCGTTGTTGGAGGAACATTCTGTAGGTTGGGGCCTATCATTTTTGATAGATAATAAAATACTTTTTGACACAGGAGAAAAAGGTGATTTGTTAATTAACAATATCAATAAATTACAAGTTGAGCTTTCTCTAATAGAAGCTGTTGTGTTTTCTCATGATCACTGGGATCATACCGGAGGGTTAGAGAAAATACTTACAAAAAACCCTAATATCAATGTTTATGCATGTCCAGGATTTGGAAGAGATTTTAAACAGAGAGTAGCAGCCTTTCCAGTAAAACTAATAGAAACAGCTCATTTTACTCAAGTTAGTCCTGGGATTTATTCTACGGGAGAGATTCTTGGAATCTATAAGGGGAATAATATTTCTGAACAAGCATTGATAATTAAAACAGAAAAGGGTATTTCGGTTATTACTGGTTGTGCACATCCTGGAATAATTAAAATTCTTGAAAAGATAAGAGCAAGTTTAACCATTGAAAAATTCTATGCTGTTTTTGGCGGCTTTCATTTAAAAGATAATTCAATTAACGAAATCAATCAAATTGTTAACAAGTTTATCTCTTTAAAAGTTCAAAAGGTTGGTGCAACGCATTGCAGTGGGACTAATGCAGAAGAATGTTTTCGAGAAGCTTATAAAGAAAAATTTTTATCTATGAACGTTGGAGATACGATAAGAATTTAGCTTATCTTTGTTTGAACAATAAATAAAGGAGAATGGATATATGGGATTAAGGCGGAATTTTATTATTTTATTATTATTTTTAATAATATTATTTTCGTTCTTTAATTTGTGTTTTTCTCAAGAGATTTATGAAGAGCCTGTTAGTGCTGTTTATATTACAGGTATTGGATGTGGTAATTGCGCAGTAACTGACCCTCGGTTATTTATTGAAGCTACGAATGTCAATCAAGATTTAATTATATTTGAATATGAAATTTACAGTTTAAGTGAAGAAAATCAGGGAACAAAAGATGAATATTTTAAGAATTATTTGAAGAATGAACGTCCAGGTGTGCCTTTTTTGATCTTGAATAAAGATAAAACATACATTGGCAGATTTGAGGTAATGAAGGCATCTGAAGAAATTATAAATATCAATTCGAATGCATTCCCAAAACCTGACGGAGCGGATGTTAGTTTTAAGGACTTAGATATTGTCAATCTTCCAGGCCAATTAACAATATGGACAAAAAATAGGGTTTTATTGCCCGGTAAGGGCGGCGACAATACTGTTTTGAAGAAACTCCTTTTAGATAAAGATTTATCGATGGCTTTAGATGGGGTTAATTTTACAAAGATAAAACCGGAACCTGTACTTATTTCACGAGATGAAATTATATTCTCCCATGCGATCAAAATTGATGATTGGACACTGCAATGGAATGGAGATGACGTAAGGCCTGTTATTAAAAAAAACAAGTCTCTATCAGGGTATCATTTATATGGTATTTTGCTTATCTTAATATTTTTAGCTATTACTTTATCTTCATTCAGAGTTAGAAAAATATCTAAGGGTATGCCAGTGAAATTTGAACTTAAAGGCAAGTTAAGAGATTGCATAATTGCTTTATTATCATTTGCTGCTTTAACTGTATTTTTTATCTTTGCCAAAGGCATAACTCCAGATTTTTTAGAAAATATGGGCTATAATATGCCTTTGCCAATTTTTACTTTTTGTATTGCCCTGGTAGATGGTTTCAATCCTTGTAACATGTTTGTCTTAACGTGCCTGCTAGCTCTTTTAGTTTCAACTTCAAATTCCAGAAAAAGGCTTTTTGCTGTTGCTTTTAGTTTTGTTGGTATGGTGTATTTCTTTTATTTTATGTTCATGGCGGCTTGGTTGAACGTTTTTAAATATATCAGTTTCATTGATCCTTTGAGAATTGGCATTGCGTTAATGGCGTTAATTGCGGGATTTATTAATTGCAAGGAACTATTTCTCTTTAAAAAAGGGATTTCCCTTACGATACAAGAGCAGCATAAGGGGCCACTAATGAAGCGTATCGATAAAATGAAAGAGATTATTCAGAATGGATCATTTCCATTGTTGATATCTTCTTCTATCGCTTTGGCAACGTTTTCTTCTTTAGTTGAGTTGCCGTGCACCGCAGGGTTCCCCATTATTTATACGGGTGTTTTATCCGGTCGCGGAATGGAAAGCTCTGTCAGCTATTATTTTTATCTAGCACTCTACAATTTAGTTTATGTTATTCCGTTGTTAATTATCATTACTATATTTATCTGCACGTTCAGGGTGAGAAAAATTACCCAGAGGCAGATGGAGGTCATTAAATTTATTGGCGGAATTATTATGATCCTTTTGGGTATTGTTTTGCTGGTTAATCCCGGGTTAATAGGTTTGGGTATCGGATAGGTTTGTAAGATAATGCTCAAAAATTCTACTTCTGATAAATATTTGATAGCTTTAGGGTTTTTTGTCGCATTTTTTAGTTCGGGCATTGGAATCGGAGGTGGCGCTATTTTAGTAAGCATGTTGACTTCTGTTTTTGGTTTTGATTTCAAATCCGCGGCAAGCACTTCTTTGGCGATGATATTTCCGATTACCTTTGTTGGGGCTATTACGCATTTTTGTTTTTATCCAGGAAACTTTTCAATTTGGTATTTTATGTTTATTCCTATGTGCGTTCTTGGCTCGTTTTCCGGTGGGCATATTTCGTCTTGTAAAAGATTGCCTGAGCTAAAATATGTTTTTGCCTTATTCCTAGTTATTGTTAGTTTTAAAATGCTTCATGTTTTTGATCTGCCTACAATGGCATGTGTAAATTTAAATGAATTTGTTGGTACTTATA